>Ga0247727_10011945_pt1 | contig 15014 bp, 7 predicted proteins | sample WisWelCaveWW1625_FD_202498 | JGI IMG/M metagenome (GOLD analysis project Ga0247727, IMG submission 202498) | Biofilm microbial communities from Wishing Well Cave, Virginia, United States - WW16-25 | ecosystem: Environmental > Aquatic > Deep subsurface > Groundwater > Cave microbial mat | place... | reverse complement strand
CTCACGATCAATGCGATCAACGTGGTCAGCTTTGCGCAAATGACGGTGAATATCACGATTGCCGCGAACGCGACACTCGGCAGCCGCGACGTTTCCGCGACGAATCCCTCGTCGGGCGGCGGCACGGGAACTTTGCGCAATGCGTTTACCGTGGGCGTTGCGCCGCCGACGTTGGCGAGCCTCAATCCCACGACGGGCACGCGCGGGCAAACGCTCGAGGTGGTGTTGATCGGCGCGAACTTCGTGGCGGGCGTGAGCACGGCGAGCTTTGGCAATGAGATCGGGGTGAATGCCGTCACCGTGAATAGTGCGACGCAGATCACGGCGAATATCAGCATCGCGGCGAATGCGGCTTTCGGCGTGCGCGACGTGAGCGTGACCAATGCAGGTTTGGGCGGCGGCACGGCAACTTTGCCGGGCGCGTTCAACGTGGTCGGGCTTGCGCCGACGCTGGCGAGCATCAATCCGGCGACGGGCAATCGCGGTCAAACTTTGGAGGTGCAGCTTCTCGGCTCGAACTTCGCGCCGGGCATTTCGACGGTGAGCTTGGGCGAAGGCATTGCGATCAACTTCATAGCAGTGACGAGCGCGACGCAAATCACGGCGAATATTTTTATTGCCCAAAACGCGTTGCTCGGCGGCCGCGAGGTGAGCGTGACGAATGCCGGCCCGAACGGCGGCACGGCGACTTTGCCGAATGCGTTTAATGTGAATCCCGCGGCCCTTGGCCAACCGACGTTGACGAGCATTGCGCCCACCAGCGGCAATCGCGGCCAAGTGTTGAACGTGGTCTTTACCGGCTCGAACTTCAGCGCCGGCGTCACCTCCGTAAGCATGGGCAATGACATCGCGATCAATGCGATCACGATCAATCCCGCTAGCGGCGGAACGCAGCTTACGGTGAATATCACCATTGCCGCGAATGCGACACTCGGCAGCCGCGAGGTGAGCGTGACGAATACCGGTCCGAGCGGCGGCACGGCGAGTTTGCCCAATGCCTTCACGGTAGGAATTTCACTGCCGGTTTTGGCGAGCGTGCAACCGGCGGGCGGCAATCGCGGCCAAACGTTGAGCCTCACGCTCACCGGCTCGAACTTCGCGAGCGGCGTGAGCAGCGTGAGCTTGGGCAATGAGATTACGATCAACACCACGACGGTGACTAGTAGCACGCGGATGATCGTGAATATCACCATCGGCGCGAATGCGGTTCTCGGGCCACGCGACGTGAACGTAACGAACACAGGCCCGGGCGGCGGCACGGCGACATTGCCCAATGCGTTCACGGTCGGCACTTCGATTCCAACGTTGACCAGCATCGTTCCGGCAAACGGCATGCGCGGCCAAACTTTGGACGTGACGCTCACGGGCAGCAATTTTATTCCGAGCGCCACAACGTTGAGCTTGGGCAATGACGTAACGATCAACACGCTCACCGTCAACAGCGCGACGCAAATCACGGCGAATCTCACCATCGCGGGGAATGCCGTGCTCGGGCCGCGTGAGGTGAGTGTGACGAATCCTCCGCCGGGCGGAGGGACCGCAACTTTGGTCAATGGCTTCATCGTCGGCGTGGTTCCGCCCACGGTGACGAGCGTTGCGCCCGCGAGCGGGAATCGTTTGCAAACGCTCGACGTGGTGCTCACGGGCACGAACTTTTTGGGCGGCCTCACGAGCGTGAGCTTTGGCAATGACATCATCATCAATGCGACCACGGTGAATAGCGCAACGCAACTCACCGCGAACCTCACGATTAGCGGCAACGCGACTTTGGGCGCGCGCGAGGTGAGCGTGAGCAACTCTGGTCCGGGCAATGGCTCCGCAATTTTGCCGAACGCTTTTACGGTGGCTGTGGCAGCGCCGACATTGATCAGCCTTGAGCCCGCGAGCGGCAAGCGCAACGAAACATTCAATGTCATTCTCACGGGCACGAACTTTTTCAGCGGGGTTAGCACGGTGAGTTTGGGCGGCGGCGTGAACGTGACCGCGCTCACGGTGTTGAGCGCAACGCAAGTGCGCGCGACGATTAAGATCGATTCGCTCGCGGCGTTGGGCTTGCGCAACGTGACGGTGACGAACTCCGGTCCGGGTGGCGGTGTGGCGAGCTTGAACAGCGCGTTCACGGTGAAAGCCGCGGGCGCGGCGAAGTTTTTAATCTCCGGGTTCATTCGCGCCTCCGAGGGCGCGGGTGTGAGCGGCGTGGTGTTGGAAGGCTTGCCGGATAATCCCGTTACCGATGCGACCGGTTATTATCAAGGCACGGTCAATCCGGGATTCTCCGACGAGGTTAGGCCGGTGAAAGGCGGCTATAACTTCGCGCCGGTCTCGCGCGGCTATAACGACGTGCAGAGCGACCTGCTCGCGCAAGACTACATTGCGTTGCTGGAGCAAAAGAGCTTTGCGTTTCCCTCGCCGTTCAATCCGAGTTTGGAAGCAGTGCGGATTCGCTTCGTGTTTAAAACCGCGACCGAGGCCACGCTCCAAATTATGGACGCGGCCGGCGACGTGGTGAAAGAGTTTGTGAATCCGGGCGGAGCGGGCAGAACGGGCGAGCTTTTTGTGAGTTGGGACGGCCGCAACGGACGCGGCGAAATGGTAGCGAACGGAATTTACTTCTACGTTATCACAACCAGCAGTCAAGAACGCATCACCGGCAAAATCGCGGTGCTGCGCTAACGAGTTCGTAGTGATCCCTTTAGGGATTCGTGCTTCAAATTGAAAAGCGCCTGAAGGCGCCACTACAAACACCGCCTGAAGGCGTCACTACGAACGACCCCAAAGAGGAAACGATCATGCAAAAAAAAATCTCTCTTGGGCTGCTGACTCTGGCTCTCATCGCTAGTCCGATGTTGCTGGAGGACTCACGGTCGCAAGACGGCGGTTTGCCGGGCGCGTATTTGCGCATCGGCGCCGGCGTGCGCGGCCTGGGTGCGGGTGGAGCATATGTCGCCGTGGCCAACGACATTTCCGCGGGCTATTGGAACCCCGCGGGCTTGGGACTCATGACTGTGCCGGAAATCGGCGGCATGTATTCCTTGCTCTCGTTGGATCGGCAATACAACTATGCCGCGGGCGCATATCCGCTGGGCTCGTTCGGCACCTTCGGCGTGAGCTGGATCAACTACAACGTCGGCAACGTTGAAGCGCGCAATGGCAGCGGCACGGTCACGGGCGAGCTTGCGAATAGCGAAAACGCGCTGTTGTTCTCTTTCGGCAAGCAAGTCGCGCCGGCCTTTGCTTTGGGCGCGAACGCGAAGATGTTGTTTCATAGCCTCGCGGGCAGCAGCGCTTCGGGCATGGGCTTCGATCTCGGCGCGCGGATTATGCCTTCGGAGCGTTTCGCGCTCGGCGCCAGTGTGCAGAATTTGGGCGCGACTTTGAAATGGAACACCACCGCGCGAACGGAGAGCAAGTTTCCCACGCTCGCGCGTTTGGGCGTGCTCGTCAAGCCGCTCAACATGATCAACTTTGCCGCGGATTACGAAATCATCGACCAGCAAAAAGGCCAATGGCACGTGGGCTGGGAAGTGTTGATGAGCGAATATCTCAACCTGCGCGCGGGCAACGACAACGGCAGCATCACGCTCGGCGCCTCGCTCGTCAACATCGCCGCGGTGAATAACACGCTGGAGCTGGACTACGGCTTCTCGAAAGATCCGGTGGATCAAACCGCCACGCATCGTTTTGCGTTCTTGCTGCGCTTCCGGCCGCCGGCTTATGCGCCCATGCCCAACAGCGTGATCGGCTCGCAAAAAATCAAGCCGCTCAAAAAGCAGCCCGCGCCGAAATTTTCGCCGGGCAAACGCCTCGGCATACAATCCGAGACGTTCTTCAAAGCCAGCATCGTGGAAATTCGCCCGCACTATTGGATCATCACGTTGGGCGAGAATCAAGGCCTGAACGTGGGCATGCGGCTCGAGCTTTTCCAGGCCTTGCAAGAAAATGAAACCGGCCGCGCCTATGGCAAGGCCGAAGCCTTCGAAGTGCGCCAGCGCCACGCCATCATCAAGATTCTCGAGCCCAGCTCCCATGTGCCCGCGGTCGGCGAGAGCATCTTGCTGAAGCTGTGGAACACGCACGCGGAGAATTGAAACGGCGTCATTCTTCAGGCAAAACTATTTTGGGCAACACGATTAAAAGTGGTGAGTGGGGAGAGTTTGCCTTGTTCGTGGAGTGCAGCCTTCACAACCGAGGTCATGCAGAAGGAATCCACAATTCGGAGCCGCAGCCAAAATAAATGCCCAACTGATAAAAGCTGCCAACGGATCAAGGCCTAAAGTTTTTCGTCCGTTGGCCGATTTTATCCGTTGGGGAATTTTTGCTTTAAATGATGAACCCTCTTTTATCTTTAACGCGCTCGCGCTGCTGATCTTGCCAAGCTTTAGACGCATCACCACTTGCCCATTTCTTCAAAAAGCTCTTTCGGAGAATCATAGGTTTTCATTCGATCCTTGTCTCGTTTCGTTTGCTTGAAGGCAGCAATAGTTTCCTGGTTGGGAATTTGAGCCTCGAAGGGAAATCCTTTTTGCAAAACTACCTGGCGCAGAAAGATTTTTACGGCCTCGCTCAGAGAAATGCCGGCTTTTCTCAAAACAGCCTCGGCTTCGTCTCTCAAGCGGCTTTCTAATTGAATGTTGATTTGCACGTCTTTGGGCATGGCTTGATCTCCTGTGGTTGTGGGCAATACGCTCTTCTGTCTCTTTCGAATTCTTTATCAAGGTACAACCTCTCCCGTCTTTACGCAAGCATGGAAAACGCGGCTTGCAAAATGCCGGGCTTAGTTTCCTAACCTGGATTATTCACAAATCTTCACCGCGAAGACGCCAAGTCCGCAAAGAACAGCACGATGCGACAAAAGCTATCATGAAACTTAGTTTGAATGCTGCCTTCAGCCCCAACCAAGCTACCACAGAGTTTTTTATGCTTCGCGATCTTCGCGTCTTCGCGGTTCTGAATAATTCAGGCTAAAAATGGAATTTTTTTCTTTCTCGTTCCCCAACTCCGTTGAGGAACAAACGTGCCTTAGAAACTCCGTTTCAAAATTCTCCTAACCAAATACCATTGGCAATTCGCCGATTCTTTTTGTTTATTTTTCCGGCACAGCAAAGCGCTCCTCGCGCCGTAATTTTGCAAGAACCTTCCCTCGCACTTGGGAAAATGCTCGTCACTAGGGAAGTTCCTTTCAGGATGACATGCGAGGTGAAAGCGAGCCGTTGAAAGAATCAATGCCAAGCCAAGAGCGTACTCATGCCTCCCGATTCCACCTCCGCGACTCTTCTCACCCATCTCACAAACTGGCTCACCTTGCCGGAAACCATCATCGCCATACTCGTCGGCATGACAACATTGGCCACGGCCTTCTTCACCAACGTGCTGCCGTGGTGGCGCACCAAGCGCGATCGCGTCTCGCTCGAAAAACACTTCGGCTCGGATTTGTATCCCGCGGCCATCATCGAGCGCTCCACGCAATATTACATTCAACCCTATTGCCGCAGCCTCGACCCCGCCGGAGCGGAAGAGCCGCGTTTGGTTTATGCCGCAAAGGAAAATCTTTTCGAGGCCGTGGATAGCATGCTCGCGCATCCCACGCAGTATCGCTATCTCATTCTGCTCGCGGATTCGGGCATGGGCAAAACCTCTTTCCTGCTCAATTACTACGCGCGCCATTTGCGCCTTCGTCGACGCAAGTTCGAATTAGCCCTCGTGCCGCTCGGCATTCCCGACGTGGATGAGCGCATCGCGAAAATTAAAACGCAGAGCGCGCCCAAGAACACCGTGCTCTTCCTCGATGCGCTCGACGAAGACACGCTCGCGATTGTGGACCATGCCGCGCGCTTGCGCGATTTGCTCAAACTCACCCGCGATTTTCAAAAAGTGCTCATCACCTGCCGCACGCAGTTCTTTCCCAAGGAAGAAGAGATTCCCAAAGAGGCCGGCATTGTGAAGTTTGGCCCGCGCGCTGCCGGAGAAAAGGCGCAACACGCTTTGCACAAGCTCTATCTCGCGCCGTTTACGGACGAGCAGGTGCAGCACTATCTCCATCGCCTCTATCCCGTGTGGCAACACCAATGGCGCAAGCGCAGCCAGGAGATGGTCGATAAAATTCCCAATCTCAGCGTTAGACCCATGCTGCTCTCGCACATCGACGACTTGGTGCGCAAGGGCCGCGAGATCACTTACACCTTCGAGCTGTATGAAGAAATGGTTGCCGCCTGGCTCGTGCGCGAAGAAGGCATTTTCCCGGAATTGAAACAAGAGCCTTTGCGCCAATTCTCCGAGCGCTTGGCTGTTGATCTCTACATGAACCGCGAACGCCGCGGCGCGGAACGCATCCCGCGCGCAGAGCTTGCGACATTGGCAAAAGAGTGGAACATCCCTCTCGAAGACTGGGTTCTCTCCGGCCGTTCGCTGCTCAACCGTGACGCCGAGGGCAACTACAAGTTCGCGCACCGCTCGATCATGGAATATCTCGTGGTCAAGCGCGTGGTGGAAGACGATCCCAATTGCGGCGGCATGGAGTTTACGGATCTCATGAAGGCATTTCTACGCGAAGTGGTGCAAGATAGCATTGCCAAAAAGAAGACGATTGCTCCAATTGATCCCAAATCTGTCGGTTTGCAAGGATCGCAACTCACGTTGCGATCTCAAACTGCTTCTAATTTACAGCAAGATGAAGTGACGGCCATGCTCAAGCAGCGCGGCTTTTACGATAGGAATTTGCACAAAGAAGGCAAGGGCATTGCGCATCTTTATCTCGCTAGTGAACGGCATGGCGAGAAACTGGTGATTGATTACGTTACGGGCTTGACGTGTCAGCAAACGGGATCATCGAATAGTATGAACTATACTGAGGCCGAGAAATTCATTCGTGAGCTGAACGCGAAGCGTTTTGCCGGCTATGAGGATTGGCGCTTGCCGAGTTTGGAGGAGGCAATGTCGTTGATGGAGCGCGAAGAGAAGAGCGGTGGCTTGTATATTGATCCGGTGTTTGATCGCAGACAGCAGTGGATTTGGACTGCGGATAAATCGAGCGCGTCGTCGTGCTGGGTTGTCGGTTTCGACGACGGGCGTTGCAGCAATCTACGCGTGGACTACTATGTCTATGTTCGGTTAGTGCGCTGAGGACAATCTCGACTCTTTGACCATTTGAGTCATTTGACCATTTTCTTTTGCTGTTGCTGAGCGATACCGCCAAAGGCGAGCGAAGTCGTACTTGCGCAAAAGAGATTAGAGAGTACTTTAAAGCGTTGGAGCGCAAGTACGACTTCCCTGGACCTTACGACTTCCCCGGACTTTAAAGGAGCCAGAGTGCAATGAAAGTGATGAGTGAGAATCGCCGAGGGAGGGCGCGTGTGCTTTGCACGTTCATGGTGTTGAGTTACGCGATGTGCCATGCGCAAAGCAATCCACGCTATGCCCTCCTCAACATCAACAACCTCGCCGGTTGGCTGCGCCACGACGGCATTTCGAATCGCTCGCCCAAGAACAATCCTGGCAGCACATTTCCGCGCGGCGCGGCGAACGTGGTTTATCAAGACGGCCTCGTGTGGGGCGGCAAAGCTTATGTCGATGTCGGGCGAACAATGCCTGCTCCGTTCGAGCAGCTCATTCGCGTGAGCGGCGCAACGTATCGCACCGGCTCGCGGCCAGGCAGAATCCTCGGCTTTGGCGCAACCGCGGTGGCCGCGGATTCCAACGAGGCGGCGGCGCGTGTGTATCGCATTCGCCGCGATTATTTTGAAATGAGCGAAGCCGAGCTGCGCCGCGACGCGGCGGAAACTTTTGAAGTAGCAATTGAGAACATCACGCCGGAGCACGTGCAAGCCGTGCGAGAGCAATACGAGCGCGATTGGAACGAATGGCCGGTTGCGTTCGGCGCGCCGTTTCTTGATCGCAATGGCAACGGCGTCTATGATCCGCCGCCTGCATTCAGCGCGAGCTTCACCGCGAACGCGCTTATCGCCGGCAACTATGATGAGCCCGGCATTGCCGGCTTGCAGCTCAATGAACCTGCGGATCAAGTTTTGTGGACGGTTTATAATGATCTCGATACGACTTTGCGCAACATGCGTTGGGGTTCCGAGCCATTGGGTTTGGAAGCGCAGATCACGCAATGGGCGTACAAAAGTGCGATCACGTATGCAGGCTATTTTTATCGCCGCGTGCGTGTGATCAACAAAGGAGGCGTAGCGATCAATGCCAACGGCGAGAAGGGCGCGTTTTGGATCGACAACATGTACCTTTGCCAATGGACGGACGTGGATCTCGGCTATGCCGCCGATGATTTGGTGGGATGCGATACGCTCTTGAGTTTGGGTTACGTTTATAACGGTCAGTCGAATGACGCGGCTTTCACGCCGTTTGGTTTGCGGCCGCCGTCTTTGGGATATAGTTTCGTGCAAGGCCCGCGCGTGCCGGCCTCAGGCAGGAAGGCTTTTTTCGACATGAAAGAAATCGCGGGCTGGAAAAATTTGCCGATGACTTCGTTCATTTATCAACGCACGGGCGATTCCTTTAGCGAGCCGAACGCGATAGCGGATTATCAATCCGGCACGTTGATTTGGTATAAGCTGCTGCGCGGTTTTTCTTCGGGGCCCGGCCCGGATTCATATTTTCCTTTTCCGCCAGGCATGAAGCCCGGCCCGTTTCCGCTCGCCGGTGATCCGGTTACCAAAACGGGTTTTATTGATGGCTACTTCGGCGGACCGGTCGATCTCGGCATGGGCGAACGACGTTTCCACATCAACGCCGGATCGTTCACGCTCGCGCCGGGCGATACGCAAGAAGCCGTGATCGCATGTGTTGCGGGTTCGGGCGCGGATCGTTTGTCCAGTGTGAGTGTCATGAAATTTCTCACGAAGCATGTGCGCGAGGCTTATCCTGCGCGTGCGACTCTCATTGAGCCGAACCCCGCCGCGCCGGAAGAGCCTGAGCCGCCGAGCTATTATTCGCTCTCGCCGAACTATCCCAATCCCTTCACGAGCACGACGAGCTTTGATTTCACATTGAAAAAAGAAGCGCACGTGCGTTTGAGCATTTTTGATTTGATGGGAAGAGAGGTCGCGGTTGTGGAAGATCGCATCAAACCCGCGGGTGTGCACCGCGCGAACTGGAATGGCCGTGATCAAAACAATCGCGCGTTGCCGGGCGGGGTTTATTTCTATCGGTTGAACGCGGGTTTTGTTGAAATCACACGCAAGCTCGTGTTCGTGCAATAGCGTCGATATTTTGCTTTTAGTGTTATGGCGAGGTACGAAGAAACCGTTTGGGAAGAGAACTATGAAAATTTTTACTGCTTTATTTCCCGTTATGCTTTCATGTGTGCATGCGCAGGAAAGCAAACTAGAGCGTTTCACTGCCGTTGCCGGCGACGGGTTCGTTGAGTTGAGCTGGGAAATTCGAAATGAAATGAACTTTCGCGGTTTTGTGGTGTTGCGCACTTCAGCAGATTCCTCTGCCGGCTTTGCAATGCTAGCAAGCCATGAGCAAGACTCTGCGCTGGTTGCACGCGGCACAATCGGCAATTATAGCCGCCGCTATATTTGGAATGATTGGAGTGCGAGCAATGACCACGCATATTGGTATAAACTTAAAATCGCGTTGCAGAGCGGCGCAGAGCTCTTCTCGCAAGCGGTTAGGGCTTCACCCAATGCAAACCAGCGAATCAATCGCTCCTCGCTGCAACTCGGCTGGGAATGGCAAAACCCGATTCCTCCGGGAAACGAGTATAACGATGTTTGCTTCGTTGACGCCGAGCACGGCTGGATCGTAGGCGCGAACAACATGATCTTGCGCACCAGCGACGGCGGCCGCTCGTGGGAATCGCTCAACAGCGGCATGTTGCAAACGGCCGCGGATTCGCACATCGATATTCAATGGCAGCAAGTTCGGTTTTTCGATCAACGCCGGGGCGTGGTTGGCGGTTATTCTGCGCGGGCGGGATTTGAAAATCTTGTGCTGCACACGCAAGACGGCGGTGAAAGTTGGCAAATCACTTTGCGGGCTCACATTGCGGCGGGCAATCCCTGGTTGGATATGTTTTTCCTCGACAACCAACATGGCTGGCTTTTTGTGGATGGTCGCGGCACGTTCAAAACTTTCGACGGCGGTTTGCACTGGTCTCAAATCGGCGGCGTGCCGCCGCCCATTCCCCGCAATGGCGGTTTTATCACGCCTTCCGGGCTTTATCAACTCTGCTTCACTTCACCGGACACGGGTTGGGGCGCGTTTGAAGCCAATATGATCTTCTATACGACCAACAGCGGCAGAGATTGGCAACCGCGAAGCTTCTCGCTTTTGGATCGCACGTATGATATTTTTTTTCTCAATTCGCGCGTCGGCTGGCTAGTGGATGAAAGGGGGCAAGTCTATCACACCGTTGATGCCGGAGCGACGTGGCGCCTGCAAAGCGCCTTAAATAGATTTCTCTCGCGAATTTTCTTTCTTGATGAGGATACGGGCTTCGCTCTTGGCAGCGGCGCTATTTTCAAAACGAGTGACCGTGGAAAAAGCTGGTCAGAGCAAACCTTCGGTCGCAAGATGTTGCTATCCGGCTTCTCTCGTGTTGGGCCATCCGACCTCTGGATAGCCGGCGCAGCGCCATGGCAAGCGCAATATGGCCATGCGAGCGTCTTGCTGCATTCGCAGAATCAAGGCGAAAGTTGGGAGCGAAGAGATCAGGGTTTTGTCGGGGACATTGTCGCTCTCGCGTTTCTCGATCTGAACATGGGCCGGGCTTTGGGCAATGAAAAAGATTCTTCTGGAAGTTTTCACGCCGCGCTTTTGCGCACGACGAACGGCGGCAAGGTTTGGGAACGACGGCTTCGTTTTGACGCCGGGTGGCCGCGCGCGATGAAAATTTCCGATCAGGCGCAGGGCGTGATCGCGGCGAACTTGATTCCAAATGGTGCTTCGCCGCCCGGCATCAGCGTGTTTTCCACGCACAACGACTGGCAGAACGTGCAACGTTTCGATTTGGTAGGTTACGAGTTTGCGGAGATCCAATTCTTCGACGTGCAACATGGATGGGCGTGCGGCGCGAATGGTTTGCTGCTGCGCACCGACAATGCCGGGCAAGCATGGCTGCAAGGTCAAATTGAAACACCGGACCGCGATTCTTTGGCCCTCGAACACGTTCATTTCATCGACACGAAGCAAGGCTGGGCCGCGGCATGGAACGGCGCGACGTATCCGGGCTACGGCGTTTTGCTCGCAACAACGGACGGCGGGCGCACTTGGCAGCAAATCTGGAGAGCGGACAATTTTCAAATGAGCAGCATGGTGTTTGTTGATTCATTACAGGGCTGGGCGAGCGCGAATGAGAATCCATGCCTGCGCACTTTTGATGGCGGCCGCAATTGGCAGAAACACAATATCGGCTTGCCTGATTATCTCAGCTTGCGCTATCGCTTTCGAAGCCGGCATTTGGGGTGGGCGTTGAGTGATCAAGGTCATATACTTTTGACCGAGGACGGCGGCAATCGCTGGCAAAGCTTGCCGCGCGTCACCACGGGCATCACCACTCTCGACTTCATTGATCCATTGCACGGTTGGATGGCTGGCGGGCAGGGCAGAATTTTGGCGACTATCTCCGGGGGCTTGCTGCGCCAACACCTAACAGAAGTGGCGGAACCTCAAGCCTCCGGGCCGGATACGGACTTCGAGCTTTATCAAAACTATCCGAATCCTTTTAATCCCACCACGACGATTCGTTATCGGTTGCCGAAGTCCGGAAAAGTCACACTAAGAATATTCAATATGCTGGGACAAGAAGTTCGTAAGCTCGCCGCAGCCAAATTCGAAACTGCCGGCGCGCACTCGGTATCATGGGATGGCAAAGATAATCACGGCATTGTGGCCGCAACGGGAATTTATTTTTATCGTTTAGAAAGCGAACATGCGGTGCAGCAAAAAAAGATGATACTACTGCACTAAATGAAGGAGCCAAAAGAGAAAAAGAGGCAAGCAGCCATGAGCGAGAAGTGTCAATGGCTAGGGCGCGCGTGTTGCGTGCTCATTGCGTTGAGTTGCGCGTTTAGCCATGCGCAAAGCTCTCCGCGCTATGCTCTCCTCAACATCAACAATCTCTCGAGTTGGATGCGTTCGGATGGGCAGTCGAGCCATTCGCCGAAAGCGGATGACGGAACGTACTTTCCGCGCGGCACGGGCAGCGTGATCTATCAAGACGGCATCATGTGGGGCGGCAAGGCTTATCTTGATTCGGTGAGGACCATGCCTGCGCCGTTCAATCAGCTCATTCGCGTGGGCGGCTCGTATTACATTACCGGTTGCCGTGCAGGTTGGATCGAAGGGCTCGGCGCTGCTGCTCGCGCAATCGACCCCGGCCATCCGCGTGCGCGCACGTATCGCATTCGCCGAGATTACTTCTTTATGTCGAGCGCGGCCTTGTTGCGCGATGCGGCGGAATTTTTTGAATTGCCACTCAACACTATTCTGAGCAGCCAAGAATATGTGCAAAGCATTCGCGCGCAATATGAAAAAGATTGGCGCGAATGGCCGGTCAATCTCGGCGCGCCGTTCATTGATCGTAATCGCAACGGCAAGTTCGATCCACCGCCCGCGTTCAGTGAGACGTTCACGCCCGAGGATTTGATCGCGAACAATTACGATGAGCCGGGCATTGCGGGCACCACGCCGGACTTTCCCGCGGATCAAGTGCTGTGGACGGCGTATAATGATTTGGATCCCAATGCGACCCTTACGCTCGCCGGCTCCGAGCCTTTGGGATTGGAACTGCAAGTTACGGTGTGGGGCTATAAAAGCGAGGGCACATTGGGCAATGCCTTCTTTCGCCGCGCGCGCCTCATCAACAAAGGCGGCGTTGATATTGATGCGGCACGCAACAAAGGCGCATTCTGGATCGACAGCATGTATGTCGGCCAATGGAGCGATCCGGATGTGGGCAATGTGGCCGATGATCTCGTGGGCTGTGATACGTTGTTGCAGCTTGGCTATGCTTATAATGCGAATGATCCCGACGAGGAGTTTCGGCACTTCCAGTTGCCGCCGCCGGCAGTGGGGTACACGCTTCTGCAAGGGCCGCGTGTGCCAGCGAAAGGAGAGTCGGCTTGGTTTGATTTCACCGAAATTGCGAATTGGAAAAACGTGCCGATGACCGCGTTTGCTTATGGCGAGCCTCCGTGCTTTGTCTGCGACCCTGCGCCAATTACCGCTCAACAATGGTATCGCATGCTCCACGGAAGTCCGCGACTTGGAGATTCACCGTATTTTCCGTTTCCGCCTGATCTTCCGCCAAGTTATTTTCCTCTGTCCGGTGACCCCGTGAGCCGACGAGACTTTATCGACGGATTCGGTACGGATTACTCGCCCAAGTCATATGATCGGCGTTTCAGGATTTCCTCCGGCCCGTTCACGCTCGCGCCCGGCGACACGCAGGAAATAGTTATCGCATTCGTTGCGGGCCTGGCCGCGGATCGCTTGTCGAGCATCACGGCCATGAAGTTTCATGCGCGACGGTTGCGGCTTTGGTATCCGGCCATGGGCAAGTTTGTCGAGGCTCGCCCTGAAGAGAGAGAAGAGTTTAACCCGCCGAGCTACTATTCGCTTTCGCCGAACTATCCGAATCCATTTAGCAGCAGTACGAGGATTGATTATACTCTCAAGCGAGAAGCGCTCGTGCGTTTGAGCATTTTTGATTTGATGGGAAGAGAAGTGGCAATCGTCGAAGAACGCACGATGCCTGCCGGTTATCATCGCACAAGCTGGAATGGACTGGATCAAAGCAATCGCGCGTTGCCGGGCGGCGTGTATTTCTACCGTCTGCGCGCGGATTATATTGTAATCTCTCGCAAGCTTCTATTGATAAGATAAACAAAACGCGCACTTGCTTTTTTCATGCTCCGCACAGACCTTTTGGGTGTAATCACCTGAAAGGTTTTTTTGTTTATAAAAAAAGCACCAGAGGGAATATGCCATCGCACCAAAGCATCAATCCGTTTGCGATCTTGCAGAAGTATTATGCGCCGAGCAGCGCGACGTATCGCATCTTGGTCATTCACAGCGTGCTCGTGGCAAGCAAGGCGTTGGAGATCGCGCGAACATATCAGCAACGCCATGCCGAAGCCGCGCTCGATTTGGGTTTCATCGAAGAGGCCGCGTTGCTGCACGATATTGGCGTCTTGCGCTGCGACGCGCCGGGCATTCATTGTTTTGGCCAGGAGCCGTATATCAAACACGGCATGCTCGGCCGGGAAATTTTAGAAGGGGAGGGCTTGCCGCAACATGCGCTGGTGTGCGAGCGGCACACGGGCGTGGGCCTCACGCGCGAGGAGGTTATTGCACAAAAACTGCCGCTGCCGTTGCGGGATTATCTGCCGCTCTCGCTGGAAGAAAAAATCATTTGCCTGGCGGACCGTTTTTATGTTAAGAACCCCGAGGCGCTTTATCGGCCAATGTCTTTGGAAAGAATCGAAGAGAAGATGGGGCAATATGGCGCGGCGGCTTTGGCGCGCTGGAAGGAATTGCGGGCGGTGTTTCTCTAACTCACCGAGCCGTCATTCCGCAGGAATTGGCATACTCCGCGTGCGCAGCACTCTGAATGAATGAAAATGAAAGTCTGTAGTGATGCCTTCAGGCATTTTTAGTCTATGGGCATCAAACGCCTAATGAAATTTGACGATCAAAATCGGTAACGAGGCGAGCCCGCTCACTATGTCATTCAGTAGGAACCTTTTTAAATACTGGAGTTGGTGCCCAGAGCGAAAAAGGTTTCCTTCTGAATGACATATCTTGGAGGCAATTGCCGAGTTTGAAAGTCAAAACTCATAAGGCGCAGCTACGAACGCATTTTCGTGGTAAGCGGTTGCTGGAATGTTTGCGGCGTTACGCCTCCAGCTCTTCATTCGCCAACTGAATAAACCTCTCTTGCACGGAAATTTTTTCCTGCCCGGCCAACGGGCGGCGGCGAACATAGCGCCCGTCCGGCTGGCAATCCCACGCTGAACTATTGTCGCGTTCATACACTTCGAGAATTTCGG
>Ga0247727_10011944_pt1 | contig 15015 bp, 5 predicted proteins | sample WisWelCaveWW1625_FD_202498 | JGI IMG/M metagenome (GOLD analysis project Ga0247727, IMG submission 202498) | Biofilm microbial communities from Wishing Well Cave, Virginia, United States - WW16-25 | ecosystem: Environmental > Aquatic > Deep subsurface > Groundwater > Cave microbial mat | place... | reverse complement strand
TGGCCGAACGTCACGATCGTCGATGACGTGGACGAAGTGCTGCTGCGCGACGCCTCCGGCACCGACCTGGCCCGCGGCGATCGCGACACAGCGATTCCCGTGACGCCGGCCGGGCCGTGATCTCTGTTTCACCGGGCGGGTGGCGAGTGCCTGGAGCACGGCTCTGTCGGACCGTCCGTTGAATTTGCAGAGCCGTTATGCCCACGGCAACGGACATCAAGCCGACGCTACGTTGTCGCAGGCAAGCCCGATAATTCTCTGATCGGCTCGATCACGAGCGGCATGTCGCTGAGCACGTCGCTGACGCGGAGGCAGAGCTTGCCTTGCAGCAGATCGCAGAGCAGGCGGCCGCACAGTTCGTGTCGCCAGCCGCGTGCGAGCGGCGAGTCGTGCGGGATCTTGCCGTCTTGAACGAAGCCGCGTACGAGGCCGGCAAGATCGCCGGTGGTGGCGACGAGTTGCGGGGCGAGTTTCTCGCGGAAGCAGAGTGCGGCCAGCGCCGTCGCGAGCACGCCGGTCAGCACGCGAACGCGTTCCGTGTCGTCGGGCCGCGGCGCGAGCTTGGGACAGTCGGCATCGGGCACGGCGACTCCGCGACGCACGGCGTCCATGAGTTGATCGGCGACGCGGCGCAGATTACGCCGGTTCATGCCGCGGAACATTTCGAGATCGCGCAGATCGGTCGGCTGCCGCTTCGCCAGATCGACGAGCACGTCGTCGGCCGCGACGGATCGCACGGGACGGTCGCGGCGGCGCGCCTCGCCCTCACGCCAGATCGCCAATTCGCGCAGCACCGCAAGCTGTCGCCGGCCCAGCGACGTGACGCCGCTGACTCGCCGCCACGATTCGCCGTTCGCCGGCTCCGCCGGCTCGACCGCCGCGCGGAATTCCTCTTCTGCCCAACTGAGTCGCCCCGCGCGGACCAGCGTCTCGGTCAGCTTGGCCCGCAACTCCAGCAAGTGCCGCACGTCCTCGATTGCGTAGTGAATCTGTTTCTCTGTGAGCGGCCGGCGCCGCCATTCCGTGCGAGTTTCCGAGCCGCGCACCGCGTCGCCAAGAACGCGGCGCACAATGTTCGAATACGACAACGTGAAGCCGTGTCCGGCAAAGGCCGCCGCAACCTGCACGTCGAAGATCGGCGCGGGGTAGCGGCCCGTGAAGTGGCGGCAGAATCGAATCTCGGCGTCCGCGGCGTGCGCGACGACCTGTCCGGCCGGTTCCGCCACGAGCGACCAAAACTCGCTCACGTCCGGCACCGACAGCGGGTCCACAAGCGCCAGCCGGCCGGCCGTCGCCACTTGCACGAGGCAGAGCACCGGCGTGAACGTGTCCTCCGTCACGAATTCCGTGTCGAATGCGAACTGCCCCACTTCGCGCAAGTGGCGGCACAGTTCCGCGAGCTCTTCTTGTCGTTCGATAAGCTGCGTCGGGCGGTTGGACATTTCAGAAGCGTGAATGGTGATCAGAGTTCGCATCCTCGTGGATGCACGTGACGATAGTCGATTGATTCGTGCCGGGGAAGCGGACTTGCTGGACTGGTTTGCCAGACGCGGCGGCAGTGGCAGGCGTCACTTCTTCTGCTTCCACTGCTGATATTCCGCGCTCAGCGATTTGGATTGCTGGGCGAGTTTGCTGTCCTTCCAGTCGAACGCGTCCGCGTAGGTGAAGATGCTATTGGCCGTGGCGATGTAGGCGGCGTTTTCCGGGGCGAGTTGAACCACCTGCAGCAGATCGCGCTGGCATTCCAGCAGCGCGGTCTCGGCCTTGGGCCGCTCAGTGGCGACTATGTGCAGCTTGAGTTGAAGCACGCTATGCGCGTGAAGCGCGTCAGCCTTTTGATCGCTGGTGGCGTCGGCGTTTTCGTAAGCCAACTTCATCAACTTGGCGACGTCGTTTGCCGCCCGTTTCAGGTCCGCATCGGTCGCGTCGGTCAGTTCCGCGAGCATGCGGCCGCGCAGCGAAAGCGACTGAAAATGGTCGGGATTGAGCCGAATCGCCTCGTCGAATGCCGCGAGCGCGTCCTTCGATCCTTTCGCGTCAAGGCCTTTCGCGTCAGCATTCTTCCGCATCGCTCGCAGGGCGACGGCTCGCAGCGCAAGGGCACGCAGGTAGTGGGCCATGTAGTCGGTCGGCTTTGCCGTGACGGCGTTGTTCGCCGCGGCCAGCGCCGAATCGAAATCCTTGAGCCGCACGTGTACGGTGGCCAGATTCTCGTAGTAGGCGTGAACGTTGAACCGCTCGCGCGGATCGTTTTTGCTGTGTTCGACGGCCAACTCGAACTCGCTTTGCGCCTTCGTGATCTTGCCCTGACTCAGATAGAGTTCCCCGAGCATGTTGTGCGTTTCGGGCAGTTCGCGATTTCGCGTGAGCGCCGTTTCGAGCAGTTCCTCCGCGGCGCGCAAGTCGGCGCTGATTTGGTCATCGGCGCTGCGGCCGGCCCCGCGTAGGACTGACGCACGTTTCATGAGATTTCGCGCGGCGGCAGTCGGGTATCGGCCGTCCTTCGGATCGAACTGCATGGCTTCGCGGAAGGCATCGTTGGCCGCGCGGAATCGGCCGAGTGCGTCGTCGGCCGGAGCTGTCGTCGCGGCCACGTCCTCGCTCGCGTTGCCAATCGCAAAGTGGATCTCCGCGAAATTCTGCTGGGCGTTGCTGGGCCGGTCGTCGTCGCGCGGCGGCTGCGGCGGATTTGCAAACGCCGCGCGGGCTCTCTCGGCGTCGGCGAGCGCCCGCGCGAAGTCCTCGCGGCCGCCCGCCGGCAGGTGTCCACGCAAGATGTGGGCAAAGCTGCGATCGACCAGGTAGCGCCATCGCTCGGCGTCGGAATCGCCGGCCCGGCCGATCGCGCGATCAAATTCGCGAATGGCGTCGTCAATGCGTCCCGCGCCGAGCGCGACATGGCCGCGGGCGTGATCGACCAGCGGCTGGTTGGCATCGAGTTTGGCCGCGTCCGCGACGGCGGCTGTCGCTTCGTCGTTTTTGCCGTCGCGGGCGCTGCGCCACGCCTTGCGGTTGTAGCCCAGCAGAAAATGCCGCAGCGCGTCGTCCTTGGCCCCGGATTGGTCCTCCATTCCGGCGAGCTTCAGCAGCAGATCGGCGTTGTACGGATCATTCTTCAGCCGCGCGATCAATTCCGGAATCTGTGCTCGCGCTTCGAGTCGTGGCTTCGCGCGGAATTCTTGCAAGTCGTTCGTCCAGTCCGCCGCTTCGCGCGACAGCTTCGATTTTTCCGCGAGGCCGATCGCCGCTTCCCATTGTTTCACCGCCTGATTGTCGGCCTGTTCGATTCGCTTCGGATCCGCGGCAACCGTCTCCAGCATGTCAGCGGCTGCGCCGAGCGCGCGGGCCGCCCGCACACGCGCCCGTGCGGCGTCGCTCGGCTGGTCGGCATTCTCAAATAGTTCAGCGGCCTTGTCCGCGGCGACGGACGCCTCGTTCAGATGACTCGATTTTTCAGCGGGGTCCTTCGCGGCGGATGCGAGCTGCGATTCGGCGGCACCGATGCCGTCCCAGCAGGTGGCCTCGATCGTCGGGGCCGGCTTGGCCGCAATCGCGCCGCGGTACGACTGGATCGCGGCCGCCGGCTCGCCGCGCAGCGACTGCGACTCGCCCGCGAGATACCACGACTCGGCGTCGCCCCAGTCCTTCGCCGCCTTCTCCGCCGCCGCGCGGAAGGAATCGAGGTAGTCCTGACCTTGCGAGCGATCGGTCAATTGGCGACAGACCGTGCGCCAGTCGCGAGTGAGCCGCATCCACAGCGGCTGGTCGCCGTCGGCGAATTGTGCCGCCAGTTTCAGGTCGGCGTCGGCCTCGTTGAGTTTGTCGTCACGGATCATTTGTTCCGCGGAGGCGAGCGACTGTTCGGCGGATTTCTCTTTGAGCGTCGCGTCGTCGCTGGCGATGGCTGCGGCCTTAGCGAAGGTGGCAGCCGCCTTGCGCGGCGATCCGCGCGCGGCCTGCACGTCGCCGAGTGCGGCGAGGACGACCGCGTCTTTCGAACTCTGCACTGCTGCGGTTTCGAGGGCCTTTTCGGCTTGGTCGAGTTCCGCGGGCGGCAACGTCGCGAGGTTGCGGTGCAGCGCGAGCCCAATTACGCGCGACGCGCGGGCGCGGCCGCTCGCGGCCATCGCCCCACCGGACTCCGAGAACGACTTCGCCGCGGCCCGCGCCATTTTCAGCGCCTCGTCCATCTGGCCGGCGTCCACGTGCAACTCACTCAATTCGATCAACACGTCCGGATCGCCGGGAAACGCCTTGCGCGATTGTTCGAGTGCCTGCGCCGCTTGCTGCGTCTTGCGTGACTTGCGCAGCCAGCGGCCGAGTTGAGCCCACGCGCGGGCCTCCTGCCGCGAGTCGCCGACGCGGGCAAAATCGCTCGCCGCCAGCGCGTAGTTAAGCTCGCTGTCCACCTCCTGCTCGGCGAGCTTCAGATACGCCTGCGCTCGCTGCGTGTAATCTTCGGCCGTCGCCTTGCCCGATCGCGTCATCTGCTCCTCGATGACTTTATTGAACGCCACGAGCGCGGCGTCGAATCTTTTCTCCGCGAGCAGTTTGGCGCCTTTGTCGCGTTCGACAATCACGATGTCTTCCGCGTCGCGCAGGTCGTCGTCGCGTTCCGCGGTTTTGCCGAGCTTGTCCCAGACCTGGGCTCGCAGCCGGAACCAGTCGAGGCGTTTTTCGAGTTTGAGCGCGGCGGTCAGAAACCCTTCAGCCTTCTGCCAATCGGCGTTACTCGTTGGCTTCGATTCGACGAGTGCCTTGCCGGCGGCGAATTGTGCTGGTGCGCGATCCGGCGTGAGTTGGATCGCCTCCTCCGCGTGTTTCAGGGCCGCGGAGTAGTCGCGGTCGGCAATGTCCTTTTCCGCGCGGGTCACGAGCGACTCGGCCAGCAGGTCGCCGAACATGGCTGGCGGGAGTGAATGCGCGTCGCGCAGCAGTCGCAGCACGTCGTCGCTGACGGAGGCTTCGAGCGACGGTCGCAGTATCGACTCGAATTTCTTGGCGGCACTTTCGGCGTCAGGCACTTTGCGGAGCAGCGTGAGCCACGCCTCGGCCGCCGCGAACGCATCGCCACGCGCCTCGATCGCGCCGGCGCGGAGGCGGAGCGCGGCGGGGTCGCCATCGGCTGCGGCGAGAATCTTGTCCGCGTCGCGGAGCGCGCCGTCCGCGTCGTTCTTGAAGACGAGCAGCAGTTGGCCGCGCGATTGCAGCAGTTTCGCGTCGTCGGCCCGCCGCTCAAGCGCCTTGCCGTAAAGTTCGATCGCCTTTGTGGGATCGCTCTCCTTGAGTTGGTCGGCTTGATTCGCGAGTGCGTCCACGAGGCTGAACTGCACGTCGGACACGTCCGCGCCGAGGCTGCTTGCCCGCGCCAGCAATTTGTCCGCCTCGACGGGATCGTCCAGCGCCTTTTCCTGAGCCAGCGCGATGCAGGCCGCGGCCAGCCGGGTGTTCAGACGCGATTCCTTTTGCTTGTCGGGCGGGTCGATCGGCAGGCGTCGTGCCCGTTCCAACTCGTCGATCGCCGAGCGATGTTGTTTCTTGTGAATGAGCAGCGCCGCTCGGACCACGCGCAACGCAAATTGCTCGTCTACATCCAACTCACTCAGCTGCGCGTCGGCCTCTTGCAGATTTTCCGTTGCGGCATCCAGGTCGCCGGCCTCCAGTCGGCAACTCGCGCGGAGCACGCGGGCCGACGCGGAGGTCGGCTGGTTTTCCAGGACCATCGTCGCCGCCGCTTCCGCCGCGTCGTGGTCTTCCAGGTGAAACTTCAACCAGCCGAAGGCCGCCTGGTGCGCGGGCTTCGTCAGATTGGCGAGTTGCAGGTTTTCGATGGCCGCTGCGGCTTGTGTTGCGTCGCCGAGTCGTTGATGCGCCCAGCCGACGATCAGCCGCGCGATCGGGTCGGCCTCGGTCGTGCGTTGATCCAGATATTTCTCGGCCTGCTTGAGGGCCTCGGTTGGCTCGCGGCGCAGCCAGCGAACGCGCGCGAGTGCGAGCCGCGTGTCGGCGGGCGTCGAATTGAGATCGAGGGCCTGTCGATACTCTTCGAGCGCCTCATTGAGCCGGCCGGATTCTTCGTGGACGCGTGCGGCGAGGAAGTGGGCTCCGGCCAGTTTCGAATTGAGCCGCAAGGACTCTTTCGCGTCCGCCTCCGCGGCCGCCAGCGAATTCCACCGCACGTGTTCCAGACCGCGGGCGACGAGGTAAATCGGGTTCGTGTGGTCGTTGTTGACCGCTCGCGTGAATTGTTGCAGCGCCGTCTTTTCTTGGAGCACGTCAGTGACGGCCGTGTCTCGCGCCGCGGCGCGGCCGGCGACGTAATCGACCGCGGCCAGCAGGCGCTTGTCGGGCCCGGCGAGCCGCGTCGCGTCGAGTGCCGCGGCGTTCACGCGGTCCGCCGACAGGCCGAGGTACAGGCCCGCGTACAGCCGGTTGATCGCAAACTCCGGCCGCTCCGGATCGCGCGTGCAGGCGTCGTCGAAACACTGGCGAGCCAATTTGTATTCGCCCCGCCGCATGTGGGCCAGCGCGAGCGAATTCAACTCGAGCGCGGACAGCGACGCCACTCGCGGTGACAAGTCGTCGATGACGCCCTGCGGATCTCCCGACTCCGAGTCGCCGATCAGCTCCGGGTCTGAGAACATGGCCAACTGATAGTTGCTCGGCGACGGGCCGAACCCGCGGTAGATGAAGAAAACGAGGATGGCAGACGCGAGCAGTATCCCGGCGATCGCGAGCGCTGCAAACGTAAAGCGGTTGCGGCGTCGCGGGCGCGACCGTCGTATTGAGGACAACCGGCCGGACATGCCGTCGGTCACTTCCGTCTGCGTGTACGGCGACGCCGACTTGTCTTCAAACGTTTCCGTGTCGTTGCGTTCGCGCGGAGGCGGCCGCAGATTTGGTTCGGTCGTGCCGGGTTGCGAGGCCTTCGCCAGCGCCGTGACGAACTCGGCACAGTTTCCAAACCGCGCCGTTGGGTCCGTCGCCGTGGCGTGCTTGAGGACCGCCGCTTCCTTGGGGCTGACCGCCGAAAAATCATGCGTGCCCTGAAAATGATGCTGCATGATGATGTACGGCGACGTCGATCCCTTGAACGGCAGCTCGCCCGTGCGCAGTTCGTAGTACGCGATCGCGAGCGAATATTGGTCGGTCCACGTCGTGGCCTTGCCCTCGAAGAGTTCGGGCGGCGCGTAGGCGATCGTCATGGTGCGGCTGGTCGAATTCTTCGCGTCGGGCACGAGCGCCTTGGCGATGCCGAAGTCCGCGACCATCACGCTGCCGCCGACGAGCAGCAGGTTCTCCGGCTTGATGTCGCGATGCTGAATTGCCACGACCGAGTCGCCGACTTTGTGCGTTGGGCTGTTCAGGAAGTCGATGCCCTTGCCCGCCTCGCGCATGTATTCGATCAACTCGTCCGATTCGATGCCGCTCTGGCCCGCCGCGCGGCATTCCTCGAGCCGCTGCATGAGGCTCTTGTCCGCGCGCATCATCGCGATGACCAAGAGGTCGGCCTCGCTGGGCTCTTTCACTTGCTCGCCCTGCGACGTGATCAGCCAAATCGCGTGCACGGGCAGCAGGTGAGCGTGCCGCAGGGTGCGGAGCATTTCGAGCGATTGGAATTCGCGCTGGCCGGCCCGCGAGCCGCGAACTTGAATGACCTTGAGGGCCACCGACACATTGCCCGGACTGGTCGCTTCCCAAACGACGCCGAACCCGCCGCTGCCGAGGATGCGCACCAGGCTGTAACCGGGGACCAGTTCCGTGCCAATGCTGATCGTGTTCATTTCCGACCGACTCCCAAGTCTCCACGCGACCAAACGTTTCACGCATCGTACCGAGACCGAGCCAGCACTTCAACGACGCTCTGAAAACATCGCCACTGCAGCGTCGAGTTGGAGACAAGCGACGCCGCATCCGGGTGCTCTCGGATATTGTGTACTGAGTAATGAGTTGTGGGAGCCGCGATGCGAGGGCCGCGAAGTTGGGCGCGAGCCATGTCACCAGACTGCAAACGTGCGGGGTTTGCCGTCGCTTTGTTCGGCTCGACGGCCAACGCGAACGTGACGGAGTTGGCAGGTTCAACCCGACTGCCAAACGCGAGCGTTTTGGAGTCGGTCCACGCGGACGCGGTTCAAACGCGAGCGTTTTGGAGTTGCAGGGTTCCTCCGCGATCCAAACGCGAGCCATTTGGAGTTCGGGGATTCCTCCGCGGTCCAAACGCGAGCCATTTGGAGTTCGGGGATTCCTCCGCGGTCCAAACGCGAGCCATTTGGAGTTCGGGGGTTCCTCCGCAGTCCAAACGCGAGCCATTTGGAGTTCGGGGGTTCCTCCGCGGTCCAAACGCGAGCCATTTGGAGTTGCGGGATTCCTCCCATGAACGAAAGTCTAATTTGCACAGGTAGTTGCGTCAAACTGCCATTATTGCACCTTTTTTGGTCAGGATTGTGACGGGGCAAGATTTAACGGTTCTTCCGCACAGCGGATTGTTCGGCAAGTTCGTCGCGGAAGGCACTTAAGGAACGTCGTGCATTTTTCCGAAAATCGAAATAAGCCGAATAGCCTGGCGATTCGTTGCATTCGTTGTGTCGGCGGACGATCGGCCCGGCGGCCGACACATTAATACTGGTGAACGGAAAAGGGGGAACCGATGTACGTTTCGCGCAAGATTTGGCGTCGCTTCGTTCGCTCGGTCGTGGCCGGGTCAGTGGCGATCAGTGCGTCGGCGATGTATTCGCAGGAGTCGAAAGAGCAGCCGCCCGCCGTTCAGCCGCCCGCTGAAACCAAGACCGAGACCGGCCAACCGCCGTCGAGCGAAACCGCCGCCGGCCAGCCGCCCGTTCCGCTCTCGGACCCGATGGCCGACACAGAGCCCACGTCGCTCTTGTCGCAGCTCGGTTCCGGCCAATCGCGCGCGGCCGCGACACCCGGCGCGACGGGTTTCGTGGACACGTCCGGCGCCGATGCCGCCGCGCCGGCCATTGACACAACGGACTTGGCCCGCGAATCAAACACCGCCGGCAGCATCGCCGGCGTCCGCCGCTCGCCCATCGCCATCCAGCCCGTCGTGCGCGGCTATCAGCAGCAGTCGATCTACGGTCAATATAACGGAGCCAACTATACGCCGGTCCGCTTTGACCTCGACAGCATCTTGAGCAACGTGGACCCTGGCATCGTCGATAACCTGATCATCATCTCCGGTCCGTACGGCGTGAAATACGGTCCGGGCCTGGCGTTCATCGACGTGGTTCCGAAGCCGACGCCGCGTTACGACTGCTACGAAGTCCACGGCCGCACCGACCTGCTCTATCAAACGCAGGGCGAGCAACTCTACGGGCGCCAGACGATTTTCGGCGGCGCCAGCGACTGGGGCTACCGCATCAGCTACGGCCACAAGATCGGCAACGACTACGAATCCGGCGACGGCACCGACATCCCGGCCAGCTACAAAGTCCGCGACCTCGACATCGCGCTCGGCTTCGACATTAGCGATTGCACGAAGATCGAGTTCGAGTACCTCCGCCAGGATCTGACCGACACCGAATACGCCGGACTGATCTTCGACGCCGATTTCCGCAAGACCGACGCGGTCGCGTTGCGCTATATCTATGACGACGGCTGCTGCTCGAAACTGCTCATGGAGGCTTGGTACAACCGCACGGTCATGGAAGGCGACAATCTGAATTCGAGCAAGCAGCGGTTCTATCGAAACAATCGTTTCTTTGACGGCACGGTCGGCGGGACTGCGGGCGCATTTGTCGGCTTCACCGACGCCGACGTGCACAACACGGGCTTCCGAATTGTGCCGACCTGGGGCAGCGAAGGCGGGCCGAAGCTGACCGCAGGCTTTGACTTCCACTACACGGAGCAAGAACTGCACGAGTTCGATGACTTCAACGTCACAGTCAACCCGCCCGGCTTTGGTCCGTTCCCGATCCCGCGCTCGTTCATGGCGGACACCGGCATCTTTGCGGAAATCGTCAATCCGGTCGATGATTGCACGACGGTCACGGCGGGCGCGCGGCTCGACTGGATTCACGCAAACGCGGACGGCTCGGAACTCGCCGTCGTGCCAGGAGTGGGCGGCACTGATAATGCCGAAGACATCTTCCGCGGCATCAAAGGCACCGGCTTGACGCAAAATGAAACGCTCTACGCCTACTTCATCTCGATGGACCGCAAGCTCGATGAAGGTCTCGACCTGCGGCTCGGTGCCGGGCACAGCCAGCGGCCCGCCAGTTTGACGGAGCGATACGCCATCGAGCCGTTCCTGACGTTCTACCAACGTGCCGACCAGTTCCCGACCGGCAACCCTGATCTGGATCCGGAGCGCGCGTGGCAAGTGGACGCGGCGGTCACGAGCAAGAACGAGTGTGGCCGCTTCCGCGCCGCCGCGTTCGCCAGCTACGTGGAAGATTACATCACGATTGTGAGCACGTCGGGCGACTTCGTGAACACCGAAGCTCGTCTGTTCGGCGTCGAACTATCCGGCGAACACGACCTGTCGCCGTGCATGCTGGCGTTCGGCAACTTCAATTACTTGGACGGCCGCGACGTGGAACGGCATCAAGAGCCGCTGCCGAGCATCTATCCGATTCAGACCCGGCTGGGCGTTCGCTGGCACGAACCGGAGAACAACCGCTACGGCGTCGAACTGTCCGCACGCATCGTCGATAACCAGGACTTGAATGCCTCGAGCGTCGGCGAACGTGAAACACCCGGCTTCACGGTCTACGATCTGCGCGGGTACTGGCAAGCGTGCGAAAACGTGCGGTTCACGGCTGGGATCGAGAACTTGACCGACAAGAACTATCTCGACCACCTGAGCGTACACGACCCGCGCGTGCTCGAACCCGGCATCAACTTGTACCTGTCAATGTCGATCACTTACTGATTCCCAATCGCTTCAATCACTCAGCACACCGGTCGCCCCGCGCGGCCGGTGTGCTGAGTCTTTTTTCGGCCCGCGCGGTGCGACCGCACTCGCTCCGCTACGATCGCTCCATTGATTTTGTCGGCCGTGCATGTCAAATTTGCTACGTTGCACCGGGAACTGTGCGAGCGTCGCCGGCCACTATCGTTCAGGGAGAACAGCGTGCTCAACATCGTCGTCACGAACAAGAAGGAAAACAGCCAGTACACGCACGAGGGTGGGCCGTTCGAGATGGGTCGCGGGCAGAAACGCGAGCTGCCGCGATTCATGATTGATGATCCGTTCGTGTCCGGCGACCAGATTCGCATCGAGCCGCTGCCGGGCAGCCGGCTGCGCATCGAGAACTTGAGCAAGCGAATTGTGATCGCGCTCGCGGACGGTGCGGCCATCGGAGTGGGCGAGACGCGCGAGGTCAGTCTGCCGGCGCGGCTCTCGGTGGGCGAATCGATCGTCGAACTCGAGGTGCAGGCGGACATGCTGTCGAGCGGCCTGTCGCTGAAAACGATTCAGCAGCCAGTGCGCCGCTCGCAACTGCCAGATAAGCTCGCGTCGCTGGTCGGTCTGAACGATTCGCCGACGCCGGAACGACTCGCGGAGTGGTTCGAGACGGTCGTGGCCGTGCAGCGATCCGCCGCGGGCTCAGCGCAATTCTATGACGAAACGGCGCAGGCGGTCGTCGGCCTCGTGGGCCTCGATCAGGGACTCGTGCTGTTGCGCAAGGACAACCGCTGGCGGGTTGTCGGCCGGTATCCGGAAGAGACTCGCGGCGGCAAAGAATTCAGCGAGGCAATTCTCGGTTTCGTGTTGAAAGATCGCCGCACGTTCTATCAAGCGGTCGGCACGACGATGATGGCCCAGAGCCTGATGGATGTCTCGGCCGTCGTGGCGTCGCCGATTTTCGGCACGGACGGCATCGAGATCGTCGGCGCGGTGTACGGCTCGCGATTCGTGAATACCGTCCGCAGCATGGCGGAAATTCGGCCGCTGGAGGCGCAGGTGGTCCAGGTGCTCGCCGCCGCGGTCGGCGCGGGATTGGCCCGGCAGGCGATGGAGGCACAATCATCGCGGCGACTTGTGCAACTGGAACAATTCCTATCGCCCGAACTCGCCCGACAGATCGAAAGAGATCCGACGATGCTCGAAGGACGCGAGCGCGAAGTGTCCGTGCTGTTCAGCGACGTGCGCGGCTTCTCGCGCATCTCCGAACGCATCGGCCCGCGCGAGACCATTCGACTCGCCGGCGACATCATGGAGCGGCTCACCCGGCACATCCGAGACTTCGACGGCGTGATCGTGGATTACGTCGGCGACGGACTGCTCGCCATGTGGAACGCGCCGGACGACGATCCCGATCACGCGCAGCTCGCCTGCCGCGCCGCGATCAAGATGATCGGCGAACTGCCCGCCATCAACGAAGCCTGGGAGGGGATCACCGGCACGAAGATTCGCTTCGGTATCGGCATCAACACCGGCCTCGCGATGGTCGGCAACACCGGCAGTCTTCAGCGGGTCAAGTACGGCCCGCTCGGCCACACCGTGAATCTCGCCAGCCGCGTCGAAGGGGCCACGAAACACCTCGGCGTGCCGATGCTCATCACCGGTTCGACGTTCGCTCAACTCGGCGGCACCTTCGCCACGCGTCGCCTCTGTTGCGTCCGCGTCATTGGCATCGCCGGGGCCGTCGACTTGCACGAACTGTCGTCCGACACGATCACGCCCGAATGGCAATCGAAACGCGACGCCTATGAACAGGCCCTCACGCTCTACGAATCCGGCAACTGGAACGACGTACCTGGCGCGCTGTACGCCGTCCTCGCCGGTCAGGCGGGCCGCTACGACGTCCCCAGTCTCGCCCTGCTCGGCCGCGCCATCGAGTGCATCAAATCGCCGCCCGAACAATTCGACTCCGTGGTAGAACTCGATCGCAAGTGAGCTACCGCCTAAGACCACTCCGACTCACCACGTCTCGCCGGGATTGGATCCAAGCCCGTACTCAGCCCATCGGCGGGTGACGAGATCGCGGATCTCGCGGGTGGTTAGCATCTCCGGCGGCCACGGTCGCGGGTGGCCTTCTTCGGGAAACTTGCGGGTGGCGTCGATGCCCATTTTGTGGCCGCAGCCGCAGACTGGGGCGGCATGGTCGAGGATGTCGGTCGGGCCTTGATTGAAAACCACGTCGCGGCCCGGGTGTACGTTCGAGCCGACGTGGAACCAGACCCGATCGTAATCGTGAACATTCACGTCGGCGTCCACCACGACGATGATCTTCGTGAACATGAGCTGGCCGAGGCCCCAGATCGCGCTCATCACTTTGCGGGCTTGTTGCGGGTACGTCTTCTTGATCGAGATGAACGCGAAATTGTGGAACACCCCGAACGTCGGCAGGTCGTAATCGACGATCTCCGGGATCATCATGCGGACGAGCGGCAGGAAAATTCGCTCCACCGCCTTGCCCATGTGGTAGTCCTCTTGCGGCGGCTTGCCCACAATCGTGGTGAGATAAATCGGGTTCGAGCGGTGCGTGATGGCGGTGACGTGGTACAGCGGAAACGAGTCTTCGAGCGAGTACCAGCCGGTGTGGTCGCCGAACGGGCCTTCGGTCACGAGCGGTTCGGCGGGATCGACGTAGCCTTCGATGACGATCTCCGCGTCGGCGGGCACTTCCACGTCGATTGTCTTGCACTTCACGAGTTCCACCGGGCGGCCGCGCAGGAATCCGCCGAACAGGCATTCGTCGGTGTCCGGCGGCATCGGCGCGATGCCCATGAACGGGTACAACGGGTCGCCGCCGATCGACACGGCGATCGGCATCTTCTCGCCGCGCTGCTTGTACCGCTGGCAGTTCTGTGCCCCGTCGTGGTGCAAGTGCCAGTGCATTGCGGTCGTCTTCTTGTCGAACAGTTGCAGCCGATACACGCCGACGTTGCGTTCGCCCGACTCCGGGTTCTTCGTGAACACTTGGCCGAACGTGATGAACTTGCCCGCGTCGAGCGGCCAGCATTTGATGACTGGCAGCTCACCGAGATCGATCTGGTCGCCGGTCTTCACCACTTCCTGGCACGGCCCGGACGCGACGATCTTGGGCGGCATCGACGTGACGCTCTTGGCGAGTCGCGCGAGGTCCGGCAGCATCTTCATCTTGTCGATCAGTCCGCCCTCCGGCACGTCCGGCTTCATCATCGCCGCGATCTTCGCCGCGATTTCATCGACGTGCTTCACTCGCAGCGCCCGCGCCATCCGCCGCTCCGAACCGAGCAGATTAATGACCAGCGGCATCCGCGAGCCTTTCACCTTCTCGAAGAACAAGGCCGGACCGCCCAGTCCCCAGCGCGGATCGCGCGACTTCGACATCCGATCGGTGATCTCGGTGACTTCGAGTTCCGGGTCCACTTCACAGCGGATTCGGATCAGCTCGCCGTCGCGTTCCAGTTCTTCCAGAAACTCGGTGAGTCTCGCGTAGTGCATGGTGGTTCCTGATGCGGAATGTGCTTTTGCGGCCGGGCAGCGTATCCTATGTACCTGAAACGACGCAACGCGCGGCACGCGGTCACGCTATCGGAGGGATTGCTCATGCTCACAGCCGACGGTTGTCTGGCACGGCGGCGGCGATTGATGAAACGGGTGGCCCCGGAGTCCGCCTGGGCGATCGTCGCCGACCCGCGGCACCTGATGTACTTGGCCAACTTGCCGGTCGAGCCGATTTCGTGGTCGTCGCCGCCGCCCGGCCTGTTGCTCGTCGCGCGCGACGGCACGGCGACGCTGGTCGTGGACAACCTCGCCGTGCGGCGGCCGGAGTCGCTCTGCGTGGAACGGCTCGAAATCGCCAATTGGTACAACGGCGTCGATTCGCCAGGCGACCGCCGTCTCGCGGTGATCGAACACTTGGTGCGCTGCCTGCCGCGCAAGTTGCCCGATTCGATCGCCATCGAGATGCGAGCCGTGCCGGCCGAACTGCTCCGCCGGCTGTCGCGTGATTTGTCCGTGCGAATGTTTCATTCAATCGACGACGAGCTGCTAGCCATGCGGGCCGTGAAGGATTCGGACGAACTCGATTTGTTACGGCGGTGCATTCGCGCGGGTGAGGC
>Ga0247727_10011943_pt1 | contig 15016 bp, 8 predicted proteins | sample WisWelCaveWW1625_FD_202498 | JGI IMG/M metagenome (GOLD analysis project Ga0247727, IMG submission 202498) | Biofilm microbial communities from Wishing Well Cave, Virginia, United States - WW16-25 | ecosystem: Environmental > Aquatic > Deep subsurface > Groundwater > Cave microbial mat | place... | reverse complement strand
AAAGTTTTAATCGCTACGCTTCCATCGCCACGCGCTCGGCACCTGCGCCGCATCCGAACGATGCCAAGTTAGAACATCCGCTCCCCGTTTGTCAAGGGAGCGAGGAGGCCATTTGGCCTTATTTGATCATCAGCATTTTGCGCGTTTGTGAAAAATGGGCCGCGCGCATTTGATACAGATAAACGCCGCTGCCTACGGGCCGCCCTTGCTCGTCTTTGCCCTCCCAAGACACGCCGTGATAGCCGGCGGGTTTCTTCGCGCTCACCAGCTTGCGAATCATTCGACCGTTGAGATCGAAAATCGTCAACTCAACTTCCGCGGCTTGGGGAAGCTGATAATGAATGAGGGTCGAAGGATTAAAAGGATTCGGAACGTTCGGGTGCAGCGCAAAACTTGTGGGCATTTGCGCGCCACCTTCATGAACCGCGCTCGGCTCGGGTTTGGTCGCCAGCCGAACCTGAATCACACCCGGCGCGAGACTTACACCCACCGGTTCGATTAAAACCACGCCGGTATAAATCGTATCCGGCTTCAAGCCGGTCGCGTCGAAGTTGACCGTTATTTCCTGCGACTGGCCGCCGAGCAAGGAAGCCGCAATCGGAGACTCGCTCAACCAAAGAACGTCGGCATTCGGGTCGATGCCAATGGTGCCATGCCCCACATCGGGAACCCAATCCGTCGGCTCTTGAAAATCTCCGTGTAGAGCGGTGACATTGATGTTGCCATCGTCATTGTTCAACACGGAAAGGGGTAGTGAGAAAGTAAAGCTGTTGGAATCGACGAGTGCGGGAAAGGCGCCGAGGTAATTAATAATCGGCAGTTCGTAAACATCAACCGAGTCGGCGGCCAGGCCAAACGTCAATACCGCGAAATCAGCGCCGATATCCTGCGTAGGAATGCCAAAGACCGGCGGGTAAAATCCGGTTTCAATGTCTTGATCCACGTCCAAAGAAACTGCGCCGCCAAAATCACCGGGAACCAACGTGCTGTCGAGCACGACTTGAATCGTGACTTGCACGCTGTCTTTCGCGGCGCGAATGGCAACGATGTCGGGTTGGTGTGGAACGTCGCCCACGGGATCAACGATGATGGTTTTTAGCTCCGACAGAAGATGCCGGCTCGTGCTGACTTTCGGTTGAGAAGAGGGCGCTTTTGTTTTCGAAGCGTAATCGAATTGCGACCAGGAGATTTTTTCTTTTTCATGAAAAAGAGAAAGAGCCGTTGCGCCGGGAAACGGACCGGCAGCGTCGCGCACTTCAAAATTTAAAATTCCGCCGCCGGAATTGCGCACCACGAATTTCTGCTGCAAGGATTTGCCGACTTCCAATTCGGCTTTGAGCGAATCAACCGAAACCGCCAGAGCCGCAGTGTTGACGGACAAACTAATGATAAGCGTTTCTTCGCCGCCCGCCGGAATCTCGACCAAAATTGTCTCCGGCAAATATCCAAACGCCGAAGCGATCACCGTATGACTCCCGGCAAAAGTCCTCTGAAAAAAGAATCCACCCGCATCTACAACGGGAGCTTTATCGGCTTCGATGAGCTTCACCTCGGCCTGCCCGATGGGATTGCCGGTGGCTTGATCGAGCACAAAACCGGAGAGCGCACCGACATCGAGCTTGGCATCGAGTTTAAGAACGAACAAGCCGTTTGAAATATCGGAGACCACGAAGTTGCCGGAAGGAAAATAGGGATACACGCCCCACGCGCCATCGAAGCCGATGAATTGCTCCTCGATGGTGTCGTAGTATCCGATCTCTGTGGGCTTGGTGGGGTCCGCGATGTCTAAAACCGTAACGCCTTCCGTGTAATGCGCGATATAAGCATAATCGCCTTTGATGTGAACGTTGTGGGCGATGTGCGCAGGGTCGCTGATATACTCGGCGACCAATTCGATATCGCCGTTATTGTTGGGGTCGCCATCCCACAGCACATGGATGTCCCAGACCTTCACGGTATAACCTTCCACTTCATCCGTGGTGAAAAGATAATTGCCGTCTTCAGTCGTGCCGGAATTGTGGGAAAAACCGCGAGGGTAAACAATGGAAGTCAGAAAACGAGGATCCGCGCGATCGACGATGTTGAAAATATCGACGTGACCGCCGTCAAAGATATTGCTGTTGAACAAAATGTCGTTCTTGATGAAAGAATCGTGGACGTAACGAAAACCGTTGAATCCGACCGACGTGGGCGCGGTCGGATCGGCCAAGCTGAAAATACGAACCCCATCCACCATGGTGCCGAAGCCTTGTGTTGCAGTGCCGCCTTGGATGTAAAGATAACCGGCGTCGTCCACGGAGACGGTGTGCGCTCGCGCGGTGGTGGCATCCACTCCCGGCCAAAGCGTGGCGCCGAGGTAACGCACGGAATCCGGCAAAGTGGAAAGGTCGATGATCTGAATGCCCGCGTGCTCGTTCGGCTCAGTGCCTTCGCTGACCACGTAGGCATAGTTGCGATAGGTTTTGATCTCGCGCCAATGGAAAGGCGGCGCTAAAGGGCCGGGCACGAAATCCGCTTCGACAGGGTTTCGCGGATCGGTGATGTTGATGACCGAGAGGCCAAGATCAACACCCACTAACGCATATTCATTTCCGGCGCCGTCGGTGTAACCCCAAATATTGGCATAGCCACCATACTGGTCTAGATGCCCGAGCAACGTGACATTATAATTTTTCCCCGGCTGGTATTGCGCGAGAACGCTGGCAGCGTCCATCGTGAGAAGGAGCGCGAGGAAAGAAAAGCGCCGGTTAAAAATGCAGCGCGGCTGCCGTTGCGCTGAGGGGTTCTCCTCGCTTCGTTGTGAGTGGGTTTGCGCAAACCAAGAGGAAAGCCTTGAGCCGCGGCTTGTCCATTCGATCAAAGCGCGCTGAACGTTCATGATAGGTCTCCTGTTTTTGGAGGTAAGAAGCCAATAGAACCGCAATTTTGCAACTGCGAAGGTTTCGAACCTTCGCATTGTTGAAATTGAGCGCGACGATTGGCGGCGTGAGGCCGGAGAAAACGACGATGCGGTCTCGGCAACTAGACGTTCGCCCGAGGCTATCCACAAAACTGCAACCACGAGAATGTCGTTGTAACCAGCATGCAATGCCAAGGTAGGGTTGAAATCGTCAAACTGTCCAGCGGATGCGGGTCGACTGCATCGATCGTGAGATTCAGAGTATGTCCCACGATCACGGTTGGTGTGGAATCGGAGAGGATGATGGTGCAGACTTGGTTCGGCGTTTCAATCACCTGAAGTTGGCTATAACCAAATGGGTTGCGGACCTCACAGCGCAAAAATTCAGGCAAGAAAGAGTGCAATGCTAAAGCACTGCACTCCGGGTTGTTTTTGATCAAAACTCTGTGACAGGCTACTTCATCAACACGAGCCGCCGTGTGAGGCGTGTTTCGCCGGCGCGCAGCGTGTAGAAGTAGACGCCGCTCGGCAAACCCTCGGGTGCGAAGGTCACGGTGTATTTACCCGCGGGCCGCATTCCTTCCGCCAAAATTGCCACTTCCTCACCCAGAAGATTGTGTACTTTGAGCGTCACGTGCGACTCTTCCGGCAAGCCGTAAGAAATCGTGGTCGTGGGATTGAACGGGTTCGGATAGTTTTGCATCAGCTCGAAACTTTCCGGCAGCGTTGCGGTGGCGCTCAACGCATTGCCGTCTTTGGCCAATGCCCCGCCGGTCGATCCTCGGAACTCGATTTCATCGATGTAGACGTCATCGTTGTTGTCGCTCGCGTCGCACATGAATCGAATCTTCGCGTTGGTCGGGAAGGTGTATGAGCTGCGGGAGATCGTGACGACCTGATGATAGAACGTGTTATTCGCGATGCTGCCCGACCGCACAATGTTGGCGACGGTCTGCCACGAGGAACCATTGAAGTATTGCACCCAGAAGTTCTCGTTCGTTTCCATGCTCACCATCTTGAACCAGAAATCGACTTCCAACGTGGTGTAGCCGGTCACATTGTAGCTTGCCGTGTGATAGAATGACGAAGCCGTGCCGCTGTTATCCTGAATATCTGCCGCCGCAAAGCCTTGATGCGCGTGCGTGCCGCCGGTATAACGCGACATGTCCGCGCCGCCGTCAGTGTAGCTGCCCATGCCGCTTTCGAAGTTATCAGAGGTGATAACCTGCCAAGCGCTCACTGGAGTTTGGAAAGTTTGATCGTCCGAAGTCGCGGTATTGCCCGAGGGATCAGTCGACTTGACGCGATAGTGATAAAGCGTGTTGCCTGCGAGGCCGTTCAGAGAAACGCTGTGGTTCGTGACATACGTGGCGTTCTCCGCCGTATCACCGGCCCGACTGCCATAAGCAGCGGTCAAGCCATATTCGACTACGGAATTGGAAGCTTCGTCAGTGGTCCAAGTGATGAGCGCGCTGCTGCCGGTCACGTTGGTGGCTTGCACGTTTGCAATAACCGGCGGCGTGACTTCACTCACACCGGCGGCCAAAACCAGATTGGGATAAACATTTTCATCCGCCAACGGAATAATGCGGCTCTGGCTCGGCCAAAAGCCGTCGCTGCCCGTGCCGACTTCCGTGGTAAAACCAAACACTTTGTCCTTCTGAATCTGCTCGCCATAGAACCAATCATTCGCTTCGCCGTTGACCAAATACCCGACGGTTTGATTGGCGGTGCCCTCGACATAGTTGTTGAATTGCGTCATGTCCTGGCCCCAGGCGACATATGTTGAATGATCGGGCGTGAAAAAGTTTGCGATGAAACCCCAGGGAAAGATCAACAAGTTGCCATACGAATGATAATTGTTTGCCATCCGAAATTGGCGGCTGAGGGCGAAATCGCGCATCACCTGCGTCTCAGGTTCCGAAAACGGGGCCGTGCCGCGATAGGTGCTACTCGAGGGCGTGGGGCTGGAGCCGTTGTTGTCGTAGCCCCAGCGATAGCCGTAATTGCGATTCAAATCCACGCCGTAGATGCCGCTGCCGTTGTTGCGCCGGTTCTTGCGCCACATACCGCCGCCGTTCGGATTCGTCTGTTGGTTGTAAACGTAGCCGTCGGGATTCACGACCGGCACGAAGTACAGCTCGCGGTTGTCGATCAAATTCGTCGCCGTGGGATCGACGCCGTAATTTTCCAGCATGTACCACATGAAGTAGATCAACGTGGTCATGCCCTGCGGCTCGCGCGCATGGTGCAGGCCGGTATACAAAATCTCCTGCTCGCTTTCATCCGCATCGGGATTGTCGGAAATTTTCACCATCCAAAGCTGTCGGGCTTCGAGTGAATTTCCAATAGACTGTCGAACGGTGATGAGATTCGGATACAGCGCGCGCATGTTATCCAGCTCGGCGACCACTTCCGCGAACGTGAGGTAGCCGCCCATGCTGCCGTAATGAAAATTACTTGGCGTCGCATAGAGTTCGCTCATCTGCGCTTTGAGCGCATTCATCTCCGCGCGGCTCATCTGCGGACGCTGGCGATACTCCGCTTCCAAATCGTCAACCAGAACGTCGTAGCTTCTGCCCATGCTTCTCAGAATCGTCACTTCCTCGTTGTTGAGAACGACGTCGAAATACGCGCCGCGATAATCGATGTGATCAACGGCCAAACCGGCTTGCGCCAGCGCGCTTATATCACTTTTGCTCGTGATATAAACGCGCACCTGGCTGTATTTGTATTTCACCGGCCGTTCTTGCGCCTGCGCCTCCGAGAAAGCGATGAGGGCGCAACTCAACAACACGAGCCACACCAGCATCGGCTCGAAACGGCGGGATTTTTTTGCGCAATACATACGGCTCCTCTCTGCTTGATTGAGCTTCGCCTGATGATGAATCATCAGGCAATAAGATGCAAGCCCCGCAAGCGGGGCTATCACCCAATGGATTTTAGCCATCTCATGAGTTTTGACTTTCAAATTCGGAAATCACCCTCTAGGATATGTCATTCAGAAGGAATCTTTTTCAGTGCTGGGCATTGACTCCAGTGCTTAAAAAGTTTCCTTCTGAATGACATAAATCTGGAGGGCTCGTTTGGCTACCGACTTTGATCATCTAATTTCATTGGATGGCTTTCATCTTGTAGACTGATCCCGACTTATTCGGGATCAGTCGGTGGCTGGCGGCATCACCAATGCAAAATTCAGGTAGTAAACAAAAATCAAAAAAAAAATTCAAACCGGGCCGTCTGGATTATTTCGCGAGCACCAACTTCTTCGTCCTCACCACGCCCGCAACTTCCAAGCGATAGAGATACACGCCGGTTGCGACCAACTCACCGCGTTCATTCTTGCCATCCCAAACAACGGAGTGTTTGCCCGCGACAATTTCACGATCAACCAGCGTAGCCACGAGCTGGCCGAGCATGTTATAGAGGCGCAACGTCACACGGCCCGCTTCGGGAATTTGATAGCTGATCGTCGTGCTCGGATTGAATGGGTTCGGATAGTTATTGAACAATTCATACGAAGAGACCGGCTCCGAACCGACCTCTTCATCAAAAAAAGGGGAAGCTTTCACTGCTCCGAGGCCGCCGTAATACGCGAGCCGATTTGCTTCACCAGTCGCAGTCGCAGCAGCAGTGGCAGCATCGACGGCGTAAAGCCGCGTGTTCGCGGGCAGATTCACGGTCATCGCGGTCACGACATCCGAGGAGGCCGAACTCGTCATCACGCCGGTGCGATAGATGCGCGGCACATAGCTGCCGCTCGAACCGGTATAGCCCGTGACATAAAGCCGTTGCGTGTTCGCATTCCACGAAACATCTTGAACCGTCATACTCGCGGCCAAGCCGCTTCCCGCAACCGAAGAGAACGTGGTGCCGTTCGTAGTTTGATAATACTTCGAAGCCGTGCCGACGACGTAGCCCCAATTGCTGTCGATCATCTCGATGCTATAAAACGGCGTCACGGTTGACAAGCCGCTCCACGTTGGGGTGCCCGCAGTGCCGTTCGTTGTGCGATAGATGCTGTTGCCGCCGGTCGCATACGCGCCGCAGATATAAACGAGATCGGCCGTCACCACATCAATCCCATAAAACGCGGTTGAAGAAGAAGTGCTCGTGCTGCCCAACGTGCCGCCGTCGATGCGCGTCCAATTCGCGCCGCCATCAGTTGAGCGCACCACGCGCACGCGACGCGAGCCTGTGGTGACGTAGCCAATCGCATAGAGCGTATTGCCTGTGCCTTCAATGCCGCGCCACGTCGGAGTCGGCGATATGCTGGGCGCGACTGAAACCCACGAACTGCCGCCATTCGTCGAGCGGCGCATCGTATTGCTCGAACCCACGACGATGACCGTGTTCGCATCAACAGCTTTCACGCCGTACAACGCGCTTGAAGTGCCACTGGTCAATGCATTCCACACCAAGCCGCCGTTGGTGGTCTTCGCAATTTTACCGCTGCTCGCCACCGCATAGCCCGTGTCTTTATCGAGCATATCGACTTCATTGAAAGTATACGTCGAGCCGCCGAAGCCGCTCACCGTTGCTTGATTCCACGCGCCGCCGTCTTCCACGAACACGGCGTAGCTGCGCGTGGGCACTTGCAGCGTCACTTGCCCTGCGCTCACCGTGAGCGTTGCGCTCGTCGAATTGCCGGTGACATCCACCAACGTTGCGCCGTTGGGCAAGTCTGTGGTGTTCACACCGTGCGTCACGTTCAAAGCTTCGCCCGCGAAGTTGATGGCCACGATCACATCGCGTCCCGAAACTGCGCCGCGCAATTGATAGAGCAACGTCGTGTTCGGATAGCCGGTCGTGTACGTCGCGCTGTACGGCGTGCTGAAGCGGCTCAAATAATCGCGGCTGGTCGCGCCGTAGCAATAATTTTTGTGAATCTCGATAAGCTGATCGATCTTGGTTTTCAAACCGGCATTATAGTAGTCGGGATAAAACACGCTGGCCACGCCGAGCTGATTGTTCGTGAGCGTGTACGCATACGCGAGAATGGGTTGATTGTCAACCGGCTGGCCGGGATCGCGGAAATCATGATTGTTCACGAAGGTCACGGCATAATCGCCGCTCACGCCCTGGGCATCGACGATGCTCGCGTTGAACACGTTGCGCGCATCGTAGCCGAAGAGATCGCACGCCTTCTCCAACGCATCGCGCAGCGAGAAATCAAACACGCGCGGTTTGATCGCAGCGAGCGTGCCCGCGTCCATGTAGCTCTTCACGTCATCCACCCAATCTTTCAAGATGAAAGAATTGGAGTCAAACCATTCGCCCACGACCATGCCGGGATCCATCCCGTTCGCGTGCATGTTGTCGAGCAGATCGCCCACGAACTGCGGCGTGAAATGCTTCACGGCATCCATGCGCAAGCCGCGCATGCTCACGCTGTTCCACATCCAGCGCGTCCACGCGAAGAGCGAGTCGCGCGTGTTGGTGGCGAATTGATCATAGTCATAAAAGAAATACATGTAGTCCCAATCGCCGCACAAACACGTCGCGCTGCCGTTCGGCTTGAAGCAGGTGTGATTCATGCCGCCGCGTCCGCTGGGCATGCCGAAGAAATTCGTGTAGGTTTGATATTTGATCGCGCTTTGATGATTCGTGCCGCTGTACCAAAGCTCGAACACATAATGATCGGTGTAGCCGCTGGAGTTGGTCATGAAAATCCAAACCGTGTCGCCCGCGGCGTTGTAGTCGCTCGCGCCGAGCGTGAGCGCGAACTCGTCGATCTTGCAGCCGGAGCCGTCGATATTGGCTTGCATATCCACGCCCAACGTGATCGCGTTGTTCGGCTCGCCGCAACCGCCGCCGCCGTTCGGCTCGGATTCATTCTGCGCCGGCAGGCCTTGATAGCCCACCGTGTTGGTTTCCATATAAGGCTTGTAAGGCTTGCCGTGAAAGTTCGCGTGCTCGGAGGCGGATTTGAATTTGAAATAATACGTGCCCGTGCCGCGTCCGGTCGCGCCGCCGATGGGCAGATAACATCTGAAGCGATCCGAAGGATAAGGTTGATCGCCGTTGTTGATCTTCGTGGCGTTCATGTTTTCGATCCAGCCTTCCACCGAAGGATTGACCTCCGCCTTGCCGCCGTCGCGATGGTTGTAGATCATATCCGCCGTGACTTTGAGGCCGTAGGTGTTGAACGCGGCAACGAGATCGTTCACGTCCGTGCGTGTGCCGAAGCGCGTTGGCCCGCCGCCGAACTCGCCAAGATCGAACAAGTCTTTCGGATCATAGCCATTGCTCGTTTGCCCAAAACTCGCGCGCGAAAGAGGAGGCAGCCACACATACGTGAAGCCCGCGTTCGCGAGCGCTTGCGCTTTATCTTTCAACGTATCGGCCCACACGTGCCCATCCGCAGTGCCGGGATAATCCCAATACCAGCCTTGCAGCATAAAATCTTGCGCGTGCGCGGAAGAAATCCCGCACAGCAGAATGAGCACTAGCGGAAGCGCTTTCAGCGTTTTCATGAATGACTCCTTGAAGTGATGGCTCACAGCTAACTTTCTACTCACAGCAAATTAGTTTTTGCAAATACGAAGGATGGCTCGCGCACGGCAGGGTGAAAAGTGGCGGTAGGTAAGGAATCTCGGTTAAAAAAGCAAGAGAGGGATTTTTGAGGGAAGGGCTTGTGCAAGAGCGTTGTGATCAACCGGGTTTCGCAAAATAATCCCGGTGCTGCAGGACCGAAAGTTTATGGCAGAATAATTTGTCGGCAGAACGATTTGAAATAATTCTGCCGATAAATCATCCTGCCAAAGTTTTTCTCGGCGATACTCGGTGACTTCGGCGAATTTCGGAGGAAGAGCTTTCCCGCCGATTTACGCCGAAAGTACCGAGTTTCGCCGAATGGTTTTCTGCCGCTTCACAAAAGCTTTGATTTGCAGATTGACTGCAAATCAGGATAGGCCATAAGGCATTCAAAGTCAGAATAAAATTCTGAAAGCTTTTGGCAGAATAATTTTCCGGCAGAATGATTCTGCCGTTGAATCATTCTGCCGGAAGTTTTTTGTGCTGCCCAAAGGTTGCGGTTTTCAGCTTGGCTGAAAATCCGCTGTAGAATCTTACGTGTCATAAGAACGCAAAAAACTTTAATGGACCGGCCAAGCCGTTGCAGGAGCGTTTTCTGTCTTTACGGCTTCTCCGCTACGGCTTTGAACGCGCTCAAGTATTTCAGCATGCCGGCTTTCACGGTAGCAGCCGTGTCTTTATCGAGCGGCGCGTCGAGGTTGTCGCTGTATTGATCGATGATTGTCACGAGGCTGCCCGCGCCTTTCGGCTCGACTTTGAATTTCACCTGGCAAACGTAGCTGCCGTCATTGGGCATGTGCGCCACGCGCAGCTCTTTGTTTTTTTCGATGTTGGAATTTGGTTCCGTTTATTTTCTCGGCTCATTTTCATAAACAATCACGCCGAAATTGCGATTCGCCAGCGTCAAGCCGATTTTCAATTTGCCGCGCACGGTAATCTTTTGGCCTTCGAACGGCACCCGGCCTTGCGGCTTCACCCAAATCTCGCCGGAACTATCGGCAACCTTCACCAAACTCTGCGAAAGCAGCGGAATCGCGAACGTCGAAACGACTTTGCCGGTGATCACGACTTCTTGATCGTGATACTTTTCGGGATTCTCGCTGAGATCGCGAATGTTCGTGCGCGACCCGGCGCAGGCAGCGAGAATGAGCGCGAGCAACATCGCGGTCCGCCAAAAACATTTTGAGGCTTGGAACATATGGCTCCCTTCCGTTTGTCAAAAGTTGATTGCCAGCATTTCTGCTTCTGATCGGGTGCATGAAGATCTCACGCAGATTAATTTGGCTTTCCCTCGGCAAAAGCGCAACAGAAATGTTGTGCGAACGGCTAGTCGATATTTCGACAAAGCGTTGAAGAGCTGACACTCACTTTGAACCTCACACGCCTCGAGCACTTCACGCTCTCACGGTTAAACAGTTCTTTTTTCAAACCTTTGTTCGGAACGTGTTCGGAGCTAGTTGCGCTGGTATGCTATTCGTATTGCAATAAAGCGTTCCAAGCATGAACAATCAACGGATCAAACACGGCGGCATTGTTCAGAGTTAGGAGGAAGTGCGATGGTACAGCTAGTCGAACGCAAAGAGACGCGGCACAATCCCGAGCTTTGGCTGGAGGAGCATGGTGATTATCTTTATGGCTACGCGATGTCGCGATTGCGCGAGCCGGAAGCTGCAGAAGAATTGGTGCAAGAAGCGCTGCTCGCCGCGTTGCAAAGCCGGAACAAATTTGCCGGCAATTGCTCGGTGCGCACTTGGCTCGTGAGCATTCTGAAACACAAGATCATCGATCACTTTCGCAGAAGCAGCCGCCGGGCGAACGCCGAAAACATCGACGCGCTTGTTGCGGAGCCCGACGAGGCCTTTCAAGCCGAAGGTGAATGGAAAGGCCATTGGAAGAACGGCGCCGGGCCGCTCGATTGGGGCAGCGATCCCTACAGCGAACTAGAAAAAAATGAATTTTGGCAAGTGTTCCAAAGCTGTCTTGCGGAATTGCCGCAGCGCTTGGCAAGAGTTTTCACGTTGCGCGAAGTCGAAGCTCATAGCAGCGCCGAAGTTTGTGTAATTCTAAACATCACGGAATCGAATCTTTGGGTCATGCTGCACCGTGCGCGCGCGCAACTGCGCAAAAGCTTGGAACGCCGTTGGTTTGAAGGCCGGGCGTGAATGGCCTTCTCATATTTTTTTCGGGCCAAAGATTTTTGCAAAAAAAGCTCTTGACAAAACACAGACGTTTTAGTATTATGGCCGCGCTTTTTGGAAGGGCTTCCAGGCGCGTCATGATTTCAGCCGGTATTTTTTCTTTCGAATCCCGGCGTTTCTTGAGAAAGTATTGAATTTCACCTGCTGGAAGTGCTTCCAAAAACCTCTCCAAAGTCGCGAATCCTTTTTGTGTTTTTGAAATAGGCTGTGCCCGCTTCATCTGTCCATCTCTTTGCAAAAGTAGCACAAAAGTTTCCTTCCATGATTCCCGTTTCGCGAACGGGATAAGCTTCGTTATATCTATTCGAAATTTCTTCATGCTCTGTCGAGTCAAAGGACCAGACCACTCTCCGTCCAAAAACATTCGTGTGCGTTTTTGCTCGCCGCGAAAGGCCATTGCATGCCCGTGACCATTTACGAAGTGGCAGAGAAAGCGGGCGTAGGCATCGGCACGGTTTCGCGCGTTCTCAACGACAGCCCGCAAATTTCTCCCGCCACTCGCGCAAAAGTTTTGAAAGTGATCAAGCAGCTCAATTTTCAGCCGCACGCATTAGCTCAAGGTTTGGCGCGCCGGAAAACCCACACCATCGGCGTAATCGTGCCGTTCTTCACCGGCTATTTTTATGTTGAATTGCTGCGCGGCATTCAACAAGCGCTCTCCGAAAACAAGTTCGATCTGATTCTCTACGGCGTCGATGATTTGCACAAGAAGGATTCGTGCTTCAAACGCGTGCTGCAACAACGCCGCGTCGACGGCGTGCTCCTGCTTTCCATGCATCTCGCCGAGCCATTCGCCCTCGAGTTCGAACGCCTGCAAATGCCGTTGGTGCTCGTCGATGCCTTTCATCCCGCATTTGATTCCATCACCGTGAACAATGAAGAGGGCGCTTATCAAGCGGTGCGTCACCTCATTAGTCTAGGGCATCGTAAGATTGCCATTGTGAACGGCCATCTCGAAAGCGTGCCGGCGCAAGAGCGTCTCTCCGGATACAAGCGTGCGTTGGCAGAAGCCGGTTTAACCGCGCTACCGCAATACTTGATGACGAGCGACGGACTGCAAAACGGCGCGACGATGAGCAACGACGGCTTCAATAAAGAAACCGGTTATCGCGCCATGCACGAATTGCTGCTGCTGAACGGCAGCCGGCCGGAGGCCATTTTTGCGGCGAGCGACATTCAGGCCATCGGCGTCATCAGCGCCGTGCGCGAGCGCGGGCTGCGCATTCCGGAAGACTTGGCGATCGTCGGCTTCGATGATATTGAATTGGCGGAGCTGGTGGGATTGACGACGATGCGCCAGCCGATTCGAGAAATGGGCAATCTCGCCGTGCAACGTTTGCTCGCGCAGATCAACGGCGATTCCGAATCCGCAAAAATTCATCATCGCTTCAACACCAAACTGATCGTGCGCACCACGAGCGGCGCCCCACCGCACGAGTGCAAGAGCTCCTTCAAAATTTAAATCAGGAGTTTGGCTATGAAAATGCGCTACGCCCTGTTATCCGCCTGCCTGTTTGCCCTCGAGATTTCCGCACAAACGTATACATTCAAAAAATTGGAGAGCGCGAGCGGCCTCGCCGTCACTTCCGACGCGCGCGGCGTTGCGTTGGCAGATTATGACAAAGACGGGCTGCTCGATATTTTTGTGGCGAAGGGCGGCGGCGTGAATCGGCTCTTTCGCAATCTCGGCAATTTACAATTCGAAGACGTGGCCGCGCAAGCGGGCGTGGCCGTGAGCGGCGACAATCGCGTGGGCGTGTGGGCGGATTATGACAACGATTCGTGGCCCGATCTCTTCGCGGGCAGCATGACGGAATACCATCTCTTCCACAATTTGGGCAACGGCGCGTTTGAAAAGATAACGAACGCAGGCGTCAACGCTTCGATTCGCGTCAACGGCGCGATGTGGGGCGACGTGGAAAACAACGGTCACGTCGATCTCTATACTCCGAATCTCAATTCCGACAACTGCTTTTTCTTGAGCAATCGCAACGGCACTTTTCGCGATGGCATCGGCGCCGCGGGCTTGCAAGACCCGGACGAGCCTTCCATGGGCGGCGCGTTCGGCGATTATGACAACGACGGCGATCAGGATCTTTATCTCGTGCACGACGCGCACAAACCGAATCGGCTTTATAACAACGCGGGCTATGGCTACTTCACCAACGTGGCCATGGAAGCACGCGTGAATTTGGCCGCAGACGGCATGGGCACCGTGTTCGCGGATTTCGACAACGATGGCTGGCTCGATATCTATGTCACCAATCTCGACACCAACGCCATCTTCTTCAACAACGGCAACGGCACGTTCACGAACACGACGATCTTTTCCGCGGTGGGCAATCGCGGCATGGGTTGGGGCATCGTCGTGCTCGATTATGACAACGACATGCTGCAGGATATTTACATCGTCAATGACAGCAAATTTCCGCCGTTCTTTTCGGACAACGTTCTTTATCGCAATCTCAGCAATCGCAAGTTCCGAAACGTGACCACTGAGGCCGGCGTTTCCAGCAAGCTTTCCGGCTGGGGCGGCGCAACCGGCGATTTGAATAACGACGGCTATGCAGACTTTTTGATCACGAATTGGACCGGCGAGTGTTTGCAAACTTTCATCAACAACGCCGGGCCGAATCATTATCTCAAAGTCGGGCTGCTCGGCACGCAAAGTAATCGTTACGCCATCGGCGCGCGCGTGCGCGTGGTTGCCAACGGCGTGCAGCAAATTCGCGAGCTGTCCGGCGGCGCGGGTTATCTCTCGCAAAACTCACCCATTCTTCACTTTGGTTTGGCGCTAAACACGAAGGTTGATACGTTGGAGATTCATTGGCCGGGCAGCGTGCGCGAGCGCTATTACGAGGTAGCGGCGAATCAACAAGTCAATTATGTGGAAGGGCAAGCCACTGCCGTTGCTGAAACGCCGCTCGCTCTGCCCACAAGCTTGAAGCTGCATCCGAGTTACCCCAATCCTTTCTCGCCGAACGCTCTCACGAAGCTTTCCGAAACTGCCATCACCTTTGACTTGGCGAACGCAACGCATGTTGCAATCGCTGTGTTCGATGTGCAAGGCCGCCGCATTGCAACGCTCTTCGAAGGTATGAAAGCCGCGGGTAGCCATCGAGTGCAATGGAACGGCCGCAATGAACAGAGCGATTTCGTGAGCGCGGGAATTTATATCGTGCAAATGAAGAGTGCAGAGCTGAGGGTGAATCAAAAAGTAACAGTATTGCGCTAGCAGCAATCTTTACTGCTTAAGTCTCAAGTGCCAACACATCGTAGACAAGTTTCTGTGCCAGGACATCGTAGACATACGATATACTCCCCCCCGTGCTGGTAACGGAAGGAGCCCGTAGGGCGACTGGAGTTACCAGCACGGGGGGAG
>Ga0247727_10011942_pt1 | contig 15016 bp, 13 predicted proteins | sample WisWelCaveWW1625_FD_202498 | JGI IMG/M metagenome (GOLD analysis project Ga0247727, IMG submission 202498) | Biofilm microbial communities from Wishing Well Cave, Virginia, United States - WW16-25 | ecosystem: Environmental > Aquatic > Deep subsurface > Groundwater > Cave microbial mat | place... | reverse complement strand
TTGGTGGGATTGGTTTACAGTTTCAGGCACCCGGCACTGCTTACTAATACTAAAAAAAATGAACCAGTGGAGTTATGAAAATGAATATTCTTAAAAAAATACTGTTCAGGGTTATCCTTCCAATCGCGCTCGTGATGAACTTTGCAACAGCACTCATGGCTCAAGTCGGAATCCAGCAGGGATTGTTGGATCCGAACCTCTCAGATGAAAAAGCGTTGCTCGCGGCCCCGCATTTAAATACGACGATTGTGAAGGGACTACTGGAGCGCCGGCCATTTCTCAAGATGAAGGACCTGAACGCGTTTCTCAGCCAGTCGCTCAGCAGGGAACAATTGACAGACCTGTACGGAAAGATGTTTGTGCATTTGAACCTCAATATCGCCCCGGAGGATGAAATCTTGATGATACCCGGCGTTGGAAAACGTATGCTTCATGAGTTCCTGGAATACCGTCCTTACCAGACACTTGCGCAGTTCAGGAAGGAAATCGGGAAATACGTGGACGAAAAGGAATTAGGTCGCCTGGAGCGCTATGTCTTTGTCCCTATTCATTTGAATACAGCAAGTGACGAAGATATTCTCAGCATTCCAGGTATGGGGCCGAAAATGCTGCACGAATTCAAGGAATACCGCCCTTACAAAAATATGGACCAGTTTCGCCGTGAGATCGGCAAGTATGTTGACTCAAAGGAGCTGGCCAGACTGGAGCGATACGTTACCCTCAACTGAATAGAAACATTCTTCACGCCCATTTAGCTATTAGAATGTAAGTTTTTCGCGCAAGTTGATCGGCGTACGCAGTCTGTCACCAGCAATCGAATTGCTGATCCGCAACCGCATTGCCCGCTGCGCCACATGAGTTTTCCCTGAGCATGGACGAGAAAAGATTTTTTTCGCCTGTGGTATGGACCTTGCCTCAGCCATGACCAGGAGGAAACTTCATGAACGCAGAAACATTCAGTATCAAAGCGGTTTTTGTCGGGTGGTTAGTCGATATGCTGGGAACATTCATCGTGGCCGGCGTTATCGGAGTCATTGCAGGTTTGATGCTTGGAGCAAGCGGGACAACGCCGCAACAGATTGAATCCGAGCTGGCAGGCGCCACAGGGTTGCAAATTCTAAGTCTTTTTGTTGGACTGTTCTTCACAGGTCTGGGGGGATACATTGCGGCCCGCGTCGGAAACACATCTGAGATGATGCATGCTTTCGCCACAGGCATTCTGGCTCTGTTGACGGGAATACTTCTTACTGCGGCGATGCCGGAATCCACATCTCAACTTCCGCGTTGGTATCAGGCCGCTTCATGGATTCTGACCCTGCCATCCGCTTTGATGGGCGGCTATGTCAGGTCCCGGCAGGTTGCTTTGTAGCCCGGATGTCTCCCTCTGAAGCGCCGACATCCTGTCCGCATTATGTGCCGCACGAAATGTTCACGGGCCAACTTGCCCGGGCAATCATTTTTCGTTGAGACTGCCTGTTCTGTAGCCTTCCAGATCCAGAGTTACGAAGCTGAATCCGAGCGACTTGAAATGTTTCACAATCTGAGACTGCAGATTCATTTGCCAGATACGGGCCATTTCTTCGGGAGAGAGTTCAATTCGCACGATTTTGTCATGATGCCGGACGCGGATTTGCCGGAACCCGAGGGATCGAAGGAAATCTTCTCCTTTTTCCACGGTACGTAGTTTCTCCAGAGTAATCATTGATTGGTGCGGAATCCGTGATGATAGGCACGCGGATGCCGGAATATTCCATGTTGTCAGGCTGGCGACGCGAGACCGGATGCGGATTTCTTCTTTGCTCATGCCGATTTCAACCAGCGGACTGCGCACGCCGTGCAGCTCCGCTGCCTTTCTACCGGGGCGGAAGTCAGATACATCATCGGCATTTGTCCCGTCAACGATTACATCAAAGTCCCGGTTCTGCGCCACAGATTTCAGCGTCCCGTAAAGCTCATCCTTGCAGTGAAAGCAACGATCGGTATTGTTGCGTAAGAATTCTTCATTTTCCATTTCAGCGGTATAAATAATTTCATATGGAGCGCCAATTAATCGAACATTCTCAAACGCATAATTTTTTTGAATCTGAGGAACCGTTTCGGAAAACGAACTGACACCCAGCGCGCGGTGACCGTGAACCCGATGCGCAGCATACAACACATAGGTGGAATCAACGCCGCCGCTGTATGCCACAAGCGAGCTTCGATACCTGGAAAACCACTCCAGTAGTTTTTCTTCTTTTTCTGCTGCGCTGAGCTCAACGTTATTCATATCATCACCGAAAATGCTGATAACTTGTATCGAGCGGCAGTCGATTTTCTTGCCTGTCGATCACCGAGATGCCGTGGGACTTTGGAACTATTTTCCCGATTTCGTAAACAGGCAGCTTTTCCCTTTGCATCCGCGCAATAAATTTTTCCCGATGCGTCGCGACTACTGTAAAGAGCAAATGGTAGTCTTCTCCGCCCTGAAGTGCAAGAAGGTGGGGATTGCGGTTCCGTTTTTGTTCCCAGTAAAGCACCGAAGGAGACACGGGCAACTTGTCGACCTCGATGATAGCGCCGGCTCTGCTTTCGCGACAGAGTTCGGGGAGATCGGAGCCAAGGCCATCGCTCAGATCGATCATTGAACTGACCATCCCTGATGCGGCAAGCACACGGCCCAAACGAACAAGATTCGGCGGATCAAAATGATTTTGAATCGCATCCAACACCAGACGCGAATCTGTCCTCCCTTCCGGCGCTACTAACTGATTCTCATTCAGACGAAAACCATCCTGTAAAAGTTGTAGACCCTCGGCAGAAGCCCCCAGCGCCCCTGAGACAAAAATGGAATCTCCGTTTCGGGCGCCGTTTCGGAAAATCACCTGATTCCGCGGAACAGACCCCGCTACAAACAAGTCGATAAACAACTGAGATGAAGCCGACACGTTTCCACCCAGCAAAGGCATCTTCATCTCTTTCGCAACCGAACGCATCCCGTCATAGATACCTTCAATAGCGCTCACAGGCGTTTCGGGAGGCGCTCCAAGCGATACCATGTAAAAACTGGGACACCCGCCCATGGCCGCTACATCGCTGATGTTCACTTTGAGGGCCTTTCTCCCTGCATAAAAGAACGGCATATACTCGCGCCGGAAGTGCACTCCTTCCACGAGGACGTCCGTTGTATACAGTTGGAAGACCTTGCTGCCCGTGTCGATAACCGCACAATCTTCGGAAAAAGCTCGAACGATGCCATCACCTCTTCCGATATATTTCCTCAGCTTCTGAAGGAGCGCCTTCTCTCCGATTTGCCTGAGATTCTCGTTCATACTTATCATTATAGCGGTTGACAATGTTTTGAAGATCGTTTGCTTTGCGAATGCAATCTTCTATGTTATATTGTCAATCGGTAAAAAGTGGCCGACAAACTGAAGAATTCCCTAGAGGAAGGACTTGTTCGATCCATGGTAGGTGCGGAGTACGAAGTCGATTTAATCATCAACAGCAACTACAAATTCATTGATATCGGTCACGATCTCGTCAAATACCTCTGCAATCTGATCGGCTTCGATGAAGATACGACACACTGGATCATCCTGGCAGTCCGGGAAGGAATCAGCAACGCAGTCAAGCACGGCAACAAATGCGATTTAACCAAAAAGGTTGTTGTTCGCATGACGTACGCTGGAAATGAGCTGACGGTACTGATTGAAGATGAAGGCAACGGCTTCGATCCATCGAAAGTTCAAAATCCCCTTCTTCCTGAGAATCTATTGAAGTCCACGGGACGCGGCATCTTCTACATCAAGAGTTTTATGGATGATGTTCATTATGAATTCAAACAGAACAATCATGGGACCATCTTGAAAATGAAGAAGCAAATGCCGTCCTCATGAAGAAATCATCTCCCCGATTTGCCTATTCAGGTTCGTTAGCGGAACAGCCGCTTCCGGAAATTCTTTTTACGATTGCACAGTACAAGGTTCCGGGCGTTCTAACAATCAAACACGGTTCCGTCACGAAGCAGGTTTTCGCTGAAGACGCTCGTATCATTTTTGCCGCTTCCAATGAGGCTGAGGATCATCTGGGAGAATTTCTCTTTCGTTGCGGCAAGATCAGTCGAGTGGATTATGACAAATCGATTGAACTTCTTTCAAAAGAAAAAGGTAAATGGCAAGGAGAGATCCTGATCGATATGGGAGCACTTAAGAAGGATGAACTCCCGTGGGCGGTCCGCAGCCATCAGCAGGCCATTGTCTGGTCTCTTTTTAACTGGATTCACGGGGATGTTACTTTTCATCCGGGGAAATTCAAGCATTCCAAGCCGATCCAGCTCGATATCCCGATCCCGAGGTCCATTCTTGACGGTGTCCGCCACATCCAGAACGCCAAACACACAATCACCTTGATGGGTAGCCGAAATACAATCATGGAAAAAGAGGAGAACGCGCTGCTTGGAATCGAGATTTACGGTGCCGATGATAAGGAAAGAACTGTTTTAAGAATGGTAGACGGCAAAACGGTGCTGTACGATCTTTGCGCGAATTCGCCGTACACGCCACATGAAACTGCACGCATTTTGTACGGTCTTTTCACTCTGAAATTGATCCATCCTGTTCATCAGGAGGGAATCCGGGTAACTTCCGGCCTGCGCCGGCCGAGTTTTCAATAACAGATCCTCAACTCTAAAGCCCGATGAATGAACTTTTGCTCCGTTATCACAATATCCCTGAAATAGAGCGTATCGAGGTGTATCAGCATTGTGGTGGTTATCAGGCTCTGGCCAAAGCGGCGCGAACAGAACCTGAAACAATTATCGAGCTCATCCGGAGCGCCGGTCTGAGGGGTCGCGGCGGCGCAGGATATTCCACTGCGGCTAAGTGGGCTGCGGTTGTTTCCCGGGGAAAAAAGCCACATTACTTTGTTTGCAATATTGCGGAAGGCGAACCCGGTTCATTTAAAGATCGTGAGCTCGTGAAAAATCCGCACATGGTGCTTGAATCAACGGCTATCGCCGCATATGCGATTGGCGCCGTGAAAGCTTTCATCTATCTGCGTGGCCTTTATGTTCGGGAAGAACAGTTACTGAAGCAGGCATATTTGCAGGCGCGCACAAAAACATTACTAGGGCAAGGCGGAATGATTCCGGTAGAAATCGTCATCCACCGCGGTGAAGACTCTTACGTCTCAGGCGAAGAAACCGCGATGCTGGAATCGCTCGAAGGAAAGCCCGCAATTCCGCGCGTGAAACCACCCAGACCTCATGAATCCGGCCTGTACGAGTGTCCCACTGTTATTAATAATGTAGAGACGATTTGCAATGTCGTTTCAATCCTGCTTCAGGGACCTGATTCTTTTCGTAAATACGGTACTCAGAAGTCTCCCGGCACGAAACTCTTCTGCCTGTCAGGCAAAATCAGCAAACCAGGACTGTACGAATGCGATCTCGGAACCAGACTGTCTACACTTCTTTATGAAATCGGCGAAGGCCCATTACCGGACAAAAAGTTCGTTGCCGTATTTCCCGGTGGACCGTCCACTCCACTGTTGCCGGTTGATCCGGATGTAAATATGGATTTCGAGAGCCTGCACGCTGCCGGCAGCAGCCTGGGAACGGGAGGAATCATCGTTATCGATGATTCAGTGAATCTTTATGAATTCGCCACAGAAACTCTTGGCTTTTTTGCCAGGGAAAGCTGCGGGGCGTGTCCTCCCTGTACTCTGGGAACAAAGGAATTGCAAAATCTTTTTCTGGGGACGGGACCGGACAATTCCGGACGTTCACAAAGAGTTTTGAAAATTCGTGAATTTTGTGAAATGATGAAGTATCGTGGTCAATGTGCTCATAGCCGGGCCGCAGCTTTAACTTCATTAAGTTTCCTGGACCGGTTTCCGCAATTATTTTCATGATTTTAAACTGAAAGCGACTAAAGGAGGAGCCAAAATGGAGTGGGTTCAAACTAACACAGAGTTCGTATTCAGATGGATACACGTTGTTGCCGGCATTGCCTGGATCGGCCACCTGTATTTCTTCAATTTCGTAAATGCTCATCTCGTAAAAACTTACGATGCGGATTCGAAAAAGAAAGTCGTCCCCGAATTGATGCCGCGCGCACTTTACTGGTTCAGGTGGGGCGCCATGTACACGTGGATCTCGGGAATCTTTCTTCTTGCCTTCTCATACTACATGGCCAAAAACATGGTGCCGCAGGACAGCACAATGTCTAATGGAACGGCCAGTATCATCTCACTTGTCATTCTTCTGGCTGCCTTCTTTGTCTACGATATCCTGTGGAAGACCGTGAAGAATGAAACGGTCGGCGCTGTCATCTCGTACGTCTTGATAGCCGGAACCCTCTTCGGCCTGTCCCGTATCTTAATCGGGCGCGCGCTTTATATCCACATTGGCGCATTTTTGGGGACCATCATGTTCATGAATGTCTGGATGAGAATCTGGCCGGCGCAAAAGAAAATCATCGCCGGCATCAAAGGAACGGGTCCGGCTCCTGATGCCTCTGTGCCTGCGCTCGCCGGATTGCGTTCCAAACACAACACGTACATGAGCATACCGCTGGCCTTTTTTATGATTTCCAACCATTATCCGGTCATGTACGGTAACGACTACGGATGGGCCATTGCAGCCATCATCGTTCTTGTAGCCTGGGTCGTAACGAAATGGCTGTACGGAAAATCAGGCGGCGCAGCACCGGTGCAAATCGGAGATCAATCCGCAGCCTGATGAGTAAACAGTGCTGAGCATGAGTCATGAGTGCCGAGTGACTGTTCGGAAACAGCCGTTGTTTCCCGCTCTCCGGCGCGGTACGTGACGGGTGCAGCGAATTGTTCGACGGCTCACGTCATCGTAGAAAGATTAATTCTCTAGCTAGTGGGTAAACCATTAAGAAGAAGGGCAAATGAGCTTGGCGGGTGTATGCTAATTGGAAAATGTTGCACTTCAATCTCTGTAGCTCATCAATTATCAGAATAGTCATTCTTTTCCTGGCCGTCTTTTCCGGATGGGTGGAGTCCGGAGAACTGCGAATCGCTGCAGCGTCTGATTTGAACCCCGTGTTGAACGAGATCGTCCGGTCTTTTGAAAAGCAATCCGGGAACGTGGCAAGAATTTCGTTTGGTTCATCCGGCAATCTCTATGCTCAGATTCTGCAGGGAGCACCCTATGATGTGTTTCTCTCAGCCGATTCCGAGTATCCCACAAAACTCATCAAACATGGATTCGCCGATCCAAAATCCTTTACTATTTATGCCGGCGGCAAAATCGTTCTATGGACTCTCCGGAACATCCCTGTAGAAAACGGTCTGGCGGCACTCATGGATCCGGCGGTCAAACGGGTTGCCGTGCCAAATCCGCGACATGCCCCATATGGCCGGGCTGCTTTGTCCGCTCTCAAACATGCCGGCGTTTATGATTCTGTTCAAAGTAAGCTCATACTGGGAGAAAATGTGTCACAAACCGCTCAGTTTGTTCACTCCGAGGCGGTTGACGCTGGAATTGTCTCTCTATCGTCTGTGCTTTCTCAGGCGGTGAAAAACAGAGGAAGCTACTGGATTGTCCCACAAAATACCTATCCGGTTCTTGAACAGGCCGGGGTCGTCGTCCAGTCTTCTTCTAACCCGCATCTTGCCCAATCCTTTCTCCACTTCTTACAGAGTACTCAGGCCAGAGCTATTTTCAGTCGATACGGATATTAGGCGTGGGTGGAAGTACGCGCCATGAATATGATAAGTTAGCTGTGAATGAGTGGTAAAAGTCTGAATATTGATGTAGAGATTGCAGATCACGTTGCTCAGGGAATTCTCGAACTGGATGATAAATTCCGTGTGCAATACGCCAATCGTGCGGCTCGCATTTTGCTACGCTCCGGTGACGACATTCTAGACAGATATTTCTTTGATCTCCATCCGGACCTGACCCCGCTTGCTGTTGAAGCCCGGAGGCAAATCGAAGAGAAAGCTTTACACAACGAAATCATACACATTGAGGATCGTAATCTAAAGATCGAGTTCAAACGTACCGAAAACATCATCGTACTCGTCTCGGATACCGTCACCGTGATGGACCTCGTCGAAGTGGAGCGCAAAAAGATTCGCGCGATGCTTGAAAGCATGGTGGACGGCGTTCTCATGACCGATCAGAATGACGAGATTCTGGTCATGAATCAGGCCGCAAAAAAAATTCTGCACGTTTCCCGAAAGGAAGACAGCGTCACTAAAAAATATTTTCAGGATACGCTGGGTTTTTATCCCTTTCGTTTGACAAAAGGTCTGGTTCATAAAACGGCACTCCAGGCTACCATCAAGGAAGAGATCAAAGTCTTTGATAAAACCTTGCACTCTATCGTGTCACCGGTTTACGATCCGGAAGGAAATCAGACAGGCACTGTAGTTGTCTTAAGAGACATAACCGATCAAAAGGAAATGGAAGAGAGAAAGAGTGACTTCCTTTCAGTCATATCTCATGAACTTCGAACGCCCCTGGCCAGCATCGGAGGCTCACTGGATCTGGTTCTGGACAACGTTGTCGGAGCGATTAATGAAAAACAGCGCCGTTATCTGGAACTCGCGAAAGACAGTTGCCACAAACTCAACATTGTAATTGATGATTTGCTCGATATCTCAAAATTTGAAAAAGGCAGGATGGAGATCCATATGGAACCGATCTCCATCACACAACTTGTGGAAGAAGTAGCTGAAAAATTTCAACTTTCCGCGATAGAAAAAGACATCGTTATCAAGATTGAAAAACCTGCACAGGATGCAAAGGTCTTCGGCGACTACAACAGGCTGGTGCAGGTCATGAATAATCTGCTGAGCAATGCGATCAAGTTTACACCGCCGCACGGCGAGATCGAGATCAGGATTTTTTTACCGAGAGTGCTGTCTCCACACGTTGGTATCAGCGTAAAAGACACCGGACCGGGAATCAGCGCGGAAGATCTGGAACGCGTTTTTGACAAATTTGAACAGGTCCGGCAAACCGAAACGAGAAAAATCGGGGGCACCGGCCTCGGCCTGGCTATTTCAAGAAGCATCATTGAAGCTCACAAAGGAAAGATCTGGGCTGAAAGCAAACCCGATGAGGGAGCCAGATTCATATTTTTACTTCCGGTGGAAAAGCGGGCGGCAGCCGCTCCTGAAATTTATGCGGAAATGACACAGTCACAGCCACAGGAAGAAATTCACGCTTCAATCATAGCCGCCGATGCCGACAGCGCTTATCTTATGAAAAGTATTCTTCTCGAAAAAGGCCTGCATGTTTCTCTTTCCTACTCCGCTCAGGATGGATTTGAAACCATCCGTAAGAAGCCTCCGCAATTGATCATTCTGGATCTTGATCTGGATCCGTCCTCCGGAATTCAACTTGTTGATATCCTGAGCCACGATTCGGAAACGGCAAACTTGCCAATCATTCTTTTTTCCCGCAACGAACCGGAAAAGATCCTTCCCTTTCCAAATGTCATCTTCATTCGAAAACCCGTTGAAATCAATCCCTTTCTCCACGCGCTTTCAACAGCGATGTTGAAGATTCGCGGTGGAGATAAACGCAAAAAGATCCTGCTCGTTGATGATGATGAAAGCTTGCGAATGATTGCGCGCGAAGCGCTGCAGTATCAGAATTACATTGTCATTGAAGCGTCCGACGGCAATCAGGCATTGGAGCTTCTTCGCGTGCATAAACCGGACCTGATTTTGCTTGACATTATGCTCCCCGGTATCGACGGTTTGAAGATAGCACAAATCGTAAAATCCAATATTTCAACCTCTCATACTCCCGTCATTTTTCTGACAGCAAAAGGGCAAACCGAAGACAAGGTGAGGGCCTTGAAAGCGGGAGGTGACGATTATCTGGTAAAGCCTTTCGATTCAACAGAGCTGGCCGCAAGAATTGAATCGATTCTGGATCGCACCGAAAAGGAACTGTCGGCAAGTCCTACCACCAGATTACCGGGAAGCGTGATGATCGAAAAGGAGATCAATCAGCTGCTACAACACCAGTCGCATTTTGGCCTGTGTTATCTGGATCTTGATAACCTGAAATCGTTCAACGATGCTTACGGATACGCAAAAGCCGACGCAGTCGTACGACAGACTGGAGATATTATCCGCGAAACGGTATTGCGGCTCGGGCACTCCACGGACTTTGTCGGGCACATTGCCGGTGATGATTTTATTTTCATCACCAGGCCGGAGCTGTCGGACCAGATTTGTATGAGTATCATTGAACGCTTCGATCAAATCATTCCTTATTTCTATAATCCGGAGGACAGGCAGAAAGGATACATAGAAACCGCAGATCGTTACGGAGTTTGGAGAAAAATACCGTTACTCTCTATCTCTGTGGTTTGTCTCACAAATGAACGGCAGAAACTCACAGATCACGTTCAAATTGCCATGCTGGCGGCCGATCTTAAACGAATGGCTAAGTCGATTGTGGGGTCCGTGTATATCCGCGACGGTGAACGAATTCCGTTAACATCGCCATCCATATGAAAGCAGTACGCATCGACCGCTACGGTGGCCCGGAGGTACTGCGCCTGTGGGAAATGGATCCTCCCGCGTTGAAAGAAGGCGAAGTTAGAATCCGGTTGGAAGCGATCGGGGTCAATTTTATCGATGTATATCATCGCACCGGCTTATACGGACTCGAATTGCCTTTCACACCGGGCATGGAAGGCGCCGGTGAAGTGGAGGAACGCGGTCCGGGTGTTCATGATTTTACTACCGGTGACCGCGTTGCATTTGCAATGACGCCGGGAGCCTACGCGGAATTCGCAAATATTCCTGCTCGCAGGCTCCTGAGAATTCCGGATGCCATCTCGACTATTCAGGCAGCGGCCGTGTTATTACAGGGCATGACGGTACATTATTTGACGAAAGGATCGCATTACGTCCGGGCACAGGAAAAGGTTCTGGTTCATGCGGGAGCCGGTGGTGTAGGACGGCTGCTGATCCAGGTTTGCAAGCACTTCGGAGCTTATGTCATCGCGACGACTTCTACACCGGAAAAGGCGGAAATTGCATCGGAAGCCGGAGCAGACGAAGTAATTTTATACGCTAAAAAAGATTTTTCGGAAGAAGTCAAAAAGATAACACACAACCAGGGCGTGGAAGTGGTATACGATTCTGTCGGAAAAAGCACATTCGAACGCAGTTTGGAATGCTTGAAACCTCGAGGTATTCTGGTTTTGTTTGGCCAATCAAGCGGTCCCGTGCCGCCATTCAGTCCTTCACTTCTTGCAAGAAATTCCCTTTTCATGACTCGCCCATCACTGGCTCATTATACCGCCGGTCGTGTTGAGCTTCTGGAACGCGCCGCCGAAGTGTTCCAGTGGGTCCAAACCGGCGTACTCAAACTTAGAATGGACCAGACTTATCCTCTTACTCAGGCGGAAGAAGCTCACCGCCGGCTCGAAAGTCGCAGATCTTCGGGCAAAATCCTCATCCTCCCCTGATCTCTGAGACGATCATCCGGATTCCTTAAATTCCCCGGCAATCATTAGCTGCTTCATTTGCATTGACACGGATTCCTGAATTTCCAGCCCCGCCTGCAACTCGCCGTTGAGAGAGTCTAACTGCTCCCCGATGCCTTTTTCTCCAAGAATCGCATGCGATTGACTGCTTCCCATCAGCGAGATCGCTTCCAGAAATTTCTGGACCAGATAATCGCGTGCGCGTTCCATCTGCGCGATGGACTCCCTCCAGGCATCCGGAACTGCACGAAGCTTCTCCTGTTGCGACTCCAACCGGTTGAGTGAGTCCTCCATACGATCCAGATGCAGCGCGGCATTTGAAAATGATTCCAGCAGGCTGATGACGGATCCCTGAAGTTCTACAACGGTCGACTGTGCATACACGTGCTGCGAAAAAGCTACAAGATCCGCCAGCAGAGAAGAAGCCGTTGTGGATTGAAGCCTGGACATCGTCTGAATCATTGCTTCGTGCACTTCCTGTGGCAGGACCGCCTTTGCCTTGCCGGGCGCTAAATAAGGACGCTGAACAACGCGCCAGCCTGCAAGCAGCAGGAGTCCGGCAACCATTGGAGTCGTCCAGAGCAGATTAGGGCGCGACCAGTATCCAACTGCCATGCCGACAACTGCAACAGCCAGAACCAACAAATAATAGTCGCGTGGTAAAAGGAGCCAGAATCTGCCCGCTGGAACGCTGATAGCAGGAAGGCTATGAGACCGGAGAAGTTCTACAATCCGCGGTGCAAGCGATTCGGCTACACGAATCAGAGGTCTGAGTCCTGCAGCTGCTTGTTTCAAACCGCTGCCCGTTTCGATCTTTAAGAACTCTTGCATCGCTGCAAGTTGAATCTTTTTTTCTTTGCGGCTTTCAGGACGCTCAACAATAATACAGGATTCGGATTTGACCGAGGATAAGCCGCCACAACTCACACAAATCCAGAGTCCGAAAGGATCTGTGTTTCGGCACAGCAGACATCGAGTTGCGAATGTTTGCGCGGAAGAGGCAATTGTGATGGAACGCTGCCTGAAGGCTTCCAGCAACCGCGACATCGTTGGAAACCGTAACGACGGTTCGGCTTTTGTAGCCTGCGCGATCAGCGCATTGATCCAATCAGGAATACCGGAGAGTTGATCCTCAGGATGATGTCCTGTTTCGGAAGGCGGAGGAGGAAGATGAGGCGAAGGGCGGTCCGGCAATTTTCCTGTGATTCCAAAATAGAGAGTCATCCCGAGCGAGTACATATCCGAACGAGCATCCGCGCGTTTTCCGGCAATCACTTCGGGTGCAGTGTAATCCAGAGTACCAACAAACGCGCCGGAATGCGTTAAGGTGGATTGCCCGGCCATTTTTGCGGAACCGAAATCGGTAAGTCGTGCCCAACCGTCTTCACCGATCAGAACATTTTGAGGTTTCACATCACGATGTAAAATGCCTTTCGCATGTGCTGCATGCAAAACTTCGCCGATCTCGATTCCCATACGCACCGTCTGATCATGAGAAAGCGGTCCATCTCGCGAGACCCGTTGAAATAGATCTCCCCCATCGATGAATTCCATGATGATGAACGTCCACGGTCCATCTTCCAGAAGGTCGAAGACCGGCACTAAGTAGGGACTTGTGATGGAGCGAACGGCAATCACTTCGCGATGCAATCTTTCGCGGGCTACAGGCGCAACCGCGGGTGGCGGCACCAGCAGTTTCACAGCAACGGGACGCGAAGTGACGGAATCGATAGCCTCATAAACAACAGAGTATCCGCCTCTACCGATCTCCCTGACGATTTCATATCGTTCTCTAAGTTTGGTTCCGGGAACCAAGTAGCCGGGAGCATTCATGAAGAAAGCCTAATCCGGGAGTAGTGCCAACACTTCCTTTGCCTTACGCGAGTAGAAGTCGTCCTCATGGTACAGTTCAAGAAATCGGACCAGGTGTTGACGAGACATCGAGTATTCACCGAGTATGTGTTCGGAAATCCCCGCATGGTAAAGAGCCATGTAGTTATCAGGCTGATATTCAATCGTCAATCGCATCATGGGGCCTGCGGAACGATCATCGCCGGCATCTGCCACTGGATGGCCAACACCAAACACGACACCCGCAGCATAAGTTCGCTGTACAAGCGGCAAATGATTAATGAGAGCGCGAGCTTCGTCTATTTTTCCAGCCAAACCGTAACAGGCGGCAGCATATGCTTTGCCTTCCAGAGTTTGCGGAGCCGGGTTTGAACGCAGATGTGTATCAACCTCAACAGCGTTACAATGCGGGCGAATCTGTTCGAACCAGGAGTTTCCAGGAATATTCGGCTGCAGAGCTACCGCAGGTTTCTGCTGTTCCTGCGGCGACAGTACAACATCGGAGAATAGAAGCGAAATTGAGACCAACAGGTATAAGATTCCAACCGCGTACAGAAATCTCATGGAGCCATTTCACCATAAAAAACAATTAAATGCCAACTCAATTGGAGTCGTTTCAGGAATGGGCAAAAGCCTTCTGCGATTCGATCCAGTTTTGTAGGAGCGCTTAATCCGAAATCGTCAACTTTATCCGCCGGCCGGCAATGAAATAGTCACCGTAGTCCCGTGCCCTTCAATGCTTTCTACCTGCACAGATCCGCCATGGTCTTCGATATTCTTTCGAGCGATAGCGAGACCTAATCCCGTACCTCCATTTTTTGTGGAAAAATACGGTTCAAAAAGTCGTGGCAGAATGTCTGAGGGAATTCCATGACCTGTATCCTGAATTTGGATTTCGACATTGGTGCCGTTTCCCTTTCTTACCCGGACCGTGATCGTGCCCACTCCATTCATCGCCTGCAGGCCGTTCTCGATCACATTCATGACAGCACTCCTTATTTTCTCGGCATCAATCTGAATTCCAGGTAGTTCACTTTCGATTGCGAGATCCACCTCAATTCCTTTCGGGAACCGGTAGTGAGATGTAATTTCATCGATCAGTGCCGCGACATCGGTTTCACTTTTGTTCAGGACTGCCGGCCGTCCGTATTGCGAAAAATCAGATACCAGCCGCCTTAACGTTTTTACCTGTTTCAATATGACATCGCTGCATTCTTTCAGCGCCTGACCAAAGTTGGTCGAATGATCGGAGTATACCTTCAACAGATGTTCCATTGAAAGTTGAATCGGAGTCAGCGGGTTTTTCACTTCATGAGCCACGCGTCTTGCCATTTCGGCCCATGCGGACAACCGGTTTGAGCGAATGATGTCCGTGATGTCCTCAACCAGTAGAATAGCGCCGTTCCAGTTTCCATCGGTAAACAACGGCACATAAACCATGCGCAGATGCAGCTCAAGATTCGCCCGCCGGAGAGCAACCTCCTGCAGCTGAAAACGGCTCCGATCCGAGAGAATGGCCCGAAGCGTATCGGACACTGCAGCCCACCCGGCACCCTCCGGCACAAGTTGTTCTACGGAACCCCTGAAGGCGGGGGGCAGGCGGAACAGTTGCACCGCTGCAGGATTATATGTTGCGATACTACTGGTATGATCCAGAGATACTACTGCCGTAGTAATATTGTTTATGATGTTTT
>Ga0247727_10011941_pt1 | contig 15017 bp, 8 predicted proteins | sample WisWelCaveWW1625_FD_202498 | JGI IMG/M metagenome (GOLD analysis project Ga0247727, IMG submission 202498) | Biofilm microbial communities from Wishing Well Cave, Virginia, United States - WW16-25 | ecosystem: Environmental > Aquatic > Deep subsurface > Groundwater > Cave microbial mat | place... | reverse complement strand
CTGCGGCGATTGGGCATGTACGAGCGAGCGGAGGAACGGGCCGAACGGGCGCTGGCCGCGCACGAGAAGGAACCAAATCCCAAGCCGAATGACACCGCACTCTACGTCAAGAACCTTGCGCTCGCGAGCATCGGCCTCCGCAAGTTCCGTAAGACGGAAGAACTAGCGCGCCGCCTGCTGGCGATCCGTGAGAAATCGTTCGGGCCAAATCATCACGAGACGGGCGCCGCGTGCTTCGACTTGGGCTACCTGTTTTGCCAAGAGCAGCGCTGGTCTGACGCGGAACCTTTTTTTCAGAGAGCGCTGGAGATATGGGAAGCAACCCTGGAACCACAACATCCCATGATCGCCTCGGCCCTCGATTATCTCGGACAAATCCGGCTGCACGCGAATGACCACGACCAGGCGGAAGCGCTGCTGCTGCGAGCCCTGGCGATTCGGGAGAAGGTGCTGGGACGCGACCATCCGGACACCGCGAATTCGGTGAACAACTTGGGATCGGTGTATCTTTTACAAAACCTGTTCGATAAGGCCGAGCCGCTTCTCTTGCGATCGATCGCCGCCGCCGAGAAATCGCCGGCAACGAACCCCGGACAACTCGCCGCCTCTTGTTGCAATCTTGGTGCACTCTACTTCAACCAGCAGAACTACGAGCAAGCGGAAAGACTGAGCCGGAAGTCGCTGGAGATCAACGAAAAAGAATACGGACCGGACTCGCGAGAGTTGGACCAAAGCCTACACAATCTTGCTGCCGCGTTACGAGCAATGGACCGGGAAGCCGAAGCTCAAAAGTTCGAGGAATGGAGGCGTCGTATCGAATCGAAGTAGCCAGCTGAGCAGCCAAGGAACATCATAGAATTTGCCTGACAAGTTAGTTATGGCCAAAACACTTCGAAAAACCCCGTTCGTTTGCCAGTTTGATGCCCTCAGGACGGCCAGACGACCAGCCGTTTGACGATCTTGAAGGCTCAAGACTGCCAAACTGTCGTCGGTTTGGCGACCTTGAAGGGTCAAGATTGATGGACGGCTGGCCGTTCAGCGATCTTGAAGCCTCGAGATTCCTATTCGGCAGGTCGTTTGGCGATCTTGATGAGTCACGACCGGCAAAGGGCTGACGGTTTGTTAGAGTTCAAGGCATCTGAAAGGAAGCCTGAAGCTCCACGGTATCTGGTGAATCTATCGGTAAACCGGATCAAACGTCAGCTTCCGCACCGGGTGACACCTTCGTTATCAGCGTGTTGGGGTTCGACGAGAACCGGGCAATACGAAAACCAATTGCGTTTTCACGCGAGCCGGATCGGTGAAGTCGCCACCTGAATCGCCGTCAGATGGCGAGAGAAATCCTCGTCGCTTAGCACGGGCTTGAGATCGGTGGTGCTCAGATCGTTCGGCAAGGGCACCCATGTGCGGCAACCGGCGAAGTGTGGTGAGTTCGGAATCACGATCGTCTCCGGCAGCGCGTAGATTCGAACGGGGAGGACGAACAGGCCGAGGCGTTTGTAGTGAAATCGCTGGTGCACTGTGCGATCGGACCAGACGTGCAGGCCAGTGAGACTCGGCAGGACGATCGATTCGCGGACTTCAATCACCTCATCGACGACGGCATAGAGGCTGATGGGGACGAGGTCGCCGGAAGGTTGGTCGTGCTGAACTTGTTCGAACAACGGGTGAGCTTCTGCACTGAGTGCATCGGCTTGTTGATGGACGTACGTGGGAAAGAGCCAGAACTCGTCGTGCTCGACTTGGAATCCGGCGGGGCCTTCGGCGATGCCGCCTTTGCGCAGGATCAACGATTGCCGCCCGTCGGCCAGCGCGGCACAGATCACGGCCCATTCTTTGAAGGCAAATTTTGATTTTTGATTTTTGATTTTTGATTGTTCGTTAATCATCGTTTCGTCCTGATGAAACAGAAAATCAGGCTGGCTCCTGTCATTCAACAAGTCATTCCCATTCTTCCAAATCCGAAACAAAAATCCCAAATCAAAAACCAAAAATCTAACCTCGCTCCGACCTTGGTTCCCGCAACATCAGATCGTTTACAGCTTCCAGCGGGCTCTTCTTCTCGAACAGGACGCGATAAATCTCCGTCGTGATCGGCATTTCGATGTCGAGCTGGCGTGCCTGATTATGGACGGCGCGACACGTCCAAACGCCTTCGGCGACGGCGTGCATGCGAGCGAGGATTTCATCGAGCGTCTGTCCCTTGCCGATCGCCTCGCCGACGGCGCGGTTGCGGCCGTGGCGGCTGATGCAGGTGGTGATCAGGTCGCCCATGCCGGCTAGTCCGGCGAAGGTTTCGGCGTGAGCGCCGAACGCGACGCCGAACCGAGTAATCTCCACAAGACCGCGCGTGAGCAGCGCCGACTTGGCATTATCGCCGAATCCGAGGCCGTCGCAGATTCCGGCGGCGACGCCGATGATGTTCTTCAGCGCACCGGCCAGCTCAACGCCGATGATGTCCGGGTTTGTGTACACGCGAAACCGGGCCGTCGTGAACAGGCCCTGAACCTGGCGGGCAAGTTCATGGTCTTCGCTCGCGGCAACGACGCTGGCCGGCATGTGCCGCGAAATCTCTTCTGCGTGACTCGGCCCGCTCAGCACCACGACGGGCCGCGGGCCGAGCGCCTCGCGAATGATCTGGCTCGGCCGTTCAAACGTCTCGTTCTCGATCCCCTTAATGATGCTCACGGTCGGGCAACCACTTGGAATTGTGCCACGGATGTTTGCCAACGTCTTTCGCAGATAGACCGTCGGAATCGCCGCCACGTAGATCGCAGCATCTTGGGCCGCTTCGCGAATGTCAGAAGTAACCGTCACGGCATCCGGGATCCTAACGCCCGGCAGGAATTTCACGTTTTCGCGTGCGGCCTGAAACTGAGCGGCCTGATCGGGAAACGCACTCCAGATGTGTATCGAATGCTCTGGCTTCGTGGCCACCAGAATGGCACAGGCCGTTCCCATCGCACCATCGCCGAGAATCGTTACTTTCATCAATTTGCCCTCGTTGGTTATTCGCAAACGGCGTCAGGCCGGTGCGATTATAACGGCAGCGAAGAAGTTCAGTGGATGAGTTGTCAGGTTGCCCGGCGTGTTCCTCGTGCGAATGAGCGGCTGTCGAGCCCGCCACCGGAAAACCCAAGCGACTCAGCAAATTCACAGTTTAGCGATTTGCCGCCAGATCATTCCTGGCCTATTCTTTCCTGGCGTTTAGCGATAGCAAAGGACGAGGGAAATCCGCAATGAATGCAACACAGCCAGCAAACTTCATCGATCGTCGTGGCCAGCAGCCGGACCGGCAAGACCAGGTATTGGAGCGCCGCCAGTTTGCGGAGAGCCGCGATTCACTCAATCCGGAAGTCCGCGAGTTGGCCGAGGCCATCGACGCTTACAAATTGGCCCAGCACCGTCGCTATGTGACGCTGGCCGAAGTCTTGGAAGTAATCAAGGACCTGGGATACAAGAAGTAATTTTTGATTTGCGATTGCGATTAACACTCAGCGCGAACACGCACCAATCAAAAATCGCAAATCAAAAATCAAAAATACATCACCCTTCGTGCGCCACGGTTCTTCCAGTCGCCACGTCAAACTCGCTGACTGCCGGCACCAGCATGGCCAGCACGGCAAAGCCGTAACACACGGCAATCGCCAGGAATGAGCCGAGCGGATCGCCGCCGCGCATGCTGCCGGGGTCGCCCTTGAGAAAATGTGCAATGGCGTAAAACGTCAGCGACGGGCATAACGCGGCCACGAGCGCCAGGGCCGACGACGGATTGCGAACGGCCAAAACGGCGTACATTCCCACCGCGCCCACAAAGATAAAGACAACAAAGCTCACCGCCTGAGCCGCAAATCCGCCGCTACCGCTCACGAGAATGAGGAAGATGCAAATCAAAACGCCGATGAACAGAAACACAATCGTTCCCAGACTCGTGACGACCGCCGCACGAGTCTGCTCGTAGGCCAGTGATGCGTGCAGGCCGAGCGTGATCGAAAAGGTGACGAGAATCAGAATTCCCGAAACGATGTAGAACCAAACCTCCCAGCCGATGAAGCCGACGGCAAGTAAATAGAGGCACAAGGCTAACGGCAATAAGACCATCTCCTTGGTGTTGTACAGGACCCCCCATATCTTTCCAAAGATGAATTCCTTTGGGGAAAGATCGGTGACGAGCAGCAGGTCCAAGGCCCGGCCATCGCGCTCCGATGTGATCGCCGTTACTGCTTGCACGTTTACCAGAATCAGGCTGGTCACGATGATCGGCACCACCGTTTTGGCGATGTCGATGCGTCGAGCGCTCGAGCTGTCCACGTTACCGAAGTAAAACATGAGACAGATCGCCGCGAACACAAGCACGTAAGCCATCTTCACGACGATCGGTTTTCGTCCGTATGCGCGGGTACGCATTTCACGCCACAGCACGGGATTGTCCCAGATGGGTCGCGATTCCCCGGTGGGTTTTTGTCTTGCCTCTTTGAACATCCGCCGTTCGATCGCCTCAACGGCCTCGCGCGCGAACGTCGGCTTGCCCCCGCTCGGGTTCCAAACGCGAAGCCTGGCGATAGCCGTGCCGGCCAGCGCGGCGGCCAGTCCCAGCATGCTCGCGACAAAAGCCCATTCCACTTTTCCTAGCGGCAGCTTGCGGGTCAGCTCCGCGTCCGGCGGGCCCAGAACGGCACCGACCGTTTCAAACGGGTTCAAGATCCCTCGCCATACGCCACGCGAGATGCCCAGCGGCTGCAACTCACCCAGCAGGCCCGTAGTTTCCTTGTCTCCAAACAACCCGACAATGATCACCAGGTACAACACAATTAGGAGGACCGTGAGCGCGACGGTTTGAAATGTCTTGTCGCGCCACGCAGCGATCAGAATTCCCAGCGAACCGCCAACCAGGGCAGTCGCTGTGGTCACGGCGAAGATGCGTCCCACTTGCTCGAAAGAAGCACCACCCAGCAAGACACACAGCGCAAACAACGGGGCGGCCGCGGCGAGCAGCACCCCCATTTGCAACAAGCTCGACAGCAGCTTGCCCATGACGATCTCCAGGTTCGTCAGGTCGGTCATGAGCAGGAGATCAAACGTGCGGCGATCCTTCTCGGCGGAGATGGCGGCGCCGGCAACAATCGGTGCGAAGACGAGGGCCAGAGCCAGTTGCACCACCGAAAGGAATCGGAACAGCATGATGCCAAATCGGGCCACGTCGCCGGCACTCTCGACGCGCTGAAAGCCCACCATGGCCTGCCAGGCGGTCCAGAGCAGCACAAACAGCCCGGCCCCGTACGCGGCCCGCGCTATGTAATGACGAATCCGCCGCGGAGCGGTCTTTGCCTCACGAACGAATATGGGACCAACCAGCAAGGCAAATCTCCAATTGCTCAGTCAAAATCAAAACCGAGATTATAACCAAACGGCCGACCCGACCGGCATGTCACTAACGCGATCTACTTGATGCGAATGTGGACGGAAATCGACCGACTCGGCCGACAAAATCCTCGAAGTTGTTCGTGACCAGGCCCCAGAGCATGATGATTCCCACAACATACATTCCGTTCCCAACCATGCACGTAAACGCCGCGCGAACTTGATCGTCTCTCCAGGGATCGCCAGGGCGTGGTTCGATGGCCATTGGCGCTCCGAGCAAGAACGGTACGCAGCCGGCGAAAAGAAATTCGCTTTCGCTGCCATTCCACAAAACAGGGAGGCAACAAAACATGTAACCGCCGCCAACAAATAGTGCACAAGCCACGGTCGCTGCCATCGCGCGAAGCGTCGTTTGGAGCTTGAGTGAGAACGAGAGCCCCAACAGCGCGGCAAACAGTCCAAGGATTACGAGTTCAGCCAGCACAATCGGCAGGATCACGGGCAAAGTCGATCCGCCAACAATGCCCAAGACCCAGAGCAACGCCAGCAGGGCGAGCAATCCACGCGCGGCGTAGAGACCACCGAACACTTTGCCGTGAACAATCTCCCACGGTTCCAGGGGCGTTGAGAGTAGTACGTCCCAAGTTTGTCGCTCCCGTTCCGATGTCACGCTGCCCGCCGCTCGGACAGCGACCATGAGCAACGCCAAGCATCCGACAAGCGTGCCGACGATGAGCACGTAAATGTGCAGGTCACTAAAAGAAGTTCTTTGGTTATTTCTGTAATCCCTCAAAAAGATCACCACAGCCGGCACCAAGACCCCCAGACAGAGGAGCCACTGAGCGATCAGGCCCGTCACGCCAAGCGTTGCCAGAGGCCGCTCGGCAAAGAGTTCCTTCCAAAGCACCGGCGAATCGCCCAGCTCCGGCCGCCACAGCCGAAACATGTGCCGCCGTTCACGTCTGGTTGCACCGAACGCCTGCCGCAAGTACACGGGACGCACCTGCCACACTGCCAGTGCGACACACGGAATCGTCAGGACTGCTTGGTTCCTTATCAGCGCCCACACCGGATCCCAATTCGTACCCGCTTGGTCCAACGACTCCGATAACGCCTCGAACGGATTCGCCGCCAGAAACTGCTCGAGAATCGGCTCCAATGCGGCCACATTGGGACTCCCCAGATAGGAATTAACCGAAATGATCCAGGGCAAAAAGAGCAGGGCCAGGCCGATCAAAAACACGCGCATCACGGCATCGCGCCCCCGTCGCGCCTGCACGCTGTTCCAAATACTAAGCGATGCGACGGCAAGCACAGTCGAGCCGGTGATTGCAAACATCGCCAGCACGTTTTCCATTGCCACGCCGCCCAGGAGCATCAACAGTGCAAGCACCGGCCAACCGACGGCGAGCAAAACAATCAGTTGCAGGAGTCGGGCGGCGAGCTTTCCCAGCACAATCTCGTGGTTTCTCAGGTCGGTGACCAGTAAGTACTCGATCGTCCTTCGTTCTTTTTCCTCCGACACGGTTCCCGCCACCATCGCCGGGGTGAGCAGAAGCACGGTGAGAACTTGAATGATCGCGAAGCTCTCAAAAAAGCCCTGGGCAAATTCGGCCAAATCCGACGGCGAAAGTGGATCACCATTGGAGATTCGCCAGCGCAGGCTTATTTCATATTGCGTCCAAACCGTCAGCAAAAGCACCGCGCCGTAGAGCACTCGCACGATGAAATAACGGGCCCGGCGCGAACTGGTAACAAGCTCTACAGGCAACACCGGGCCGAAGATCATCGCGGGGGTCCAGCTCCTTTTGCGTTAGCTTTGGAGTGCTGCGGCTTGACGCAGCCATTCCGAGCCTTGCGTGGCTTTCGTTTGACTCTCGATACAGGCTCTAACCGACCGCACAACCCAAATGATAAAAGCTGCGTCAAGCCGCGGCACTCCAAAGCTCGCTTGTCTGAGGATTCGACAAATCGTCACACTACAATACGGCTGAGACCCCTTCGAGGAAATACTTGGTCCCGGAACTCACCATCGTGAGGCTTTGCCCAGTGGAATCAGTCGCTTGGCGACTTTCACCGTGAATTTGTTACGGTTCTGATCGCAATCGGTTCGGTGGCACCTGGCTGGCCAACTGAAAGAAGCAAACGGCCTTGAATACTTGACGGTGGTCGGCATGGCATACTTGGGCGAAGGCGGGATCTTCAGCAGCCTTCCGCCCGAAACAACGGCAGGCAATTCCACAGATGCGTGCATCGATGGTGCTTCCACGTGCAATCCGTCGACGTGCACGCCCTCGACGTGTACGATTCCGCCCTGCGATACGGTGATATGCAATCCCGCTCCCGGTCCTGAGCCAGATCCTGTTCCAGACCCAGATCCTGAGCCAGTCCCGGACCCCGACCCGAATCCATGCATCCCATGGCAACCAGGGTGTCCGATTGAGCCGCCGCCGCTGCCGGACCTTGTTCCGGTTAACTTGAGCCTGAACGCGAGCGACGTCCACTGGGGTGAAGACCTGATCGTGCGCAATAGGGTGCACAACCAGGGACTCGCCGACGCCGATCCGTCGCGCACCGGCTACTACCTGTCGATCGATGCGGACATCGATCCGACAGGTGACATTCTCCTCAACACGCAACAAGTCGAGGCCGTGCTCGCCGACCAGACCGTGCCGCCCTACTCAACCACGCCATTTCAAACTGTTGTGACGTTGCCGGCAAAGCCGCCACAGGGATTCCAGGCGGCCACCCAGGTGTACATCGGCGTGTATGTAGACGACACGGCATTCGTCGCGGAGTCGAATGAGAACAACAACGATGCGGCGATTCCGGTACACATCGTTCAACTGCCGGACCTAATTCCGATCGAGGTGAGCCTGAACCGGTACAGCCGCGAATGGGGCCAGAGGGTCAAGGTGCGGCACCGGGTGACGAATCAGGGCGAGGGGGTGCCGATCCTTCCCGCGTGGGCTACTACCTGTCGCTCGACGAGGATCTGAATCCCGCAGATGACGTGCTGCTCAGTCCGACCCTGACTATTGGAGCCATCGCAGCCGGCCAGACGATTCCGCCGCTGGGGCTATTTGAAACTCAGGTCCAATTGCCGGGCGAGCCGCCGCCTGGTTTCGAATTCGCGACAACCGTCTACGTTGGGCCGTATGTGGACGACACATTTGTCGTTCAAGAATCAGACGAGACAAACAACGACGCATCGGTCCCTCTTGCAATTCAGTACCCGAACAAAAATCCTCGTCTGGTGTGGTTCCGGCTCGTCGAGGACACCGGCATCTCATCATCGGATCTGTATACGAGCAAGTCGCCGACGGAGGGCCGAATCGCGAACCTGCAGCCGAACACGACGGTACGATACGAATACTACAACCGCGATTCCCGCCAGCGCGAGATGGGCACGGTGACTCCTGATTCGACAGGCTACTTTCTCATCCCCGTTCAACTCTCGACATACGATCCGATATCGGACCCGATCGAAGTAACCGCGCGGCTTTACAAGGGTAGCCAGGCCGTCCAGGGAGCGATCCGGACGCTGTCGTTCAGCTTGGACACGATTGTGCCAAGCGTCATTGCCTGGGATCCGGTCTCTGGAACGCTCCTGCACCGCGCACTCAATTCAGCGCGAGCAACCATCGACGAAGACGGCTATGCCTACGGGGCCGATCTTGGCTCCCCACCGACCGCCGGCGTTTCCGGTCGCACGGTGAGTTTCACGTTCAGTCCGCCGCTAGAAAATGGCACGCACACAATCTGCGTTGGCCCGGATGTTGGGGACTTGGCAGGTAATCGGATTGTCCCATCCTGTACGATCGTCGAAATCTTTGTGCCGCACTACGACGTTTCAATCGGCGACGTGTCGGTTCTGGAACCGAATGGCCCTGCCGTCTTCACTGTCACCGTAACACCGCCGGTCATTCCCGGTGATGTCGTTCGCGTTTCGTACGTGACCGAGAATCGAACAGCTAAAGCGGGCCAAGATTACAGCACTAGATCGGGAACACTCGAGTTTCTGCCGGGAGAATCGCAGAAGACGATCAGCGTTCCGATCCTGGACGACACGATTCCCGAGCCTCTGGAATGGTTTCTTGTGAACCGGACAAGTGTCTGGAGCGAATACGGATCTTTGAGCGGACGCTGGTGGGCCGAGGGCACTATCATCGACGACGATTGCTTCGCAATCACCATTGAACGGGATGTGACCGTTCCCGAATCCGCCGGTATTGCGCGGTTCGATGTACTTGTGTGGCCGGCCCCCGGCCCAAACCGGTTGGTCCAGGTTGAAGTTTCCCCGGCCGACGGTACGGCCACTCATAATGGCGATTACTTGGAAGAATTCGAGTACATGGTCTTCTGGCCCGGTGAACAACATCATTGGTTCGACGTGATCATCAACGAAGACAACCTGGTCGAGCCGGACGAGACGTTTTACGTAAGCCTGTCGAATGCGCGTGGTTTCCAGCAAGGCGCGCCGATCTGTGTCGATACGATTGACGGCCAGGCCGTGGGCACGATCACGGACAACGATATCTTCTATGTCTACTTGGTAGACGATGTTGAGGTCTTGGAAGGCGAGACAGCAGAATTCGAGGTTCGCGTCGAACCGACGCCCAGTGCGGGCCAACAGGTGATTGTGGATTTCTTCACCACGGACGGCTCCGCAACAGTCGAGCAGCCGGATTACTACGGAGTCTGGACTTCGCTCATCTTCGATCCTGGCGAAAGCAGCAGCTTCGTTCCCGTGACGACGGAGGATGACGAGGTGCTGGAATCGATCGAGAATTTCTTCGCCAATCTCGACAATGCTCGGGCGACGGTGGACGGCGAGCCCCGCGACGTGATCATTACGCGCCCGACTGTGGTGGGGTGGATCGTCGATGACGAAGTGCCGCCGGACTACGTCGTGACACTCGGCTCGTGCAACGATCCGCCTGAGCCGTATGGGCCTGCATTCGTTTCAGTTCAAGTCTCACCGGCGGTGATTAGCGGCGATCTGCTGCGAGTCGGTTACTTCACGCAAGACGGGACCGCTAAAGCCGGCCCCGACTACGTCAGCCGCAACGGCGTTCTGGAGTTTAATCCGGGTGAGTCGGCCAAGACGATCTCGATCCCCATCGTGAACGACCTGATCCCCCTGCTCACGGAGTATTTCAAAGTCTACCTCAGCTCCGCGAGTGCCTCCCTGGGCGGAGGAGTGACGATCCAGAATCGTGAGACCCGCTGCACGATTTACGATGACGACATGTTCCACGTGTCGATCGGCCCCGACGTAACAATTCCCGAGAGTCAAAGTCCGGCCAACTTCAGCGTGACCGTTACGCCGACGCCAAGCGTTGGCCAAATCGTTTACGTGAACGTGTTCACGAGCGACGGTACGGCCACGGGCGGTCTGGACTACTTGCCGGTTTTCCAAACGCTCACCTTTGGCCCTGGTGTGGGCAGCCGCTCCGTGAGCGTTCCCATTCTCGACGACTTGCTCGTCGAACCCAACGAGACCTTTTTCGTCAGCCTGAATAATCCGAAGGCATTCATGGCCGGCCAGCCGCTGCCCGCAACGCTGGATCGCGGCCAGGCGAAAGGGACCATTCTGGACGACGACTACACCGTGACGGTCAATGACGTCATCCTGCGTGAAAGCGATTGCAACGGTGCCGCCTTCGTCGTGCGCCGTGGCCAATTCATTCTCAGACCGCACCAGCATCGTGAATGACTCGGCCAGCACGGTGGGGGCCGGTTGGACGTTAAGCCCCGTGGAACGAATCTACAAGGCCAGCGACGGCGCCGTCCTGGAGCTGGGTGACGGTACGACCCGATTCTTTCCGCAGACCGACGGAGTTTACGGCCACGCCAGTGGAGAATTCTCGACCCTTTCCGAGAGCGGTGACGGATCGTTCCGCCGCACTCTCCCGGACCAGACGGTAGTCAGCTACAACGACGCCGGCGTGGCTACGTCGATCGTCACGCCGAATGGACGCACCATGACCTTCGCCTACATCGACGCGGATTCCGATGGCCAGAGCGACGACTTGGCAACTCTCACCGACCCGACGGGACGCCAGACGCATTATCACTACGCCGCCGGATTGCTCGACTCGATCACCGACTTCGCCGGCCGCGTCACGCAACTGCAACACGACGGCGCGGGAAACCTCACGCTCGTCACCCTGCCCGACTCGTCGTCCTGGCAATTCTTCTACGACATCGCCGCGGCTGCTCAAACTTCGTGCGGCTGTCCGGGACCGGCGAATTCGTCGCACCGGCTTACGGGTCTGGCAAATCACCGCAACATCGAGAGCCTGCAATACGATCACACCGGGCGCGTCGAGCGTCGCGAAGTGTGGGACCATATCTTCTCCTCGCTGCTTCATTTCGAGGATCGCGTCTCGGTCGAAACCAGCATGCTGGCGCCGCAGGGTAGCGGGGCCGAGGACAATCCGGCCCCGGCCAAGCCGGTCGTAGATTCGGACGACCCCGCCGTGCACAGCGAAGCTGCCCAAGACAAACGGCTCGATCCCAACGGCGCAGAGCTGGTCACCCAAATGACCTTCGACCGCTTCAGCAACCTGCGTGGCTCGCTCAGGTTCGGCCAGCGCATGATCTTCAAGCGAAACGACGACGGGCTGGTCACGCGCTACACCGACCCGCTCGCGCGACAGACGACATACGACTACAACAACAAGGGCAATTTGCTGCTCCTCACTTACCCGGATACGTCCACGGTCGCATACGCTTATCATTCCGTCTTCAACACGGTCACGAGCGTTCGGGACGAAAACGGCAACAGCACCGCGTTTTACTACGACAATGTTGGGCAACTGGTTGAAGTCAGGGACGCGCTGGGGCAGGGCAGCGTTTTTACGCACGACGCGCGTGGCAACGTCTCGTCTGTGCGCGACGCGGCGGGGAATCTCACGCAATTCACACACGATGCATTCGATCGGCTCCAGACCGAGAGCCGGCCGGACGGCACGTCAGTCAGTTTTCAATACGACAACAGAGACAACGTCGCCTTCTACTTCGACGAGCGTGGCATTGCGACCACGAGCGTGCATGATCCGATGGACCGCCCGCGAGTCGTCATCGACCCGCTGAACCGAGTGACGCGGTTCGACTTTGACGTGATGGGCAACCTGATCTCCTCGTTCGATCCGGCGGGGGAACGCACCGAGACGCATTACGACGCGCTGGGCCTCGTCACCGAACTGGTCGGGCCGCTCGGCCGCATCGCGGCCTACACGTACAACCCGGCCCACCTCGTGGCCAGCGCGACGACGGGCTCGAATCCGCCGACCGCACTTACCTACGACACGCTCGGACGCCTCACGGTCGAAGCCCGTCCCGAAAACTACACGATCCAAAACAACTACGACATCGCGGATCGGCTTCTCTCATCGACCGACCCGGTCACCGGCCAGACCTCGTTTGCCTTCGACGCGCGCGATCGGGTGATCCGCGAGACCGACGCCTTGAACCAGGCGACGACCCTTGAGTTCTTCGCGGCCGGGCAGCTTCGCGCGGTGACCGACCCGCTGGGCCGCCGCACGGCGTACGACATCGACCCGCTGGGCCGCTCTCGCCAGATCAACTTCCCCGACCTGTCCGTTCAGCAGTTTCAGTTTGATGCCGTGGGGAATCTGGACCGCTTTACCGATGGCTCGGGCCGCGTCACCGATTACGACTACGACCCGGTGCACCGGCTTGTCGAAGTCCGCGACCCGCTCGGCAACCGACAGCGCTGGAACTTTGTGGCCGGCCTGCTCGACTCCGAGTCCGACGCCAACGACCATGTCACCCACTACACGTACGATGCCGCTGCGCAGCTCGTTACAATGACCAGCCCGTCCGGGGCGATCACCCATTACGATTACGACGCGGCCGGCCGTCTCTCGCATCAGATCAACCCGCTGGGCCGGACCACAACCTACGGCCTGGACCCGGTCGGCAACGTCAACTCGATCGCCGACCGCCGCGGCTGGGTCCGCCAGTTCAACTATGATCTGGACAACCGGCTGACCTCCGAGCAGTGGCTGCCCACCGCCCTACCCCCTTCGCAAGGAGGCGCACTCGGCCGCGCGCTTGCCTTTATCTACAACACCGCGGGCCAACCGCTAACGGCCTCCGACCCCGATTCGAGCTACACGTTTAGCTACGACGCCGCGGGCCGGCCGATCACGGTGGACAACTTGGGCACGCCGTCCGTGCCGCGCGTCGTGCTGACCAACACGTTCGACGCCGCCGGCAATCGCACGCGGCTGGACGATTCGCTCGGCGGGTCCGTCACGACCGCCTTCGATCCGGCCAACCGGCCCACCTTGATCACTCAGGCCGGGGCCGGCATCACGACAAAACAGGTCGGCTTCACGTACAACAACCGTGGCCAGTTCGCGTCTATCGGCCGTTCCGAGAACGGCACGATCATCACGCAGGCGAACTATACGTACGACTCGGCCGGACGGCTCACTGACCTGCTCCATTCCGGCCCTCAACCCTGGACCCTCAACCCTGGACCTTTGCAGAGCCGTTACACGCTCGGCTACGACCTCGGCTCGCGCATTTCGCAGGTCACGATGCTCTCGGCCGCCGTCGGCTCGAAGTCGGGCACGTTCAGCTATGACAAGACGAACCAACTCGTGGGTGTCACCGGCACGCTCAATCCGCCCGAATCGTACACCTACGACCTCGCCGGCAACCGCATCACGAGTCAGTCGAGTTCCGGATCAAACTCGTACACGACCTCGACCGGCAACCGGCTCGCCTCCGACGGCCAGTACAACTACACGTACGACGCCGAAGGCAACCTCGTTATGAAATCTCAAATCTCCAATGGCCAATCAACAACGTACAACTGGGACCACCGCAATCGACTGGTCGCGGTGCAGGAGAAGACTTCGGCGGGCGTCGTGGCGATGACGGCGGCGTACGGCTACGACGTGTTCGATCGGCGAATCGCGAAGCAGGCGATGCTCGCGCCGGGCGTGGCCGGCCGGCTGCCGGGCGATAATATCGGCGTGTTCGCGGTCCCGACCGTGCAATTTCTCTTGGACACCGACGGGCAGGGACACGCCCCGGAACGGACCCTGTCGCTCACTGACCCGCAGGGCCGAGCGATCCCGGGCGGTGTCCCCGTCTCGGGCGACTGGAACGGCGACGGCATCGACGAAATCGGATTGGTCGCGACCACGACGGGTTCCACGCGTGTGTATTTTCCGGGCATCGGATAGGTCACGGTCCCCACGAAGGGACCGACGACTTGGTATCTGGATCTCGACGGGAACGGCGGGCGTGCCAAGCGGGTGCTGGTGTATCCGGACTCCTCCAAGGGAATCCCGATCGTCGGCGATTGGGACAACGACGGTGACGCGACGGACGAAGAAAAGACTGCCATGTCGGAATTGGGCGAAGCGGTAACGCGCGTACTTTCTACGGGTTGTTCGGGGAACGGTTTTTTTGACCAAGCGTCATGGTGCTTCGACGGTCTGCACGAGCCACCTCTTTCGGTTGTGTGATCACCGTCTCGCCCTACTGGTACATCAGGGGAGTGACCCCACGCTGCCTTATCAGACGTTGAGTGATCCGAAAGAGCGCCACTCTTTTCTGGAGACGTTGGCCGACGTTTGACTTTCGCCGCGCGTCGGTTTCTCGCCATG
>Ga0247727_10011939_pt1 | contig 15018 bp, 12 predicted proteins | sample WisWelCaveWW1625_FD_202498 | JGI IMG/M metagenome (GOLD analysis project Ga0247727, IMG submission 202498) | Biofilm microbial communities from Wishing Well Cave, Virginia, United States - WW16-25 | ecosystem: Environmental > Aquatic > Deep subsurface > Groundwater > Cave microbial mat | place... | reverse complement strand
CCGAGGTGATGACGTCGCCCGTGCAAACCATCGCGGCCGACACATCGTCTACCGAAGCGTTATCACAAATGGTCGAGCAGCATATTCGTCATCTGCCGATTACCGACGGCAGCGGCCGCATTCTCGGCATGTTGTCGATTCGCCATCTGCTGCAACGCCGCGTCGAAGATTTGAGCCACGAGCTGGAAGCCGTCGATGCGTATTTGACGGCGGACGGCATCGGCGGTTGAAACGTAATTTAAAATGGAGTCACGACAATGGGCATCGCTCTTCTGCCTCATCTGCCGCCGCAGCGCCACAAGCCGCGACGTAGGTTGTTGACATTCGAACAATTTTGTGATCTTATTCACGAAGACCAGAAAGTTGATCTTATCAAAGGGGTAATGTATATGCAATCGCCACCGTCAATTCTGCATGAACTCATTTTTGGCTTTCTTTTTCATCTTCTTGACTTTTTCGTGCGCGAGAAAGAACTTGGCATTGTGCTCGGCTCGCGAGCAGCAGCACGCCTGGGCAAACACGACGGTCCAGAACCGGATATCATGTTTGTCGCAAAAGGACGTGAGCACATTGTTCGGCGCGCTTATGTGGACGGCGCGCCGGATTTGATTGTCGAGATCACTTCACCCAGCACCGCCCACATTGATCGCGGTAAAAAGAAAACACAGTATGCCAAATTCGGTGTTCGCGAATACTGGCTGATCGATCCGAATCGTCAAACGGCGGAGTTTTTAATCAACCGTGACGGCCAATGGTTGCCTTTGCCGATTACCGATGATGGTGTTTTCCATTCGGTTGTTGTTTCCGGCTTCTGGCTGCGCCTCGACTGGCTCTTTGCCAAGAATCTACCCAAACCTCTCGCCGCGGTCATGCAGATTCTTCAAGCCGCTTAGTGGCGAGCATAACATAAAGGCTGGCTGTAAAAAGTGGAGATCAAATCATGAGTACCGATACGTTGGCAAGTCGGCGACAGCACCGGATGACTTTTGAGAACTTTTGCTTTCTTGCGCGCAAATATCAAAAGGCCGACCTCATCAAAGGGGTGATGTATGCGGAAGCGCCGACTTTCGACCTTTATGAAACCACTTTCGGCTTTCTTTTTAAGCTCTTGGAGTTTTATGTGACCCCTAAAAATCTTGGAATAATTCCTGCATCTAAAATGGTGGTTCGATTGAGCGAACATGACGCGCCAACGCCGGATATCATGTTCATCTCAAAAGAGCGGCAGCACATTGTTAATGCAGATTTCGTCGACGGCGCGCCGGATTTGGTTGTCGAGATCATCTCGCCAGGCACGGCATACGTAGATCGCAAATTAAAGAAAAAGCAATATGCCAAATTCGGTGTGCGGGAATACTGGATGATCGATCCCAATCGACTGGTCGCAGAATTTTGGCGCAATCACGACGGCGAATGGGAAACGATGCCGTTAACCGCCGAAGGAGTTTTTCATTCGCAGGTCGTTTCAGGTTTCTGGCTGAATGTGGAATGGCTGTGGGCGGAAGAATTGCCGGATCCGCTCGAAGCCGTCACGCAAATCCTCAAATAAACGCACGGCGCAAAAATTTATCGTGAGGAAAACCGTGGATTCGCTGTCTATTATATTAAAGCGGAGAGAAGCCGCATTGCAGTTACGGATCAATTTAACCAGACGGCGAATCAACCATGTTTACGCAAAACTTCATCGACAACGCCGGCAAAATCCGGCCCCTAATAATGATTGATCGTGAGTGGATTGCCTCTCGGCGCGAGGCGGTCAAACATTACCTCTGGAAAAAGTGGAACCTGAACGGCGACGACCTGGAAGACGTGCTGCAGGAGACCATGGTTGCCGCCCTGCAAAGTTTTTCCAATTACGAAGGCCGCAACGACGCCGAGCCGAGCACGTATTTGATTGGTATCGCCAAAAACGTTGTTCAAACCTACTTTCGCCGGCGTGATCGCCACGAGCGCCGGCGAGCTCCCGTGGCGATGGCCGAAAGCATCGGCGTGCTCTTTCGGGACGAGGCCGAAGCCGAAGAAATGGCCGGATTTTTACGGAAAAAATTTTTAAAATTACCGAAAAAATATGTCCAAGTTTTGAGGCTAATATACTACCAAGATTATAAAGAGCGGGATGCCGCCGCCGAGATGGGCATTCCGGTCGACAAATTCTACAGTTTGAAATCCGACGCGCTCAAACGGTTAAGGAAACTCTGCAAGAACGACCCCAGGCTGGGGCCTTAATCGCATGAGCGAAATTTTTTTAAGGAGACCTTTCAATGTTGTGTGCCTATCAAGATCGCCCCGATTACATTGCCGATTATGTGCGAGGCGTGCTCCCCGAAATTGAGCAGGAAACCTTTGAAGCCCATTATCTCAGTTGTGATGAGTGCCTCGCCAACGTTCGGCTAATGGAAAAAGCCGCCCTCACCATGCGTCATTACGGCGCCACTGTTTTTGCGCCGCCAATCACCTGGCTTGATCGAATCGAACTCTGGTGGGACGAGCTGCCGCTGTCGCAACAATGGCGCGGCGCGATTCCGGCCTTTGCTACCTATGTCGTCATCATCGGCGTCCTGAGCACCGGCTACTGGTGGCTCAAATCCAGTCTGCCGGCCGGCGGTTTCGGGCACAAAGAATCCGGCGAGATCGCCACGAAGACTGCAAATCAATCATTGGCCGAGCTGCAACATTATGACTGGACGCCGCCGGCGCCAAACACCGCGGACTCCGAACTCGCCAACCGGCTCGCCGAGATTCAAAAAATTTATCAAGCGGAAAATTATCGTTTGGCCGCCGAACGCCTCACCACCGTGGTTCAGGATTTTCCCCAAGCAACCGACGCGCGTTTATTTCTGGGAATCAGCCAGCTTTTCCTCAATCATAATCATACGACGAACGCCATTCAAAATTTGGAAACGATTATACAATCCCATCCGGATCATGCCGCGGCGCGATGGTATCTGGCAAAAGGTTATATTAAAGAAAACCGCTTTGATGCCGCCCGGCAACAGTTGACTGCCCTCAAGAAACAGAACGATCATTATTTCGGCCCGCAGGCGGAAAACCTTTTGGCAAGGCTCAATAACTTCAAGAAATAGTTTCAAAAATAATTGCTGTGCAATTTTTTAAGGCCCGTTGACTTCCCAGAAGTTGCGGGCTTTTTGCTTATCAACACAATACCGGCATAACAAGGCTACTACGTAACAAGTATTGACCGGTCGCTTAAATCGTCTAATTTCCCAAAAGCGGTGGAATTATAGCGACCGGTCAATGAATTGCGTTGGAAGAGCGGCATTACTTGTTCCTCGATTTTAGCCTTGCGCTGGACGCGGATTTTCTCTAAATTATCAGCGATATGAGTTTCTTTCTGCGCATGATTTTGCTGGCGCTGCCGGCAATCTTGTTGATTTACATTTACGTCGGCAGACGTCTCACGACTTCGATCCAGCAATTAACTTCTCGGTCGCCATCAAAATTGCGGCGAAGCGCGTGGTTGATGATCGGACACTTGTTGCTTTATCCCGTTCTTCTATTGATCTCAACCGTTTCTAATGCAACAACCATCAGTCAGGCACTAAGCGGCGGACAACTCTGGGCCAAAATTTTTTTCATCTTTCCATTCTGGATCGGCCTCATCGTCGTCGTTGAACTGCTGCCATTATTGCTCGCCGTCGATCTCTCGCGATTAATTCTGCGGCCGTTATACAAAAAGCATCAGGCGGTTTGGATAAAATCACAGGCGTGGATTATTGTTGCCCTTGTCATTATTGTCGGAATTTATGTGTCGGCGCGAATTCTGCGCGACACCTATTCGCTGCGGCTCTCGCAACACGAGGCAAAAATTCCCAACTTGCCCCACGCGTTGGATGGATTTCGCCTCGTGCAATTGAGTGATTTGCAGGCCGACATCTATACGGACGAGCAGAAGATGCAACCGTACATCGATCTCGCCAATGCGCAGCAGCCCGATCTCATCGTCTTTTGCGGCGATCTGGTGACGCGCGGCACGGATCATATTGCGGCCGGAGCCAGGATGATGGGCCAATTGCGCACGCGGCTCGGCGTTTACGCCTGTCTCGGCGATCATGATTACTGGGCGAATCCGCAACTCGTCGCGCAACAGTTGCAGGCCAATCACGTCGCCACGCCGGAAGATTCGGTTTTGACTCTCGCTGCAAGTTCGAGCAAAATCACGTTGACCATTCTGACCAATGTTTACAATCGCCGGCCTTCACTGGAAACTCTCCGCCGCTTGCGGCAACAACGGCACGACAGCGCGGCGGTTCATCTGATGCTTTCACATCAACCATCTGATGAACTCATTCAATTCGCGCGCCAAAATGGCTATCATCTTCTGTTGGCCGGCCACACCCACGGCGGGCAAGTTGTATTCAAACCCTTCGGTATTCCCTTGTCTGTTTCACACACTGAAACGCCGTACTATTCTGGATTTTATCAAATCGGCAATCTACTTTTGAGCGTGACCAACGGCCTGGGATTAACCTTCGCGCCGTTTCGCTATCAGGCGCCGGCGGAAGTGACGCTCATTGTTTTGCGCAAGTAACACAGACCGCCGGCCTGTTAATTCTCTAACAAGTAAAATGTGCGCAAAAAAGCAAAAATCTTTTTGATGAATTAAATTTCAGCCAGTATTCGTTTTTAACCTTTTCAAACAAAAGGAGTTCATTCCATGTCCAGCATCGAAAGTTTTATTTCGCAGTGGGAATTTGAATTTCAAATCACCCTGAATGTGCTGCGCGCGATTCCCGAAGACAAAAGCGAATTTAAGCCGCACGAAAAATTTTTCACCGCGCGCAAGCTCGCGTGGCATCTGGTTCGCATCGAAGATATTTTCGGCCGCGGCGTTCTCCAAGACAAAATCATTGTCGGCGCGAGCGCGCTTCCTGCCGAACCGCCGGCAACGATCGCGGAAATGCTTGCCATCTTTGAAAAACAGCATCCTGAAATCGTCAACGGCTGGCGCGCGTTAGATGACGCCGCCCTGCAGCAAAAAATTCCGTTCGTGACTCCAGACGGCGTCGTGAGACGAGAATTGCCTCGCAAAGCGTATCTGCGGACGACGCTGATGCACCACGTCATCCATCATCGCGGCCAGCTCACGCTCATGCTGCGCTTGATGGGCGCGAAAGTGCCGAGTGTTTATGGCCCGACTGCCGACGAACCGTGGAAATAATTTCGCGTTCGTAGTGACGTTCGTAGTATCGCCTTCAGGCGTTCAGTCAACCTGATTATCGGCAAGCTGTGTTAAAAACAAAACTGTCATGAGCAACGAGCATCAAGCATCCAGCATCCAGGATCGAGTAACCAGCCTCTTCCACCCTGCCGTCGCCAACTGGTTCGCGCAAACCTTCGGCAAGCCAAGCCCGCCGCAGGAAAACGGCTGGCCACAAATTGCCGCTAGAAAAAATGTTTTGATTCTCGCGCCCACCGGCTCCGGCAAAACGCTCGCGGCGTTTCTTTCTTGCATCAATGATTTGTTCGAGCAAAGTCTCGTCACCGATAAAGATACGTTCGAGAAAAATCATCTCGGCGGCATTCACACGCTTTATATCTCGCCGCTGAAAGCGCTCAACAACGACATTGAAAAAAACTTGCAGGCGCCCTTAAGGGGAATTCGTGACACCGCGAAACAAATGCAGCTCGAGGCGCCGGAAATTCGTGCGCTGGTGCGGACCGGCGACACGCCCAGTGAAGCGCGCGCGAAAATGCTCAAGCGCCCGCCGCACATTCTCATTACCACGCCGGAATCGCTGTTCATCATGCTTACCGCCGAGCGCGCGCGCGAAATGTATCGCACGGTGAAATATGTGATCGTCGATGAAATCCACGCCCTGTGCGATCAAAAACGCGGCGTGCATCTCTCCCTCTCGCTCGAACGCCTGGCGCATCTCTGCCGTCACGATTTTGTGCGTATCGGCCTTTCCGCAACGCAACGGCCTTTGGACCGCATCGCCGCATTCCTCGGCGGCCAAACGTGGGAAAAAGCAAACGGCAAAAAGCAAACGGCAAATTTTGAAACCAGCGAAATGTTGCTTGACGCCATTCCGCAAGCACGTCCCGTCGAAATCATCGACTGCGGCCAGAAGAAAGACGTCGACCTCAAAATCATCAGCGCTGTGGAAGATTATGGCAATTTGCCCGACGACAGCATCTGGCCCGCGATGACGGAAAAGCTTTATGAGCTGATTCAACAACATCGCACGACATTGATTTTCACGCTCATGCGCGCACAGGCCGAGAAAATTGCGAAACGGTTGAATGACTGGCATCATCTGCAAACGCAGGCTGCGGAAGAATTGGTGCAGGCGCATCATGGCAGTCTTTCTAAAGAAGTGCGTCTCCAGATGGAAGACAAACTCAAACGCGGCGAAATACGCGCGCTGGCCGCGACTTCATCGCTCGAACTCGGCATCGACATCGGCTCGATTGATTGCGTCGTGCAGCTCGGTTCGCCGAAATCCGTGAGCCGCGCCATGCAGCGCGTCGGGCGCAGCGGCCATCTGATTTCCGCCACCAGCAAAGGCCGTTTCTTCCCGCTGTATCGCCACGACATCGGCGACCTCGCGATGATCGCACGCGGAATGTTCGACGGCGCGATTGAGGAAACCCGCGTGCCGGAAAATTGCTTGGATGTGCTCGCGCAGCAAATCGTCGCGACGGTGAGCATTGATGAATGGAACCCCGATGCGCTTTATCAAATGGTACAGCAATCGTATTGCTATCGTAACCTTACTCGCCAGCTTTTCGACGGCGTGCTCGACATGTTGAGCGGCAAATATCCTTCGGATGACATGCGCGAGCTCAAGCCGAAAATCTCGTGGGATCGGATCAACAATCGGCTCCTCCCCCGCCGCGGCGCGCGACTCGCGGCGATCATGAACGGCGGCACGATTCCCGACCGCGGCTACTACGGCGTTTACATTGCCGACACCAACATCAAAGTCGGCGAGATGGAAGAAGAGTTTGTGTTTGAGTCGCACGTCGGCGATATTTTTTATCTCGGCTCGTCGGAATGGCGCATCACCGGCATCGAGCACGATCGCTTCTGGGTGACGCCCGCGCACAGCGAGCGCCCGCGTCCTCCCTTCTGGCGCGGCGATTCGTTTTATCGTGATTATGAAACCGGCCTGCGCGTCGGTGAGTTTCGGCGAAAAGTGCAGGACCGCATGGCTTTGCCGGAAGCTTTGAATTGGCTGATGGAAAACTATGCGATGGATCGTTGGTCTGCGGAAAATTTGCTCACCCATTTTGCCAAACAAATTGAACTGGTCGGCACGTTGCCGACGGACAAGCAAATTATCGTTGAGCAGTTTTATGATGAAGTCGGCGATCCGCGTTTGTATATTCATTCGGTTTTTGGCGGCAAAGTCAACGCGCCGTGGGCGTTTGCCTTGCAACATAAGATGCGGGAACTGAGCGGAGTCGAAGTTCAAAGCCAATTCGATGATGACGGCCTGATGCTGCGTTTTGTTGATACGGCGCAGCCGCCGCCATTGGAACAATTTCTTTCTCTCACCCCCGAAGAAATCGAAGAGCGCAATTTCAAAGCGCTCACCACCACGCCACCGTTTGCCACACGCTTTCGCTACAATGCCGCCCGCGCGTTGATGCTGCCACGCACCACACCGCAAAAACGCATGCCGCTCTGGCAGCAACGCATGCGCGCCGCCGATCTGCTGCAGGCCACGCGCAAATTCGATGACTTCCCGCTCATCATCGAAACCTATCGCGATTGCCTGCGCGATGCGCTGGATTTGGAAAACTTGAAACGCGTCATCGCCGATATTCACGCCGGCAAGATTGCCGTGCATTTCGCACAAACCGAATTTTCCTCGCCTTTCACCGGCAATTTACTGTACAACTTTCTCGCGAACTACATGTATGATTTCAACGAGGTGCGCCTGTCGCAACACGCGGCCGCGTTGGAAGTCAATCGCGAGCTGCTGCACGAAGTGTTGAATAACGGCCCGGTGCCGGCGATTATTTCATCGGAGATTGTTGCGAACGCCGAGCAATACTGGCAATATCGTGATCACCAGCGCCGCGCCCGCAGCGCCGAGGATTTGCTGGAGATTATAAATGTTTTGGGAGATGCAACGACCGGGGAATTGCGGGAACGGTGTGATGAGAAACTGGAGGAATATTTGAAGCAGTTGGAGCAGCAGGGACGGGTTGAGCTGTTCAATTTTCGCTTTGACGGAGAAACCAAACCTCGATGGGTCAGTGTTGAAAAGAAAGCTCTGTACGAGGAGATGTTCTGAAACAAGTGAAGTCGGACTTGGGCAGCAGGATTTTGCTAAATTAGAAGACTCGCCGTGCCCAAGTCCGACTTCGCCACAACCTATGCGACTATGCCTTCCGCCTCAAACTTGATCGCCGGCACGGAAATTCGCGGAGCGTTTGCAATTCGTTCGGAGTTTCCGATTAACTTCATAATCCCTTCACCGACCTCGGCTTTGACAACTTTCTCCCCACACCTTGGGCACACTCCCGCCGGCACATTCTCCACCACGATGAGCTGACCGTTAATCCAGAAATCTTGATTAATGCGTTTTTCCAGCAAAGGCGCGTCGCAAATTTCGCATTCAACGTAGTTGTAGCCATTTTTTTGAGGCTTCATCGTATCACCTTAAGCATACGTTGTGATGAATAGAATAGCACTTGCTTCAGAGACGGCCAATATTTTCAGACACAAGAAATTTACTTAAACTTATTTGAAGAGTCAAGCATGTTTTCCCAAATCAACCTCTTCAAAAATCATTCTTGCATGTCTTGCGTGCCCGCATTAAATTTTAAAAACTGATATTCAAGGCAATTTGCGGAAGTGGAATCAACTCCAGTCCAAATGCTCAAAACTATTCATAATATCCCCGTGAATCCCGACCTGATATGGGATTACTCTTTCTCCGAGGAAGAATTTCAAAGCGAGGTTTTTCTGAAATGGTATCTTGCCCGTGTGCTCAACCAGGGCAACAGCCATGATTTGCGCGGCATCAGCTTCGCTTTGATCGAGCGCTATCTTCCCATGCTGAATATTTCCAACTCAATGCGCCGTTTTTGGGAACGCTATTTTCGAGAGATCCGTGGCCGATACCCCTAACATTTTGACGCCATTGCTCTTTCCGGCAGCCTGAAAGTTCGCCGCGAATATGACACGTTTCGCGAAATTATATTGAGCACAGATTCGGATAAGGTTCGCTGTGATTTTGCTCTCACCTCTCCATTTCGATTGCAGCCGACTCAATTCACGCCGGAATTCGGTATCAATATCGACAACTTACTCGACATCGCCTGCAATAAATTTTCCGCTTTGTTTGACCGGCACGAGGCAAAGGATTTTGTGGACGTTTATTTTCTCTGCCACGAGTTCATGCCATTTGACGATCTCCTTGCAAATACCCAAAAAAAGCACGTCGGCCTCGATGAGTACTGGATGGCCCGTTCGCTTAAACATATCTCTTTAATCGAAAAACTGCCTCGCATGCTCAAACCGCTTGAGTTGTCAACCTTGCGTCAGTTCTTCGAAGAGCAAATTGCCCGCCTGATGAAAAGAGTCGAAGGCAATTAGAATTTTCGTTTCCGCAAATTTCCAGTAAACGCGTCCCGCTTCAAACCGTCTTTGTCATAAACTCCCCTTTCCGCACAACAACCCAACCGGCTGTAATTACTCTTGGCAAGCACAATTCCGGCTATTGATGGGAAGCACGGGCATGACCTCATCGCCGGGAAGCGATGAGGGAGATTCTAACGAAATGCGATACGATTGGCATCGCGGTCGGATGATTTTTTCTTTCCTGAAAATCTCTTCGCTTTGCTGACTATCGATGCCGGTGGTTTTGCTAAGGGTCTAACCAGTTTTTGCCCGCCTTTCACAACTCGGAATCAAATACGAAAATGCTTATGAAAAAAATTTACGGCATCGTTGCGCTCGGTTTGCTGGGCGTGAGTTTCTGGGGCGCGGCACATTGGGAAAATTTTTTGCGGCTGGCAGCGAGTCACCAGCCATTTCCGGCAAAAGAACCCGCGGCCATTGGCACGAAGGACGATCCGGAGGCGCGCAAGAAATATGAATTGTTGCGATTGCAAAATCCGGCGACCGGGCAGATTCCAGCGCAAATTCGTCAGCGCGAGCAGGAGTTTGCCGCAACATTACCGACGAAGGAATCGCTTGCGGCGAGCCTGAAAAAATTTGGCGAGGCCTCGTCCATTCAAGTGGCCAATTGGGTCCCGCGCGGGCCGATGAATATCGGCGGCCGCACGCGCGCGTTGGCGGTTGATGCCGGCAATGCCAACATGATTCTCGCCGGCGGCGTTTCCGGCGGCTTATGGCGCTCCACCAATGGCGGCGCGGCGTGGACGAAAACGACGGCAGCCTCCGCGTTGCACAGCGTGACTTGTGTCGCGCAAGATACGCGGCCGGGCAAAACGGGAATTTGGTATTATGGCACCGGTGAATTTGAGGGCAATTCTGCCAGCAGCATCGGCGCCTATTTCAGCGGCGACGGCATTTTCAAATCCAGCGACGGCGGCGCGACATGGACGCAACTCCAATCGACGATTTCCGGCACACCGCAATTTTTTAATGATCAGTTCGACTTTGTGTGGAATATCGCCGTCGACCCCTCGAACCTCGCGCAAGATGAAGTCTACGCTGCAACGCTGGGTGGAATCATGCGCTCAGTTGATGGCGGAACGAGTTGGAGCAGAGTTCTGGGGAATGTTCCCCTCGGAGGCGGCGAATACACGGATGTCGCCGTTACGAGCACGGGCGTCGTTTATGCGACTCTGAGTGATGGCGGCCAGATTAGAGGGATTTATCGATCTAGCGATGGCATCACCTGGGCGAACATTACTCCCAACTGGCTTGCAAATAATAATCGGATTGTCATCGGTATCGCACCCTCGAATCCGAATGTGGTGTACTTTCTTGGAGAAACACCTTTCACCGGTTTGAATCGACATAGTTTTCTAAAATATACGTATGTTTCCGGCGACGGTACCCACACGGGTGGAACGTGGGTCGATCGTTCCGCCAATCTGCCCATGTATGGCGAACCGGCCGGCGATTTCGACTCACAGGGTTCTTATAATCTTGTCATCAAAGTGAAGCCGGATAACGCGGAGGTGGTTTTCATCGGCGGCACGAATCTGTATCGCTCGACGGATGGCTTTGCCTCAACGGCAAACACGAAATGGATCGGCGGTTATAATGCGCTCAATATCGATTATGCAAAATATCCCAATCATCATCCCGATCAACACGCGCTCGCGTTTTCGCCGGTGAATGCAGCCGTTCTGTATTCCGGGCACGATGGCGGCGTCAGTAAAACCACCGACGCTCTTGCCAACACGGTGACGTGGACGTCGTTGAGCGGCGGCTATATGACGTCGCAATTTTACTCCGTCGCGATTGATCAGGCGACGAGCGGCAACAATGCCATCATGGGCGGTTTGCAGGACAACGGCACGTGGATCACCAGCACGAACATGGCGGCTGCGCCGTGGCGCGAGCTGATGGGTGGCGACGGTTCATTCTGTGCGATTGCCAACGGCAGAAGTTCATATTACGGCTCATTTCAAAATGGCGTGATTTTTCGCCTCGTGTTGAATGCGGCCGATTCGGTCGTGCAATGGACGCGCGTCGATCCGACGCGTTCCGCCGCGGCCGCGCCGTATTTGTTTATCAATCCGTTCGTGCTCAATCCGCATAACAGCAGAATGATGTATCTCGCCGGCGGCGATCGCATCTGGCGCAACAGCGACCTCGCCTATATCCCGCTCTTTTCTGAAAAGACGACGTCCGTCAACTGGACCGTGATGACGGGCACCATTCTCAATAGTTCTTTGGTCACGGCGCTTGGCGTTTCCAAAACCTCGGCGAATCGTTTATATTTCGGCACGAGCGATGGCCGGGTGTTTCGCGTCGATAGCGCCAATGTGGGAAATCCGCCGCGCCAGGAGGTGTGGACGGGAAAAGGTTTTCCGGCGGGTGCGTATGTGAATTGCATCACCGTCGATCCCACCAACGCCGACCGTGCGTTTGTGGTGTTTTCCAATTATTCGGTCGCGAGTCTTTTTTATACCAGCAATGGCGGCGGGAGTTGGACGCCCGTTTCGGGAAACCTGGAGCAAAATCCTGATGGCAGCGGTAACGGGCCGTCTTGCCGCTGGGTGACGATTCTTCCGAGCGACAGCACGACAACATATTTTGTGGGAACGAGTACGGGTCTTTATTCCACGACGCATTTGAATGGCGCCGCGACGGTGTGGGCGCAGGAAGGCGCTTCCACGATTGGCAACGTTGTCGTCGATATGCTCGCGGCGCGCCTCGTCGACGGACTGGTAGTGGCGGCAACGCATGGTAACGGCGTTTTCAGCGCGCAGACAACGGCTTACCATTCTTCCATCACCGTGCTTTCTCCGGCCGCTGGCGCGTTCTGGCCGGCGGGAACGCAGCGCGTTGTCACGTGGACGTCAAAAAATTTGCCGGGTAATGTTCACATTCAACTCTTGACTAACGATGGCGCGACTTCTTCCCTCACCTCGCTCGCGTCGGGTCGCCCCAATGACGGTGTCGACACCGTGACCGTGCCGATGCTGTCTTCAACTAATTGTCGGGTTCAAGTGAAATCGGTGTTGATGCCGAGTATTTCCGGACTGAATCCCGGCAAATTTACTGTCATGCAACAAGCTTCGCCAACCATCACCGTTTTAACGCCGAAGGCTGGCGCCGTTTGGAATGTTGGATCGTCGCAGCTTGTCACGTGGGCGACTTTCGGTGTGACGGGTGGCGTCAATATCAAGCTGTATACCGGCAATTCTCCGAATCCGATCACTCTCGCGGCGAATGTGCCCAATAGTGAAACCAAAACAGTTCAAGTTCCCATCGTGCCGCATTCGACAACAAGTCTCGTGCGAGTGGAATCGGCAGCAAATACGAACATCTTTGGCAACAACCCCGGCTTTTTTACGGTAAGCGCCTGCCCCCTGATCTGGCAGGTCTACCTTGGGGTTCGCGACGGCAGTAACAGAAGTGTGAATCTAAATTTTGGCCAAAGCGCCAAAGCCGAGAACGGTTTGGATCCCGAATGTGGCGAAGCGGAATTGTTTCCAACCCCTCCATCCGGTATTTTGGATGCAAGGTTCGAGCTGCCGGTAGCTCCGGTCATTGCGTCGCTGAAAGATTTTCGCAATGACAGCGCGCCAACGCCACGCTGGCGCCTCAGATTCCAGGCCGGAACAGCCGGTCCTCTATCTCTTTCCTGGAATCCTGAAGGCTTTCCCGCCGGTGACTTTTTTCTTCGTGATGAGATTACCGGTACACTCGTGAATGTGAACATGAAAAGCCAGAGCAGTTACACGTTGACGAATTCAGGCATTACCTCGTTGCGAATCGGGCCGCCGGAAGTATATCGTTGCAGCGACGTCGTCGTCACTAACGGTTGGAATCTCGTCGCCGCGCCGCTCCTTGCGGTCAATATGAGCGCGAATAGCCTGTACCCTAATGCCATTTCACCGGCTTATGGATATGACAAGGGCTATGTCGAAACTCTGACGCTGCAAAATGGCAAAGGTTACTGGATCAAATTCACCGGCGGAAGAAGCTATCGCCTCTGTGGTGAGCTTCCGCCGAGAACGATTCCGGTCAATGCCGGGTGGAATATCATCGGTCCGTTCGAATCGAATGTTCAAGTCGCAGCGATTACAAGCGTCCCATCGGGCGTTGTGGCGTCGAGTTATTATGGCTATACTAATGGCTTCTACACCACTAAAACCTTAACGATTGGCCGAGGACACTGGGTGCGGGTTAAACAATCCGGTATCCTCACTCTTCCCGCCGGCATGGCCGTCGCGAAAAACATCGAACTGGAGAAGTCCGTTTCTGATACCTGGCCTGAAATTCTGATAGAAGACGCGAGCGGCCAAACCGGCCGCCTGTATCTCGCGCCAGCGAATGAGATGAGCGGTAATTTCGATCTGCCGCCCACGCCGCCGCAGGGGATTTTCGATGTGCGTTTCAGCAGCGAGCGTTTTGTGGAAAGCCTTGCAGAGGGCCAACATGAAATTCGCCTCAGCTCGGCGCAATATCCGATTCGACTCAAAACACAAAATTTTTCCGAACAGGTTTGGACGGTTCGCGATCTGCTCGGCGGCAATCTTGTGAACGAAACCTTGGCCGCGGGCAAAGAGATCACGATTACCGCCGCGGTGGAGCGGCTGCAACTCACCGCCGCGACGTTACCAACACGTTACGCCTTGAGTCAGAATGCGCCCAATCCGTTCAATCCCACGACGCTGATTAAATTCGCGCTGCCCGAAAAAGCGCCCGTGAAGATTTCCGTGTACAACATTAAAGGCGAGAAAATTGCCGAATTGGTTAATGAAGAAAAAACGGCGGGCTATCATCAAGTGCAATTCAACGTCCACGGCCAGGCTTCCGGCGTGTATTTTTACGTCATGCAAGCCGGCGCCTTTCGGGAGCTTAAAAAAATGATGATTGTCAAGTAGGGTCCGAAATCGAAGCGTCCGAAGTCGGTTGTCTCCACCGGTTGCAAGCAGGTTCATTCAAACAACAAACGACGCAACAACACGGGCACGGCCTCAACTTCCGAATGACCTTCAACAATGGGTACCAGAACAGGTGAACTCATGCCTCGTCGCTCCCACCGAATAGGTTCAGTTGCATGGCAGTTTGGTTCGCAGAGCTATGATCCACTTGTAACTCACCTTGGCGCAGAAGCTCGCCTGCTGTGTAGAGGCGTTGGCGAATCACGCCGCGTATGGTTTCCGTTAGCAGGGTGATTTGTGCCGCACCATGCACCGATTCAACCACAAGAATCTGGTCGTCCAACAGTTTTTTATTATCCAACACTTCCGGGCTATGCGTTGTTATTAATATCTGTGACCGCTCGATACCATCCAGAAGAATGTCCGCCAAAACTTCCGCTGCCGCCGGGTGGATCGTGGATTCCGGCTCCTCAATGGCAATCAAAGAAGGAGCCCGCCATTGAT
>Ga0247727_10011938_pt1 | contig 15019 bp, 13 predicted proteins | sample WisWelCaveWW1625_FD_202498 | JGI IMG/M metagenome (GOLD analysis project Ga0247727, IMG submission 202498) | Biofilm microbial communities from Wishing Well Cave, Virginia, United States - WW16-25 | ecosystem: Environmental > Aquatic > Deep subsurface > Groundwater > Cave microbial mat | place... | reverse complement strand
GATCAGGCGCCCGCCGCCGTCGCCGAGCCCGAGGTCGCGCCACCGGCCCCCGAGCCGGAGCCCGAACCCCCCCCGCGCGATCCGATCGAAGAGCGCTTCGAGGAGGCCCGCGCGGCCGCCGAGGCCGGCCGGCGGGGCGAGGCCGCGGCGGCCTACCGGAAGATCCTCGCCGAGCGCCCCGGTCACGTGCGGGCCCGCAACAACCTCGCGCTGCTGCTCGAGGCCGACGGCAACACCGAGGCCGCGCTGGCCGAGTACGACCGCGCGCTCGACCTGGAGCCCGAGCACCCCACGCTGTTGGTCAACCGCGGCAGCCTGCTCGGCCAGATGGGCCGGTACGCCGCCGCCGAGCGCGACCTCAAGCGCGTGCTCCGCGTCGATCCCTCCCACGCGGACGGGCTGTTCAACCTGGGCGTCGTGCTGACGAGGAAGGCGCTGTGGAGCGAAGCCGTCGCGCCGCTCCGGCAAGTGGTCGAGCTCGAGCCGTTGCGGGGACCGGCGCACTTCTATCTGGGCGAAGCGCTGAACCACGTGGACGACCTGCCGGGCGCGCTCGCCGCCTATCAGCGCGCGGCGGAGCTGATGCCCGAACACCCGCGGGCCTTGTACGGCCTCGGGATCGTGTACGACCGGTTGGGCCGCCCCGACGACGCGGCCCGGATGTACCGCAAGTCGCGCGGCGTCGCGCGCCGATGAGATGATCCACGTCGTCGTGGGCGACCTCGCGTCCGTTCCGGCGGACGCGGTGGTGCGGCCCGCGACCACATGGCTCGAGCCCCTGACCGCGGCCCTGCGGCGTCTGGACGACGCCGCGGGGCCGCGGTTTCAGGAGCAGCGCCGGCCGTCCCGCGAGCTGCCCACGGGCTCGGCCGTGGTCACGGGCGCCGGCGACCTGGCGGCCGAGTTCGTGGTGCACGTCGTCCTCGGCGCCACCGAAGAGGACGTGGTGGCCGACGCCGTGCGCCGCGCCACCGAGGCCGCCTGCTGGCAGTGCACCCAATGGCAGATCCAGACCCTCGCGGCCGCCGTTCCGCCCGGCGACACCCTCGCGACGATGGCCGGCGCGCTCCGCTCCCACATGCAGAACGCCACCCACCCGGCTAACGTTCTGTTCGTCGTCGCCACCGCCGCCGAAGCCGAAACCCTGAAAGCCCGCCTCGGGCAGGGTGACGCCTGAACCGCACCCACACCGCTGTTGCCATCGTCGTGGCCTGGCTCGCGGGCATCGGGCTGCTCATCAAGCGCGAGTACTTCAAGACCGGCTCCGTCTTGCTGGCCGAAGGCGCAACGCGGGTCGGGCCCGGCGCCAGCTACTACACGCTCACGACCGGCGGCGCGCCCATCGGATACATCTCGAGCACGATCGACACCACGCCCGACGCGATCAACCTGCAGAGCAACACCGTCCTCGACGTCCAGGCGCTCGGCACCGTGCAGCAGCTCGCCGTGGTGATCATGGCGACGCTGTCGCGGACGCTGCAGCTGCGCGCCTTCGAGGCCACGGTCACCACGATCACCGGCGGACGGTCGCAGCGCTATCGCGCCACCGGGCGCGCCGAGGGCGACACGGTGCTGAACGTGGAGATCGACGCCGGCGGCACCCGGCCCCAGCGCCAGCGGATGCGCCTCGAACGTCCCTTGGTCCTGCCGGAGCTGGTGAACCTGCGGCTCGCCATTGGCGGCGAGCTGCAGCCCGGACGCTCGTACACGCTGCGCACCTTCGACGCGCTCACGATGCAGGAGCGCGACGTCGAAATGCGGGTCCTCGCCGAGAGCACGATGATCTTCCCCGACTCGGCCGCGTACGACAGCGCCGCACAGCGGTGGGTGCCGGCGCGCTGGGACACGGTGCGCGCCTTCCGGGTCCAACAGGCGACAGCGGGGCTGTCGGTGGACTCGTGGATCGACGAGCAGGGCCACCTCGTGAGCACGTCGAGCCCGATCGGCTTTCACATCGAGCGCACCGCGTTCGAGATCGCGGTCGAGAACTTCCGACTGGCCCGCCGGCGCGGCCAGGGAGGGCTGGCCGTGCAGCCGGCCGACGGGAACGACGTCATCGAGACGACGGCGATCGCCGCCAACGTGCGGCTCGAGCCCGAGGCGCTGCGCGTGCTCCGCGTACGCCTCTCCAACGTGTCGCTCGGGGGCTTCGACCTGTCCGGCGGGCGGCAGCAGCTCCTCGGCGACACGCTGATCGTCACGCGGGAGACGAACCTCGGCGGCACGCAGCCCGGACCGGCATCGCCGGGTGAGGACGCGCGGCTGCCGATGGGCAGCGGCGGCGACACCGCCGTGGCGCGGGCCCTCCAGCCCGAGCCGCTGGTGCAGTCGGACGACCCGCGGATCCAGGCCCAGGCCCGGCTCATCGTCGGGCGCGAGCGCCGCGCCGGGCGCGTGGCCGAGCTGCTGACCCGGTGGGTGTACCAGAACCTCGAGAAGGAAATCACGGTCAGCGTGCCCAGCGCCGCGCAGGTGCTCGAGACGCGCAGCGGTGACTGCAACGAGCACACGGTGGTGTACGTGGCGCTCGCCCGCGCGGCCGGCCTGCCGGCGCGCACGGCGGCCGGCGTCGTGTACCTGCGCGGCCGCTTCTTCTACCACGCGTGGCCGGAAGTGTGGCTCGGACGCTGGGTGGCCGTGGACCCGACGTTCGGACAGTTCCCGGCCGACGCCGCGCACCTCCGGTTCGTCATCGGCGGCCTGGCCCGCCAGGTGGAGCTGGTACGCCTCATCGGCCGCCTCCAGCTCACCGTGGTCTCTTCGGAATGACGGACAGCGGACAGCGGACAGCGGACAGCCTGCGGCCAGCGCCATGATCCGCATCGAGAACCTCACCAAGGCCTACGGCTCGTTCACAGCGGTGGACGCCATCTCCATGCACGTGCCGAGGGGGACGCTGATGGGCTTCCTCGGCCCGAACGGCGCGGGGAAGACCACGACGCTGCGGATCATCGCGGGCATCCTGCGCCCCACCGCCGGGCGCGTGTTCATCGGCGATCACGACGTCCACGCCGAGCCGGTGCTGGCCAAACAGCGACTCGGGTTCATCCCCGACCGCCCGTTCGTGTACGACAAGCTCACCGGCGCCGAGTTCCTGCGGTTCGTGGCCGGGCTGTACGGGCAGGACGGGCAGCTGGTGGAACGGCGCGTCGACGAGCTGCTCGAGATCTTCGAGTTGTCGAGCTGGAAGAACGAGCTGGTCGAGAGCTACTCGCACGGCATGCGGCAGAAGCTCATCATCTCGAGCGCCCTGATCCACCGGCCGGAGCTGATCGTGGTGGACGAGCCGATGGTGGGACTCGACCCGCGCGGCGCCCGGCTGCTGAAGGACCTGTTCCGCCAGTTCGTGCAGCGCGGCGGCACGGTGCTCATGAGCACCCACACGCTCGAAATCGCCGAGTCGCTGTGCGACCGGATCGCGATCATCCAGGGCGGGAAGATCGTGGCGAGCGGCACCATGGCGGAGCTCAAGGCGCAGCACGCGACCGATCTCGGGCTCGAGGACCTGTTCCTCAAGCTCACCGGCGGCGCGGCAGCCAAGGAGCTGCAGGCGGTGCTGGACGCGTGAACCAGCCCGCCCTGGCGCACGTCCTCATCCCGAAGTGGCGCACCATGCTCACGCGGATGCGCCAGGAGCGCGACGAGGGCGGCCGCGGCAAGGCGGTCGTGCTCGGCACGGTCGGGCTCATTTTCTGGCTCGCGGTGTTCGGCGTGCTGTTCCGGATGCTCCGCTACTTCCGCAACACGGAGGAAATCGGCGCGCTGCTGGCCGGCAAGCTGCTCGGCATCGTGCTCTTGAGCTTCGCGTCGGTGCTGCTGCTGTCGAACGTCATCACCGCCCTGTCGTCGTTCTTCCTCGCCAGGGACCTCGACCTGCTGGTCAGCTCGCCGGTGGACTGGCTGCGCATCTATCTGGCCAAGTTGCTCGAGACGCTGATCAACAGCTCGTGGATGGTCGCGCTGATGACGGTGCCCATCCTCGCGGCCTACGGCGTGGTGTACGACGGGGGCTGGCTGTTCCCGCTCGTGGCGCTGGCGGCCATCGTCCCGTTCCTCGTGCTGCCCGCGGTGGTGGGCGCGGCCGTCACCACGATCCTCGTCAACGTGTTCCCCGCGCGCCGCACCCGCGACCTGCTCACCATCATCGCGCTCCTCGCCGCCGCGGGCCTCATTCTGATCTTCCGGATCGTGCGGCCCGAGCAGCTGGCGCGCCCCGAGGGGTTCCAGAACCTGCTCGACTTCGTCGCCGTGCTCCGCACGCCCACCTCGCCGTTCCTGCCCAGCGAGTGGTCGGCGCGCACGGTGATGGGGTATCTCGACGGTACGCCCGACTGGCTGGGCTTGTACCTCTTGTGGACCACGGCCGCGCTGTTCGTCACTGGCGGGGCGTGGCTCCACTCGCGGCTGTACAGCGCCGGCTTCACCAAGGCGCAGGAAGGTGCCGAGCGGTTTGTTAGGGGCGGGTTCTGGAACTGGACCGTGGGGTCGGCGCTGGCGCCGCTGGGGCCGGCGCGGCGCGAATTCGTGCTCAAGGACCTCCGGCTGTTCTTCCGCGACACCACGCAGTGGAGCCAGCTGATCCTGCTCGCGGCGCTGCTGGTCGTGTACCTGTTCAACATCAAGGCGCTGCCGCTGTTCCGCGGCGAGCAGGTGCCGTTCTTCCTGGTCTCGATCGTCTCGTTCCTGAATCTCGGCCTCGCCGGCTTCGTGCTCGCGTCCATCGCGGCGCGGTTCATCTTCCCGGCGGTGAGCCTCGAGGGGCGGCAGATGTGGCTGCTCCGGAGCTCGCCGCTGGAGCTCTCCGCCATGCTGTGGGCCAAGTACTGGGTGGGGACCGTGCCGCTGCTGGTGCTCGCGCTGGCCATCACCGTCCTCACGAACGTCCTGCTGCGAGCCACGCCGTTCATGATGGCGGTGGGCGTGGGGACGATCATTCTCCTCACGCTCGCCATCAGCGCGATGGCGCTCGCTTTCGGCGCGCTGTATCCGCAGTTCGATACCGAGAACGCGGCCCAGATCCCGACCAGCTTTGGCGGGCTGGTGTTCATGATGGCGACCATCGCGCTGCTTGCGGTGGTGATCGTGATCGAGTCGGTGCCGGTGTACCGCTATCTGCGGTCGGTGTTCGAGCGGCAGCCGCTCGAGGTCACACCGTTGATGATCGGGAGCTTCGCGCTGGCGGGGCTGGTGTGCCTGGCCGCTACGGTGATTCCGTTGCGGGTGGCGTTGCGGCGGATGGAGGAGTTCGAGTTCTAGGGATCCGCAGACCTGGCGCCAGCCGCAAACTCGCGCTGGGCCGCAACCCTACTAGCCCAGCAAACGGAGGCAATACCGAAAGAGCTTTCGCGCGCCCACTCCAAGTAGCAAGGCCAGCAGGCCAAGCCATGTCCCGACAATGACCGCCTCGGTCGCGGGGGCGAAGGAGCTCACCGGAATGAACTCAGCGCGATCGAGATACTCCTGACTAGAATGCGAACGACGCGGTCAGCAGCACGCCTCGGGAGCCCGGTGCGATGCCCACGCGAACAGGTGGGTGGTCAACCGGCCGCCAGTCGTCGACCTTGGTGGCGTGTCCGACCATGCCTCCGATCAACATTCCTGGTAGAGAGAAAACGATGGCGCCGAGCGCGGCGCGGCCGCCCCGGCCGGGGTCCAAGTAGCTGCCCGTCGGCTGACTCGTGATGCCGACAACACCTCCGATCGCCGCCCCTACCAGAAAACCGAGCCCGATTCCTCTCCCTGTTCTCCGATGCGTGCCGGCGCTGACCTCCAAGCGGTGCTGGGCCCCGACGACCAGAACGGTCTGCGTCGCCCCTGTGCGCCAATCCGTCGCCGAGATGGTGACGGTATCCCCAGCCATGCGAATCAACTCACCGGTGAGCACCGAGGTGCGACGTTGGACATCCACGACCCGGACTCGGGCCCCGGGAATGACCGTCTGGGCCGCTGCCTGGTGTGGCAGGACGATGCAGGCCAAGGCAAGAGCGATGCGGCGTGCGCGACGGGTGAACATGAAGGTCTCCTGCTAGGCGTGTACAGGAACGGTGCCGCACACCGGTCAAGGCATCGTCAAGTCGCCCTGGCACGTCGAGATGTACCCGGTAGTCCAGCGCGTGCTGGCGGCGGCCTAACGGCGGCAGTCTTAGCTCCGAGCCGGCGTCTTGGCCGCGCTCGCGCCGGTAGGGCACGCGCACCCGCTATTGCCATGCGGGCGGCCGCCATCACATCACGGTAGCTGGCCGAAGTCGGGGGCGCGAAATGCAGTCAGTCGCGGGCGAAGAGCGAGGCGCCGGTGATGGTACCCCTGGCATCACGCACCGGGCTTATGGTGAGCGATACCTTGATCATGGTGCCGTCTTGACGGCGTAGAGTCGTGTCATGGTGAGACACGCGCTGACCCCGGTGGATCTGGTTGAGATGCTCGACGAGTGGGTCGGAATCCCCCTGCGGGAAAAGGTGAGATATCGGTCTTTCCTGCGCCTCCGCCGCGCGGTAGCCGAACATCCGTTCGGCTGCGGTGTTCCACGTCTCGATCAGACCCGCTGGCGATAACCCGATGATCGCGTCGTCAGATGACTCAACGATCGAGGCGAGGCGCGCCATCTCGGCCTCGACACGCTTCTTGTCGGTGATCTCCCGAGCCGTGGCATAGATGACCCGCGCCTCGGGGTCAGGCGTCGCGTTCCATTGGAGCCAGCGCGTGGTGCCATCGGCATGCCGGAGCCGATTCTCGAATGACACGACGGCTCCTCCTGCGACGCAGCGCCCGAACTCCTCGAGCGCCTCTGTGCGGTCTTCCTCCTGGACGAAATCCAGAAACGGGCGCGTCGTCATGTCTTGCGCGCTCCAACCCAGGACGCGAACGAGGGCCGGGTTCACTTCGCGGAACACGCCGTCGAAGCCAACCACGACCTGGATATCGAGCGATTGTTCAAACAGCTTGGCGGTGCCGATCTTGATGGCTTCCACGAAATCGGCAGCGCTCGCGAATCGGTCGGCCGGCAGGCGCTCCAGCGCCTTCAGGACTGCTGCGCTCAGTCCGGGCGGCACTGTGTCCCGCAGCGCACCCGGGTGCGTAGGCCGCTGGGTGAGCATCCTGGACAGGAGAGCTTGCGTCGTAGAGCCGGTGTGCGGCAGCTCTCCCGTCAGCATTTCGTACAACACGACACCGAGCGAGTAGAGGTCGCTGCGCCCATCCAACGCCCCGCCGCCGGTGGCTTGCTCGGGACTCATGTACTGCGGCGAGCCTGCTGACACCCCCGATTGGACAAGACGCACGCCGCCCGACTCCCGTACCGCAAGCGCGATGCCGAAGTCGGCCACCATTGCCTCTCCCTCGTGCAAGAGGATGTTCTCCGGCTTAATGTCTCGGTGCACGATTCCCCTGTGATGCGCGTAGTCGAGGGCCAGCAAGACATGCGTCGCCATACGCACCGCGTCTTCGACGGGCAAGGGGCGCTCGCGGTCAAGCCGGTCGCGGAGCGACTCGCCCTGCACGTAGGGCAAAACGTAGTAGAGCTGGCCACCAGCCTCTCCGGAGTCGATCAATGTGAGAATGTGCGGATGGTCGAGTCGGGCGTTGATGCGGACTTCCTGGAGGAATCGTTGTGTTCCCTCGCCGACCACAGCGGCCAGGTCGGGCCTCAGGACCTTCAGTGCGACCTCGCGGTCGTGCTTGACGTCGCGGGCGAGGTAGACTGTGGCCATGCCCCCCGCACCAAGCTCGCGCTCGATGTGGTAGCGGTCCGCGAATGCAGTATTCAGAACGCCGCTTGTGTCCGTGTACACTCCCTGCGTACGGAGGACGGTTCTGCACGCACGACTGTGTCCCGCCAGCACCGCCTAGCGGATCGTCCGCCACTTTGGAATGAGCGCACCGATGCCGGCGCCGATGGCGAAGCCGACGGCGGCGCCGGCGACTGCACCACCAAGCGCCCAAGAGTTGCTATCCTCGCTGGTTAAAGTTGCCTGGGCGGCGTGACCGCCCGCTGCGCCGCCGGCCGCCAGTATCAGCGCTCCAATGACGCCACCGATCCGCCAGGCCGTGCCGCGCTGCCAGAGGTGATCGACTTGCGTCCGAGCAACCGGTGGTCCGGCACCAAGGGTCAGGGAGCCAGAATCAGCGCGGGTCAGCCGGCCTTCGAGCTGGATGCCGGTGGTCAACCGCAGCCGAAGGGTGGTGCTTGAGTCTGTGGAGGCCAGGACTGAGTAGAGGCGTCCTGGGTGGGCTGCCTGCTGGGCGGCAATGGTGGAAACGCCCGATAGCAAGAGCGCCAAAGGGGCAAGCGAGAGGCGAGCGGACATCGTACCCCCCCTGACGAGCGCATAGCCTAACTGTGTCTGAGCGGCGTTGGCTGGTAGGCATTGCGCTTCGTACCTGGGCTCCGACCAGGCTATACGTCTCGCGCTCGCTGCATAACCGGATAGCAACGGCAGGCGCCCATACCTACCTGATACTACCGCTTCGCCCTCGACCAGGCCAGCCGCGGTCTGGCTGCAAGAGCGCCGCTAGTGCCTGGCGGCATCAGTGTCACGAGCCGCAGGTCGCGCGCGCGGTAGACGACCGACATGCCGCCGCGTCCGATCTCGTGCTCGATCGTGTAGTGGTGGCCGATGGCCGCGACGATGCGGCCGAGGAGCGGGTCGTTCACGGCGTGCGAGCTCAGCTCAGCGCAGCACCAGCGCGGTCACGATCGCGCCGATGAGCGCGCCCGCGGCGGCACCGGCTCCGAGGAGTGTGGCGTAGATGCGCCTGCGGGCGGCTCCCGGGTCGGCTTTGGCGGGAGCCAGCCAGACGTCCGACACGGGAAACGTCCTCGTATATCCCCAACCATCGCTCAGCTTGACGCGCTGCTTGGCAGCATCGTAGCCGACCACCGTACAGGTCCACGGCCCCCACATGGGCCAATGGCAGGCGACGCGCTCGCCCGGAATGAACGCGCAGGGTCGCAGCTCATCGAGGGGGAGGCGATGCTCGCTGCCGCGGAGGAATCGCACGCGGGCGCCTTCCTCCGATATGGACAAGACCTCGGCGACGTAGAACTTGCCGTCGGCCGATCGGGCCCAGGCCAGTGAGCCGACGCCGGGCGGGGGCGCGGGGAGATTGAGGCGCTCGGTCAACGCGCGTTCGACCGCCTGACGCGACAGCCCGACTTCCTCGGCGGCCCCGATCACCGCCGCGACCTCGGCGTTCCATTCGTCGCCCTGTCGAGCCGCGCGCTCGATCTCCTCGGCGCGGGCGAGCACGTTTCGCAGCTCTTCGTCTGTCAGTCGCACCAAAGGCCTCGCGCTCCCTTTGACCCTCCGATGCTACCGCATCGCCCCCACCCAGGCCAGCCGCGGTAAGCGGCGGCGGCGCTGTCGACGAATCAGACACCCCGTCGTGTTTCTTGACAGCTCGCCGCCTGAACGCCCGCCGCACAACAGCACCTTTCTCCAAGCAGGACAAGGACTTAGCTCACCACCGCCCTTGGGCACGGCCCGTGCCTAAGGTAAGGGCATGACTCGGACCCAATCCCAGCCGCGGCGCTTCGGCCTTGAGGCCGGCATCACGCTCATGGAGCTGATGGCCTCGGTGGTCGTCCTCGTGCTGGTGATCAGCATCGCCTCCCGGCCGCTGGCCCGTTCGACCCAGCGCTCGCGGGTGAACCGGGCCGCCGCGGTGGTGGCCGGCGACCTCGAGCTGGCGTTTGCGCTCGCGGGCCGGCAGCGCGCGCCGGTTCGGATCGTGTTCGACAGCACCGGGATGCAGTACAGCCTGACCGACCGGCGCACCGGCACGGTGTACCGGTCGCGCACGTTGGGCGCCGGGTCCGACTTCACGCTGTCCACGCTGCGGTTCGCGCCGGCCGTGGTGGACGTGTTCCCGACCGGTCTGGCCTCCGGGCCGCTGGCGGTCACGGTGGGTGCGAGCGGGTACAACCGCCAGGTCACGATGACCCGGGCGAGCACGATTCGCGGGGCGGGGGGTGCGCTATGAGCCGGTCGCCGAAGAACGAACGCGGCTTCTCGCTGGTCGAGGTCGTGGTCTCGATGACCCTGCTGGCCGTCGCTCTTGCTTCGCTGGCCCGCCCAACCTACCTCTACGCCCGGCGGGCGGTGCTCATCGGCACGGAGGGCGTACGGGACGGGATCGTCGCGCAGCAGGTCAACCGGCTCACCGCGTTGCCCTACGACTCGCTGGCCTCGCGCGCGGGCTGCCGCACGGTGGCCGCGCAGCCGGCGACGACCGCCTGCGTCACGCTGACGGCGGTGTCGTCAGTCCAGACGACCGTCACGCTGGTGGTCAGCCCGACCGGTTTCCGGCCCGACACGGTCGAGATCTCGCGCACCCGCGCGACCCCGACCAACCCCTTCAGCACCTAGGAAGCGCCGGCTACACGCTGCTGGAGCTGATCGTCGCGCTGGTGGTGATCGCGATCATCGGTGCGGGCCTCACCCGGCTGGTGCTGTTCCACGGCCGCTTCTACAACCGCCAGGGCGCGCAGCGCGAGGCGCGCTCCGTCGCGCGCGCACCCATCAACCTGCTGGTCTCCGAGCTCCGGATGGTCGAGGTCGGCGGAGGCGTGGTCGCCGCGAGCGGGACCTCGATCGAGCTGCTGGTGCCGTACGCGGCCGGATTGCTCTGCCGGACGGGCAGCGGCGTCACGACGGTGAGCCTCCTCCCCGTGGACTCCCTGGTCTACGCCAACGCCGTGTTCGCCGGCTCCGCCTGGCGCGACTCCACCGGCGGCTACACCTACGCCACCACCGGCGTGACGCTCGGCACCGGGCTCGGCGCGAACTGCACCTCCGCCCAGATCACGACCCTGGCGGGCGGGCGCGTCGTGACGCTGACGCCGGCGCTGCCGTCCGCCGCTGCACCGGGAACCGTCGTCCTGCTCCTCCAGCGGGTGCGGTACGACTTTGCCGTCTCGACGGCGTTGCCGGGCCGGTGGGCGCTGTGGCGGACCAACGTAACGTCCGGCGCGCCGGAGGAGATCTCCGCCCCCTACGACACGAGCGCCCGGTTCCGGTTCTACGCGAGCGCCGACACGGCCCAAACGGCGGTGCCGTCGCCGCTCACGAGCATCCGCGGCATCGAGCTGGTCCTGACGGGCGCGAGCGAAACGACGCCGCGGGGCCGGACGAGTCCGGCCGTGGCGCCGCTCGTCACCGCGGTCTTCTTCAAGAACCGGATCAACTGATGGACGCGAGGCGGTCGGAACGCGGTTTCGCGATGATCCTCGCGATCCTAGCGATCGCGCTGCTGGGCACCGGCCTGATCGCCGCGTTGCTGCTGCTCGGCTCGGAGCGGCGCGTCGTGGACGCGCAACACGGGCAGATGGAAGCGTTCGTGGTCGCCGAGGCGGGCCTGGAGCAGTTTCTCGCCAACCGCGTCGCGTTGGGGTTCACCGCGTCGCCGGCAGCGGTCTACGAGTCCACCCGCGTCACCGTGACGGGTGGCTACGCCGACGTGGTGCTGCAACGCCTGCGGCCCGCCGTCGGCACCGTGCCGGCGACCTACGTGGTGCGCTCCCGCGGCGTCACGGTCGTCCCCGTGCAGTCGGGCGTGCCGAGGGCCGAGCGGGTGGTCGCCCGGCTCGCCCACTGGCAGCCCGGCGGCATGAACGTCCAGGCGGCGCTGGTCGGTCTGGGCGGCGTCGTCAAGCAGGGCGGCTCGGGCCAGCTCAACGGCAACGACCAATGCGGCGGCGTGGTGGACGTCGGTGGGGTCGCGGTGCCCACGGCGCCCGGCTACACGCAGACCGCGGGAACGTTCGTGCCGAACGGCAACCCGGACGTTGTCACCCTCGGTGCGACGACCGCTGCGGCTGCCGCCGCAGTCCGCGTGGACTGGACCGGCCTCTCGGCGGGAACCGCCATCACGCCGGACGTGCGGATCCCCGGACAGCCCTGGCCGTCCTTCAGCAGCTCGAGCTACTGGCCGGTGATCCTCGTGACCGGGGACCTCACGCTCCCCGGCTCCGGTCGGGGCGTCCTGATCGTGACCGGTAACCTGACCGTCGGGGGCAGCTACAACTGGGACGGCGTGGTGCTGGTCGGCGGCAGCATGATCATCACGGCCAGCCTGACGTTCGACGGGACGACCATCGTCGGGCTCAACGCGAAGTCGGGGCTGTCGGTGGGCGTCACGACGATCACCACCGGGACCCGCCGGTTCCGCTACAACTCGTGCGACGTGGCGAGCGCGCTCGGGCGGTTCGGCGGCCTGGCCGGCCTGCCCAATGCCTGGCTGGACAACTGGCCGAGCTATTGATCACGGCGAGCGCACGGTCGTGGCCCACGGGGCTGAAGCCCCGGCTCGGCGCTACGGCTGAAGCGGCGGGCGGCGGAGCCGCTTCAGCGGGAGTGCCGAGCCGCGAGTTTACTCGCATGGGCCACCTCCGGTGGACGGTCGTGGCCCACGGGGCTGAAGCCCCGGCTCGGCGCTACGGCTGAAGCTGCGGGCGGCGGGGCCGCTTCAGCGGCAGTGCCGAGCCGCGAGTTTACTCGCATGGGCCACCTCCCGTGGACGCGTTTCCAAACGTGCCAAGGGCGGCAGGTCGCAGCAGCGCAACCTGCCGCCCTTTTTCGCCCGGCGTGCACGCGCCCGGGGAGCCGCGATTACCGCGGGTTGAGCATCCGGTCGATCCGCGCCAGGAGATCGTCGAAGTGGGCCCGCGTCTCCCGGTGCGTGGTGCGGAGCCGGGACGCGCGAAGCTGGGTCTGCAGATCCACCAGCTCGGCGCGCGCCAGGGCCCGCGCATCGGCCGGCCGCGTGGGCGGCTGGAAGCCGGGCGGGGCGCCCGGCGGCGTCGGTGGCGCCAGCGGCGTTTCGATCAGCCGCTGCATCTGATCCACGAACGTGCGCTGCACGTTGCGCCGGTAGGTGTCGGTCACCGGTCGGGCCGCGGCGGCCTCGCTGAACAGGCCGCGCCGGAGGTCGCCGAACAGCGTGGCCACCGTGTACGCCTGACCGGCCGGCAGCGTGGCTTCCTGCTCCACCAGCCGGCTCAGCCGGGCGTCGCCGAGGAGCGCGGTGATGACGGCGGTCTGACGAACGCGGATCCGGTCCACGAAACCGGTCGGCTCGATGCGCCGCAGAATCGCGGTGTCGAGGAAGTAGGTCGGCGTCGTGAGGGCGTTGTCGAGCAGGAACCGCACGGCCTCCACCTGCCGCTCGCGCGGGACGGGCGTGTGGAGGACGCCCGCCTGGTTCGGGTACTTCTCGTGCCGGTACACGCCGCCCACGACCACGGAAACGTGACCGATCTCGCGGGCCCACTGGGCGATGACCTCGCCGTACATCGTGCTCAGCTCGTCGTAGTCCCGGAGCCGGTCGGTGGTCGTCGCCGCCAGCAGCATCGGGACGAGCCGCCGGATGTTGTCGAGCCCGTAGCGCGTGGCGCGCACCGGGTCGTCGCCGAGCGCCTCGGTCTGCGTGCGCGGGTCGATGCCGTCCGGGTTGCCGAACCGCAGCTCGGGCCGTGCGTCCTGCAGCCGCGCCAGCGAGTCGAGGATGGGCCGCTCCGCCTCCGGGTTCGCGATGCCCTGGTAGCGGCGATAGCCCCAGTTGATCGCGTAGTAGTCCCACACGCCGATCGCGGGCTGCAGGCAGGCGCCGTCGCCCGGCTGGGCGACGTAGTTGTTGCGCGCGTAGTCCATGATCGAGTACGACGTGCCGTGGCGGCAGGTGTAGCTGCGGCTGCGCAGCGAATCCACCGGGTAGTAGCCGCTCGACAGCTGGTTGTGCGGCAGTCCCAGCGTGTGGCCGACCTCGTGGGCCGACACGTACGCGATCATCTGATCCATCAGCGTGTCGGGCAGCGGGAGGCGCTGGGCCCGCGGGTCCGCCGCGCCCACCTGGGTCCAGTACCACGACTGGAGCAGCGAGCTGATGTTGTGGAACCAGCCGATGTTCGACTGGAGGATCTCGCCGGTCCTGGGGTCGTTCACGTGCGGGCCGTACGCGTTCTCGACCATGGACGGCAGCCACCGGATGGTCGAGTAGCGCATGTCGTCCACATCGAACTCGGGGTCCTCCTGGGCGGTCGGGGCGCGTCGCGCGGTAATGGCGTTGCTCAGCCCCGCGGCCCGGAACACCGGCTCCCACATCCGCACGCCGCGGATCAGCGGCTCGACGAAGTGCTCGGGCGTGCTGGGGTCGATGTAGAACACGATCGGCTTGACGGGGTCGCTGACGGCCGCGTTCGCATCGCGCGGCTCGAGGCGCCACCGGGTGATGAAGCACTTGGTGGGGATGCGCGGCTCCCGCGTGCCGTAATCCTCGAAGCCCACCGAGAAGAAGCCCACCCGGTTGTCGCAGATGCGCGGCTGCATCGCGTTCGACGGCAGCAGCATCATCGAGAAGTTGGTGGGGATCGTGATCGAGTTGAGCGACGTCCCGACACCCGGCGCCGAGTCCACCTCGAAGGTGTGCAACGCGCTCACTTCCACGTTCTGCGGGAAGCTGCGGGCCCGCTCGACGAACGAGCGCGCGGGGTCCAGCCGCCGCACCCGGAGGCCTAGCTGACGCGCGTTCAGCTCGCCCACGTCCTGCGTGAACAGCGGCGTCACCTCGACGACCGCGTTCGAGTCGCCGTCGCTCCACGAGGCGACGTCGAAGCTGCGGATGATCGGCGGCGTGTTGGACAGGTCCACCGCGCGGCTCACCGGCAGGTTCGTGTCGGCCCGCATGGCGTACGAGATCATGCGCAGCAGGACCCGGGTGTTCATCCGGTCCCACCGCACCACCCGCGCGCTGATCTGCTCGCCGGCCCAGCCGAGCCCCCGCATCGTGCCGCGGCGGTCCACCACCAGCCGGAACTCGCGGCCGAACATCGTCCGCGGGATCTCGTAGAACAGCTTCTCGCCGATGCGGTGGATGATGAACACGCCGGAGTCGGTCTGCGCCTGGGCGGTGATCACCTCGCGGTAGGGGCGCGGCCCTTCCTGTTGCGGCCGCTGGCCGCCCGCCTGGCCTCCCGGCTGTTGCGCGGGGGTCTGGCCCTGGGGGGGGGGGGCCGGGGGCGGGTGT
>Ga0247727_10011937_pt1 | contig 15020 bp, 18 predicted proteins | sample WisWelCaveWW1625_FD_202498 | JGI IMG/M metagenome (GOLD analysis project Ga0247727, IMG submission 202498) | Biofilm microbial communities from Wishing Well Cave, Virginia, United States - WW16-25 | ecosystem: Environmental > Aquatic > Deep subsurface > Groundwater > Cave microbial mat | place... | reverse complement strand
GGATGAATCGTTTTCGCCGCATCCTGATTCGTTGGGAGAAAAAAACTGCAAACTATGAAGCCTTCCTCCACCTCACCTGCGCCTACATCACTTTTCGCGCCGCTGGGGTTTCCGGATAGGCTCTTATTAAGAATGATCGTATTTCGTCTATTACTGTACTCTTTTTAGTAAAATCATGGCAACTGCAAAACCTAAATTGAAACTAAATATAGAGAAGATTGCAGCAATCTCTGGAATTGTTGCTGCAGTTGTAGCAATAATCTCGTTATTGGTTCAAATTAATGAGTTAAAGAATGACAAGAGAGAAATCTATGATTACTTTACGAGTGAAATAAAAAATAAGGAAAACGCGATTCAAAACTTAAGAGAGGAAAACCTCCGTTTAAAAGTTGCAATACAACATATTCAACAGACATCAGCTAAGGAATTTAGATCTTTGCAACCTACATATGGGTCTTTCTATGGTAAAGTTATGTCTTTTGACAATTCTCCAATTGCAGATGTGGAAATTGAAGCTACCGGTGGTACTCAAGTCTTTTCGAATATTAATGGTGAATTTGTACTCACGTGCAGAATCGGCCAATTGATTCAGTTCAAGAAAAGTGGTTATAGGCCACATGAGTTAGTTATTGGTTATGAACATTTAAACAATTATCAACGAATAACTTTAACGAGAGGAGATTGAAGATGAGAACTGGCCTCAAAATTTCAGCTTTTATTGTCGCCGCCCTTTTGCAACAAAGCCTTGTTCGGGCCCAAGAAAAAGAAGTTGTAATGATTGTTAGCGGACACGTTAAAGACTCTGTCACTGACAGCCCGATCGAACAAGCTACAATTGCTGTATCTAACTCAGATATATCACCTGTTCAGACAGACAAAAATGGGAAATTCAAGTTCATAATACTGGCCTCAAAGCCAATATTGATGAGGGTTACAAAAGAAGGATATGCTGCCTATGAGAAATTATTAGAACCTCAGGGCAAAATAGAGCTAACAATTAAGTTAGAAAAGCCCTCGTCTAGGAAATCTGTTGCAATGACAGAGTTTAGAAGCAAATCGTATATATCAGGACGAGTTGAAGGCCTTTCTACAAGCGAGTATAGAGACTACAAAATACTCGTATATGTACTCACTGATAAATGGTATATTCATCCATGGGCTGAAAATGCAGAAGGACGAGGTTATGCGAGTATTAGAGATGATGGAACATGGAGAATCAGCACAGTTTGGCGTGGATATCAAGCTTACCGTGTAGCGTTTCTCTTGACCAAAAGGACTACATATGCTCCTCCAACTGTAAACGTTGTATCTGAAAATCCCGATAGCGATCTTTTATCAAAAATCCATTTTGAGGCAGAATCAATAATAGAAGCTCCTGAGGGAATTTGAGTAAACAATTTCAGCCAGCTATGTGCCTAACCAAAAAATGGAGCGGACGGCAAGGCCGGAGGCATGAATTTCATGTGGTGATAATTTCAACGTCTCGTCTTCAATCAAACTTTATCTTCTGCCTTGCCGCCGCTCATTTTTGGCGTTAGGCGAAAGGCTCGCAAGAATTAGCCAAAAAATTATTAAACTGAAGGAGGAGACTACCATGAAACACTCCATGAACAGTCGTGTCGTCTTTGCGGTACTTTGGTTGATTATGACTGCATCGATGCCGTTGTTTGCACAGGAGTGGTCGGCTGCGCAGAAAGACGTTTGGAAAAATGTTGAAGCCTATTGGGCACTCTACGCAGCGGGAGATGTGGAAGGATACATGACCTACGTCCATACGGATTATCTTGGTTGGAGCTATCAGAATGCGCTGCCAAGTGACAAGGCTTCAACAAGAAAATGGGTTGAACACGATCTCAAAACTACAAAAACACTTGTCTCTGAGATCAAACCTGTTGCCATCAAAATTCATGGCAACATTGCCTTCGTGCATTATTATTTCTCAATGATCATAAAGGATGCAGAGGGCAAAGACAAAAATATTTCCGGACGCTGGACAGATATCTTGATGAAACAAGGAGAGAAGTGGGTAATGATCGGCGATCACGGCGGGCAAACATCTAAATGATTGTATTCGAGTTGGAGGAATTTGAAGGATGCTGAAGCCTGCTTTCTGAAATTCAAAATAATTTCACAAACTCAAAAATGAGGAGGAAAAAGCCATGAAGCGTATTTTCCTGTGCAGTTTGGTCTCGGTGGTCGCGAGTCTCTTTCTCGGCTGCGCGCCACAGGGCGACGACCCGGAAAAGATGATCACCGCCGCTAAAGCGTTGGATCAGCAGTTCATTGAAGCTTGGAATAAAGGGGATGTCGATGCGATAATGGCAACCTACTGGAACAACCCCGAGTTGGTCTCTTATCAGCCTGATACCGATTGTAAGGGATGGGAGGCAACGAAGGATAGCTATGTGCACTTCATTGCCAATGCGCCGAATACCACTTTGCAACTTGTTGAATCGACCTACAAAGCGGCCGGCGATTTTGTCATCGGCTGGGGTAAAGTGCGCATGACGGTGCCTTCTGCGCAAGGGGCGCCACCAATGGAAATGCTCATCCGATTTACGAATGTAATAGCCAATCGAGATGGGAAATGGGTCTATGTCATGGATCATGCCTCGGCGCCATTGCCACCGCCTCCGGCTTCGCCTGCAGCACAGTAAGCTGCAAAGGGTGACGAAAAGACTCGGATTCATTCCCGTCTCTTCAACGCCGTGCTAAGGGAAAGTAAAAATTCGCCTGCTTGCTACCGCGAATTTTTAAAACTTCGCTCGTGACATTGTCAAGTTGAAAGTTTGGTGCATGCGTTGAAAGATGCGTTCGTGATGGCTTCGCAGATGTGAGTGCCAGTCCGACACTTTACCTCCATTTTAAAAGCACCCTAAACAGGCCCTGATGGCAAACGCGAAGGCCTGGGAGAATTTCCGGAACCTCGCGCCGTCCTATCGCCGGCACTACATTCATTGGATCATGGACGCCAAAAGAGAGGAGACGCGCGAGCGCCGGCTGCGAGAAGCCGTCTTGCTCTTGCAGCAAAACAAGAAACTCGGCCTTAAATGACACTGAGGAGAATCGATGATGACCACGGACTCAGTCTTTCAACGCGCGTTGGCCAACATGCTGACGGAGATTTTCGATGGCCCGCCGGGCCAGGAGGCGTATCTGCTCAACCCCGGTGATCCCGGCCTGCTTCGCCAGCTCAACATGATCGAAGCGAGCGCGGCGTCGAAGCGGCCCATGCCCGGGAAAACGACCATCGCCATGCATGTCGATCATGTTCATTTCGGCCTCTCCATCCTGAACCGCTGGGCGGCGGGCGAGGCGAATCCGTGGGCCGGCGCTGACTGGAACGCCAGTTGGCAGCGCACACGGTTACCGAGGATCAGTGGCGAACTCTACGCGACGGTCTCCGCCACGAAGCCGAAAAATGGCGAAAGGTCGTCGCCACCCGCACGAATTGGGACGACATGGGCGCTGCCGCCGCTCTCTCCACGGCCGCTCACACGGCGTATCACTTGGCAGCAATCAGGCAAATCCTCTCGGGGCTGAATGGGTAGCACACGATTGCTGCCACAACAATGCTGGGGGCCAGCTTTGATGGAAGCAAGTGATCGCCTTCGATAGCCGCCGAACCAGGCGTTGCAGCCAATGGCGGCTTCCCGTGGTATGGAGTCGTGCCAGGGGCCGCGGCGGCTGAACTCTGGCGTTAGGCTGCTTGCCGGTGATAGGAGATGGCAATGGCAACCAATGATTTTTGGAATGCACCGGATATAGTCCCGGCAATCACATATTCAGATTTGCCGCGAGCCATCGAATGGCTCGAGCGCGTGTTCGGCTTCCGCGAGCGGGCGGAGGCTCGGCTAACGTGGCCGGGTGGCGGTATGACGTGGATCGAGGTTGGGAGCGGCCTGTTTAACATTGCCACGCCGGACGAGACGTGGCGCCAAGATTCAAGTGCCGCAGCGCCGGGCGTGGTGATGAAGGTCTACGTCGACGATATCGACAGACACTTCTCTCGTGCGAAGGCTGAAGGAGCAAAGATCATTTCCGAGCCGCAGGACGGATTTTGGGGCGGCCGGATCTATCGCGCGCTAGACCACGAAGGGCATCAATGGGAGATTTCGCAGCGTGGCCGCGATCTCGCGGTCGAGCGCTGGCAACTGCCTCCTGGCGTGACACGCGGAGTAACCAATTGACGAAGCCGCCCAACAACACCTTGCCGCCGACCGCCGCAAGCTGCGCTTGCGGTTCCCTCGTCGCTCCGCTCCTGGCGGCGGCTGAAGGCGAGCGTTATGCCGCGAAACAAAGGAGGAAATGATCAATGCTTCAGCGAATCATAGACGGGCGCACCGACTTAGTTTTCGACTATTTGGCTGAAGGTCACGCCGCAACCTCGAGAGATCGGCATGGAAGGCCCCTGATCATCTGGTGTGCATACCACGGTGACGTCAGCGCCATTCGGTTCCTGCTCGCAAACGGGGAATCACTGGAATCGCTCGGAGAGAACTTCGATCTCAACAGCGCTGCCTTTCACGGACATTGGCAACTCTGCCAGTTCCTCATTGAAAAGGGCGCCGACGTGAATCATCCCCTCCCGGATACCGGCGAGACGCCGCTGCACGCGGCCTTATGCAAAGCCAATCGCCCGGTCTACGATCACGTCATCGAGATCCTGCTCGGCAACGGCGCGAACCCGAACCGCGTGACCAAGCCTTCCATTGAGACAGGCGGATTCATGCGAGATTGTAGAACGAAAGCCGAAACACCCCTTCATCGTGCCGCAGCATTCGGCACCGAAAAGAGCATCCAGCTTCTCTTGGATGCAGGTGCAGTCCGAGACGCCAAAGACATGAACGGCGACTCTCCGCTCACGTGGGCGAGCTGGCACCTGCGCCCAGCTTCCATCCTCAAGAAACTGTGTTACGATGACTTCTCCATTCACCCGGACAATCTCTCGACTTACGACCATGGCATGGGCTGGGGCCAAATCGATCCGCCTTCGCTCGGGAAGCCCCATGTCTAGTGGAGCCCATGCCTCAATCCCGGCAGCACGCCGGGCGGCAACTTTCGACAAGCGTCGCCGCGGCATAAGATGGGCATTCAGCCGACCCGCCGCCAAAAGCAGTGACGAGCGGCTGATGCCTGATCGTTAGCCGTGTTCAAATCTTCGTCGCTTTCAAGGAACCACCATTTGCGCACTGCCATTGAGCCGAACGCGCTCTGCTTTTGCCCATGCGCTCAGTGTGCGAATGTCCTCTTCAGAAAGTCGCGCGTGGGAATGTAACGGCAAATATGAAGGCAGAGGCATCGCGCGCTCTTCCACCACCTCGCTAATCCCCTCCAGCTTGTGATCCGCACGTTTCGCATCATACTTCGCCCACTCGGAAAAATTCAGCTCGCGCCGGCCTTCGGTGACGTGATCGGCCACGAACCATGAGACCGGCGTGATGTTGCTGTACCACGGCCAGTTGGTGTTGTTTGTATGGCAATCTTGACACGCGCGTTGCAAGAGCGCGTCAACGTGAGGAGGCACTTGCAATTGCGCTTGCATCGTTCGGGCCGCGTCAATCGGCGGATTGGTTCTTTCCGGACGAAAGAATTGCGCAATTGCAAACGTTGCGAGTATCACATACGCGATGATTTTGAGCCACTTCTTCATTCAAATTCCTTTCAGTTTACCCTTGCGAAGGTTCAGAACCTTCGCAAGGATCTCATTCAAAGAGACGATATGCCATCAAAAAAGAAAACTGCTCTGTGGATCGGCACATTTGTGCTTGGGGTCTTTGCAATTGTGCTGGAATCTTCTTCCAATATCAAACTTTTTCCCAAGCTCGCAACGGACGCGGTGAAAGTCGACGCTGACGATCCTGCAATTTGGATTCATCCCACGAATCCGGCGCTTTCTACGATCATCGGCACGGACAAGGATTCTGCCGGAGGCGGTTTATATGTTTGGAATTTGCAAGGCGAGCAGTTGCAATTCATTCCGATAGAACGTCCCAACAATGTCGATGTGCGTCACGATATGAAACTCGGCACCCGCACTATCGCTATTGCAGTGACGCAAGAGTGCCGCAAACGCAAGCTGCGCGTGTTTGAAATCAATTCTGAGAACGGCATGCTGTCGGACATTACGGCGAGCACGGGCATCAAAACGCCGGAGTTGGAAGCGCCGTATGGATTATGTTTATATCGCCGTCCACATGACGGCGCGATGTTCGTTATGATGAGCAGCCGCGAGGGAGAATCCGCCAAGCACTTGCGCCAATATCAATTGCTGGACGACGGCCACGGCAAGGTGCAAGGCAAATACGTGCGCGCCTTTGGCCACAATTCCATCACGGACAAAGTCGAGGGCCTCGTTGCCGACGATGAGTTGGGTTACGTTTACGCTGCTGATGAGGAAGCCGCGGTGCGCAAGTATCACGCGGACCCCGCGAGCAAGAACCATGAGGCGCTGGCAGTCTTCGCGCTCAATGACGGTATTCAAGGCGATCGCGAGGGCTTGGCCATCTATCGTTGCGATGAAAAGACCGGCTATATTTTACTCTCCAACCAAAAAGGCAAGAAGCACTCGTCGATCAAAGTTTATCGCCGTGAGGGCGACAACGGCAATGCGCATGAGCACAATTTGCTGATGACTTTGGACACCATCGGCTCGCATGAAACCGACGGCTTGGAAGCGACCCATCACGGCATTCATGACCGGTTTCCTCACGGCTTCATTGTGAAGCACGATTCCCCGGGCCGCCAATTCAAGCTTTATTCATGGTACGATCTCATGCTCGGCTTACCGCAGATTTGTTCGAGCCAACAGACGATGAAGAATTGACGCGAAAAAGCTCTTGCATCTCAAACCGTTTCTTATAAATTCATGCGGCTTGAAAATCAGCGCGTTCAGCTTTGTCCACCTTCTCATGCTTCAAGCCGTTTTGTTTTGATAAATTGTCAGGCTTTTGTCGGAGTAGAGTCGCTTTGAAAAAACCGTCCTGTGCTGCTGTCGTAATCGGTCTCTCCTTTCTCTTGCCCGCTTCCATTAAAACCCAATGGCATACCAATGGCTTTCTCGATCTTTCCGGCCCGGTCGTGGTTGATTCCGGCGAGGTTTGGGGAAATGCTTTGCTGCATGAAGCTTCGTTTCAAACGCTCGATTATTTGCAAGTCGCCTTTCCAAACGAGGCCATAATCTTGGCCGATCAATCCGGCTTTACCTTCGAAACACGATTTTTTTTGAATGATCCCCAAGCGCCCGCGACATTGCTTACGCTTGCAAGCGCAAAGGACGAGAACTTCGACTTGCAACTTCGCAAAGAGCGCGGCGATCTGTTCGTGTTGGAATTTTACGACGCCGCGCATGCTGCAGTAAAACTTACTGCTCATCAGATGATCGCAGCGGGCGAATGGTTGGAATTAGCCGCGGCGCTCGAACAGACTGCAACGGATTTTCAAACCGTTCGTCTTTACCTCAACGGCGAACGCATTGCTGAAAAAACTTTTTCTGGCGCGTGGCATTGGCGCAATAACCCGAATTTGTTTTTAGGCGGCGCGCCGAGCAGCAAAACTTTTTGCGGTAAGATGGACGAAGTGCGCATCTCGGCCACGGCGCGTTATCACGAAGCCTTCTATACTATGGCCCCAACGCTCACAAAGGATGCGCATACCCTCGGCTTATGGAATTTCGAGCCGGAAGCCGCTTCGCCATTACTCACCTTTCATCGGCGCGCAGGCGCGAACGGCGCGCGTATCTCCGAGTTGGGCGCCAATCGTCATCATGGAAACGCGATCGTATTAGAATGGAAAACTGCAATCGAGCAAGGCTTGGAAAACTTCATTATCGAGCGGCGCGATGCCTCTGTGGCCGGAAAGTTCGAGCGTTGCGGTTACATGCCTGCAATGGGAAATTCCAAGCAGTCACAACACTACCGCTTTGTGGACACACCGCCGGCGCACGAGAGGTATTACTATCGCCTGCGCGTGGTCGATCAAAACGGCCACAGCGGTTATTCGGACGAAGCCGCCTGCGATCTTTCTAATTGGAGTGCTGGATTGATGGATTGATGGATCGTTGGATTCCTGGCAGAACACCAACAGCCCACCTATCCACCTATCCAATAATCCATCACTCCATCACTCGAAGCTTCAACCGAGGATCACTCCCCTTGCGCACTCTCCTTTTTATCATTGCTAGTTTGCTCATCATCGGCTGCGGCGAAAAAGGCCAAAGCCTCGTCATCTATTCTCCGCACGGCAAAGAGTTGTTGGATGATTTTGCCAAGCGTTTTGAAAAAGATCACCCCGGCGTAAAAGTGAAATGGCAGGATATGGGTTCGCAAGATGCGTTGGATCGCGTGCGTTCCGAGCGCGCCAATCCGCAAGCGGACCTTTGGTGGGGCGCACCGGCGCCTTTGTTCATGCGCGCGGCGCAAGACCATCTCTTGGAGCCTTATCGCCCTTCATGGGCCGCGGCCGTGGATTCCGCTTATCGGGATGCGCAGGATCGTTGGTATGCCACGTGGATCACGCCGGAAGTGATCATGTACAATTCCCAAACGCTCACGCGCGAGGCCGCGCCGCAAGATTGGGACGACGTGCTCGCGGAGGAGTGGCGCGACAAGATTGTGCTGCGCGATCCGCTCGCTTCGGGAACCATGCGCGCCTTTTTCTTTGCGTTGATCTATCGCCGGCTGCAACAAACCGGCTCGGTGGACGCGGGATATGATTGGCTGCGGCAGTTGGAAGCCAACACGAAAACGCATGCTGCCAATCCCACGCTGCTCTATCTCGCGCTCTCGCGCGGCGAGGCGCAATTCACGTTATGGAATCATCCCGACGTACTGTTGCAAAAACATCAATACGGTTATCCCTTCGAATACGTCGTGCCCGCGAGTGGTGTGCCGCTCGTGCCCGAAGGCATTGCGCTCGTGGCGGGCGCGAAGAATCTCGCGCTGGCCAGAACTTTTTATGAATACGTGACCACGCCGGAAGCTTACCTGCACGCGGCGAAAACATATTGGCGCATTCCCAGCCGCAAAGATTTGGACTTTTCACAGTTCTCTCCTGAAACCGACCCGCGCAACTTTCCCGGCATGCCCTTGGATTGGGAATTGTTTGCCGATAGCTCAGAGACGTGGATGAAGTATTGGGACGCGCGCATTCGAAACCAGGGCAACGCTGCAACGAAGTAATAATGAGGATTGCAACGAATGAAACGGCAACGAATAGGTCGCCATCGAATTAGGTTGCGCTATTGCTTCGTCAAATGCGCAACAAAGATTCCCCCCTTGAGGGGGGTTCGGGGGGTGTTATTCCGAGCAACGGCTTCGTTCAAATTCACTCCTCTTGATTTTTTACACTCCTCCTTTCTCTTTGCCTACGATGTTATAAACAACACCCCCCTGGCCCCCCTCGAGGGGGGAATTGCTGAGGCGAGTTCATTCAAGCCGATGTGCATGCGCAGCGAGAAACATATTTCAGGCGTGCTGGAGCAATTCACATTTCGCACACTCTCGGGAATCTGAAAGGCCCTCATGGCGCGCGTTCGGCTTGAAAGTATTCAAAAAAAATTCGGCGCGATGATCGCTGTCAATGCGCTCACGTTCGAGATTGCCGAAGGCGAATTCTTCAGTCTGCTCGGGCCGAGCGGTTGCGGAAAGACCACGACGTTGCGCATGATCGCCGGTTTTGAAATACCCGATCACGGCCGGATTCTTTTTGATGAAGCCGACGTCACCGCGCGTGCGCCGAATCGTCGCAACACGGGCATGGTTTTCCAAAACTACGCGCTCTTTCCCCACCTCACGGTCTTCGAAAACGTCGCGTTCGGCTTGCGCGCGCGCAAAATGCCTCTCCCCGAAATCAAACAACAAGTGCATGAAGCTTTGCAATTGGTCGAGATGACGAATTACGTCGAGCGTCCGGTCACGCAGCTTTCCGGCGGACAACAACAGCGCGTGGCATTGGCGCGCGCGCTCGCCATCAAGCCGAGCATTCTTTTGTTGGATGAACCGCTCTCGAACCTCGATGCGCAATTGCGGCGCTCCACGCGCGCGGAGTTGAAACGTTTGCAGCGCCAGCTCGGCATCACGACGATTTACGTGACGCACGATCAAGAAGAAGCTTTGGCGCTTTCGGATCGCATTGCCGTGTTGCACGCCGGCGCGTTGCAGCAAATCGGGTCACCGCTTGAAATCTACACGGCGGCAAAGAATTTTTTTGTGATGAATTTCATTGGCACGAGCAATGCCGTGCCGGGCAAAGTCACCGCGCGCGCTGAAAATGTTTTGTCGATTACGATTGGGCAAACGCAGATACAATGCGCGGTTGCAAATGCCTCGCGCTTTGAGATTGGCGCCGCCGTGCAGCTTGCATTTCGGCCCGAACATGTGATAGTGATACGGGCGAAAGGGTCATCGAATGATTCAGCTTTTACGGCGCGATCAACACTCCCCTTTATCCCACCTCAATGGGGAGATGTTCGTGCAACGCCTCAAGTTAATTTCCCCCTTGAGGGGAGCCAGGGGGGTGTTGCGGATACTATCACTCTCCCCGGCACGTGGCGCACCGCGGAATTTTCCGGCACGCATTGGTTGATGCACTTTGCGATTGCCGACCGCCCTTGCTCCGCGCGTATGACGCTAGAGCAGGCAGTGCGCTATCTTGGAAATGATTTCACAACGATGCTGCCTGGTGAAGCGATTCAAGTCGAGATTGCCGCTCATGCCCTCACGGTGTTCGAAGCATGAGAGTCACTGATCATCTCAAACGCAACCGGCTTTCATGGCTGGCGCTGGCCGGTCTGTTCTTGCTGCTCTCGCTTGTTATTTATCTCCCGCTCATTGAACTTTTCGCAGAAAGCTTGAAAGAAAACGGCCGTTGGTCGTTCATAAACTTTCAACGCTTTTTTGATTTCAACAATCCTGCTTATCTCCGCGCGTTATGGGGCAGCATTGCGATCTCCGTGCTCACCGTCATCGGCAGCGCGATTGTGGGCGTGCCGCTCGCGATTCTGTTCTCGCGCTTTCAATTTCCCGGGCGCAAAGTTTTCGGGGTGCTCGTGACTTTGCCCGTGCTTTTGCCGCCGCTCGTGGGCGTGCTCGCGTTTTATTTTTTGATGGGCGAGACCGGCATTATTCCGCGCGTGCTGCAAAAAACGCTCGGCTTGCAATCTGCGCCATTGGTCATGCGCGGTGTGCCGGCGATTCTGCTCGTTCACATTTACAGCTTTTATGTTTTCTTCTACCTCTTCGCGCGCAATGCGCTGGCAGGCTTGGATCGCTCTTTGGAAGAAGCGGCGAGCGGATTGGGCGCGAGCCGCAGCATGCTTTGGCGCAAAGTGATTTTTCCGCAATTGCAACCGGCGTTGCTCGGCGCGGGCATGCTCGTGTTCATGAACTCCATGGCGAGCTTCACGGCGCCCTACATGTTCGGCGGGGCTTGGCGTTTTCTCTCGCTGGAAATTTATAATGCCAAGCTGAACGGCGATCTCGCGCTCGCGAATACGCAGGCCGTCATTCTTGCCAGCTTCTCATTACTCTTCCTCTTATTGATGCGTTGGTATGGCCGCGATCATCCAACGGCGCGCGGGAGCAAAGGCGTTGCGCTGCCGCCGCGACGTGTCACGCAAGCCTGGCAAAAAGTTTTACTCGCCGGTATCGGCAGCGTGTTGATCGTTTTGTTGCTGCTGCCGCAGCTCACGCTGGTTCTCATCGCGTTCGTGAAGAACGGCACGTGGACGTGGCAAATTCTACCCGAACAATTTACCTTTGAAAACTTTGTGAGTGTCTTCACCTCGCGCGACGCTGCCGAGCCGTGGCGCAACAGTTTGTGGATGTCCGCGCTCGCAACTGTTTGCGGGGCCGTGGTTGCAATGCTCGCGGCGTATTTCACAGCGCGGCCGCGGCACGGGCGAGCCTGGAGCCATTTGCTCGATGCGAGTGTGATGTTGCCCTGGGCCGTGCCGGGCACGGTGATCGCCATGGCATTGATCATTTTATTCGACGAGCCCTATTGGTTCACGGCCGGGAATATTTTGATCGGCAGCGCTGCCATTCTGCCGTTGGCTTATTTTATTCGGCACCTGCCGATTCAATTTCGCGCGATAGTCGCGGCTTTCACCCAACTTGATCCGGCGTTGGAAGAAGCGGCACAAAATCTCGGCGCGCATTGGTGGATGAGATTTCGCCGTGTTCTCCTGCCTCTCCTCCTTCCGGGCATTATCACCGGCGGCATGATGGCGTTCGTCATCGCGCTCGGCGAATTTGTGTCTTCGATCCTGCTCTACACCTACTCGAATCGTCCCCTCTCCATTGCGATCTTCTCCGAATTAAGATTATTTAATCTAGGCAGCGCCGCGGCTTACTCGGTGCTATTAACCGTTCTGATCGGTTTGATCATGTGGCTCTCGCAAAAATACGGCGGCGACCGAGACGAAGGCCTTTCCGGATAAGCTCGACACATTGCATTGCCGAAACGCCTTGCTTCCACCTCTTCGGATTTTTCGCCTTCCCCACAACACCTGCCAACGGCACGAAAAAAATTTTGCGCGGTTGGGGCAAACTCGCACGCTTGCGCCTTCAAGCGCGAAGAGAAAACAAAAGCCGCATTATTTTTTTTCTCTCGTCTTCAAACCGAAATTCGCGCAGCTATATACTTGGGTATTTCAACGGAAAATTAAGGAGCAGAGAATGTTGACGAGGAAAGATCCCAACGAAGTTGATCGCAACACCGGCGAACTGAATACGATCATCGGCCGGGGCTCGGTTATCGAAGGCACGCTCACGGTGCAAAGCAGTTTGCGCGTTGACGGCAAAATCATCGGCACCGTGCAAGTCGCCGACTCCTTGATCGTGGGCAAAGACGGCGAGATCGAAGGCGAAGTGCGCGTGAAGAACGCCGTGATCGGCGGCAAGGTGAAGAACAAAATTATCGCAACGGGCAAGGTGGTGTTGGAGGCCAAGTCTGTGGTGTATGGCGAAGTGAAGACTTCACGATTGGTCATTGATGAAGGCGCGGTTTTTGAAGGCCGGTGCATGATGAGCGAAGACGGCAAGTCTCCGATCATCACGGACAATTCTGCAAATCGTAGTGGGCGGCCCTTCGGCATGGGACCGGAAGCAGCGAACCGTCAGGAATTAGCGATTTCCCGATGAGGGATAAAATCAAATCAAAACTAGGTGAATTTTTTGGCGGATTGTCGTCGTCCAACCATAATTCGCCGAATTCACGGCCGGCCGAGCCGGTGTTCGAGCAGCGTCCGCCGAGCCCGAGTCCGCAGCCGCCACCGTTTATCCAACCCAGACAGGAGAAAGTCATGGATGATACGAATCGAATAGGTGATTTAAACACCATCATTGGCAAAGGAACTGTCATTGAGGGCACCGTCAGAGTGCAAAACAGCTTGCGTCTTGACGGCAAAGTAACCGGCCACGTTTTGACGACGGATTCTTTGATCGTCGGCAAAGACGGCGAGATCGACGGCGAGATTCGCGTGAAAAATGCGGTCGTGGGCGGCTTTGTGAAAGGCCAAATTTTCGCCAGTGGCAAGGTGGTGCTCGAAGCGCGCTCGACTTTTAACGGTGAAGTGAAAACGGCCAAGCTTGCGATTAACGACGGCGCGAAGTTCGAGGGGCATTGTGTAATGGCCGATGAAAGTGGCGCGCTCAAAGCTCTGCCGCAGGGCATGAAACTAGCCGAGGGCACGGAACAATCACGGTTGCTAACTAAAAACCTCCTCGCGAAATGAGATCGACGCTGCAACTCCGTTGACAGAGCGTGATCGATCATTTGACTACCCGAGCTCTTTTCCAAGAGAGCCAAAAGCCTCGGGTTTTATATTTTGTTCTCGTCCATTCACCGGGCCGCAAGAACGATTTTGAACTTGCGTGTTTAGAGGTGATACAGACTCTTAATGAGGTATCTTCCTCAAAACCACAAAATTGGCAAATTTTCGCCATGTGGTTGATTATCGTTCGGCTAAAAACACTTAATCCGATTGGATTTTGTGATTACGAGAGCAGCGCATTGCAAGGCAAAAGTTTTTTCTTCAAAGCACTGCAGATGTAATTTCTTTAAAAATCGTATGGATTTTTTAACGAAGCCCGAGATGTAGTGTTCAGTGTTGAATTGGGCTTTGCACTGGCATATGCCTTGCCAAAGAAGATTCCGTTGCGTTTGAAGAAGTCGACATGATGCCGACAAAGAACTAGCACGAAATAGGACGTTAACTCAGCCGGAGGAGAAATGGACAAAGGCATGGTACAGTATTACGGCAACGGCAGTCTCAACACGGTGCAATTAGAACACCTGTTGGAAGGCGAAGGTTATGCTTTACAGTGCAGTGAAAACTTAGAAGGCGTTCAGAGTTTTGCGTTGGAGGACAAACCCTCAGTTTTGATCATTGATTTGGATGAGTTCGGCGATCGTGTGTGGTCCGTCTGCATGGACATCAGAGACGACCTCACCACGCGCAAGGCCGCGCTCATTTTGATTTCTTCCAGCACGGATGAAAATCTGAGAGTCAAAGGATTGGAAAGCGGCGCCGACGATATTCTGGCGAAGCCGGTCGGCGCGCGTGAGTTGGCTGCGAGGATTAAAGCAATCGGCCGCCGGCTTACTAGCACCGATGTGAAAAAGATTCGCGTAAAGGACATTGAGATTGACTTGGACGAACATCGGGTAAAGAAAGCCGGCAAGCCGATTGATTTAACATATATCCAGTTCAAGCTTCTCTACCTGTTGGCTTCTCGTAGGAATAATGTGTTTAGCCGTAAGGAAATCCTCGAGAGGGTTTGGGGCAAGAAAGTCTATGTTACAAACCGGACCGTGGATGTGCACATCAAGAGGCTCAGGGAGAAGCTTGGCGAGAACAAGTATCCTTCTCAATATATCGAAACGATTCACGGCACAGGTTATCGTTTCCTCTAATACCTCATTTTTTCCTCCCTCCGGGCCCCTGGCGTAAGCTGGGGGCTTTTTTATTTTCATGAACACAAAGCATTTCAAATTTTAAATTGAAAATTTGCAATTTA
>Ga0247727_10011936_pt1 | contig 15020 bp, 14 predicted proteins | sample WisWelCaveWW1625_FD_202498 | JGI IMG/M metagenome (GOLD analysis project Ga0247727, IMG submission 202498) | Biofilm microbial communities from Wishing Well Cave, Virginia, United States - WW16-25 | ecosystem: Environmental > Aquatic > Deep subsurface > Groundwater > Cave microbial mat | place... | reverse complement strand
TACTCGCATCAACGGCAGGGATGACGGGCCAGTCTTTCCACTCTTCGGGGTCGAGGGTGGGAGTTGGTGTTTGAGAAATAGAGACTCGCGACTGGAGAATTTGAGTCGGTGCAATGGTTGGAACGGCGACTGGAGACTCGAGATTTTGGGTCGGCAAGATTGTCGGTGTTGGCACAGATTTCTCCGCGCAGGCAGTAATCAAAATACAAAAAGTAAAATTCAATGCGCGTTTCATCACGTCGAAGTATATCCAAATTATGTTAAACTTTCGGGCATGACTTATCGTGGACTCATCCACAGATACGGACATCTCCTCGACCTCCCGCCTCACACACGGACCGTGAGCCTGCTCGAGGGCAACACGCCCTTGATTCGCGCTGACAATTTATCCCGCCAACTCGGCGGCGGCTTTGAACTCTTCATCAAATATGAAGGACTCAACCCAACCGGCTCCTTCAAAGACCGCGGCATGACCGCCGCCGTGAGCGAAGCGTTCGGGCGCGGCGCAACGACTGTGATCTGCGCATCCACGGGCAACACTGCCGCCTCTGCCGCGGCATACGCGGCGCGGGCTGGGATGAAATCCATTGTGTTGATTCCGCAGGGCAAGGTCGCGGCGGGGAAGCTCGCGGGCGCAATTGCTTACGGCGCGCAAGTGATTCAAATTGACGGCTCATTTGATGACGCGCTCACGATGGTCGTGGAAATCACGAACAAGCATCCCATCTGTTTAGTGAACTCGATCAATCCCTATCGCATTGAGGGACAGAAGACGGCGGCGTTTGAAATATGTGATGTGCTTGAATACGCGCCGGATTGGTTATGTCTGCCGGTGGGCAACGCGGGCAACATCACTTCCTATTGGGCTGGCTTCAAACAATACAACGAACTGAAATCAACTGGTTTGCCGCAAGTGTTGGGAGTACAAGCCGCAGGCGCCGCGCCGTTGGTGTTAGGACATCCCGTTGAGAATCCTGAAACCGTCGCAACGGCGATCCGCATCGGGAAGCCCGCGCGCGGCGAACAGGCTTTACAAGCCGCGGAAGAATCTAATGGACGAATCATCGCGGTGACTGATGAACAAATCCTTGATATGCAAAAGATGCTAGCAAGACTCGAAGGGATTTGGGTGGAGCCTGCCTCAGCAACGGGACTCGCGGGTTTGGCGGTTCAAATAGAAAGTGGAAAGTTGAATCCGAAAGGGAAACGAATCGTTGCGATTTGTACGGGACATGGATTGAAAGACCCGGATATCATCACAAAGGATATGCAGAAGCCGCAGATCGTGCCACCGAGGTTGGATGCGTTGGAAGAGATTATTTTAGGAAATTAACCGCTAAGACCGCAAAGGTCGCGAAGTTTTTAAAACGTTTTTCTTTGCGTTCTTCGCGAGCTTCGCGGTTCAAAAGTTTTCAATGAAAATCATTATCAAAGTCCCCGCCACATCTGCCAACCTCGGACCAGGGTTCGACGCCCTCGGTCTCGCTTTGGATTTGTGGAATGAGACTGTCATCACGCCCGCGAAGGATTTTGGGGTGACTGTCAAAGGCGAAGGCGCGGACAGAGTTTCAGCGGGCAAGAATAATCTGATCGTGCGCGCGGCGCAGAAGTTGGCGGAACGCGCGGGGGAGTCTTTGCCGCCGTTTCATGCGGAGTGCATGAATAAGATCCCGTTGTCGTCAGGGATGGGGTCGTCGTCTGCGGCGATTTTGACAGGGTTGCTTGGGGCGAATATGTTGCTTGAGAATCCTTTATCGAATGAAGAGATTTTGAACCTTGCATCTGAGATGGAAGGACATTCTGATAACGTCGCTCCAGCGATGATGGGTGGATTGGTGGTTTCGACAGTTGAGGATGGCAGAGTTATCGCGCATAAAATCGTAGCGGATCGCGACGCAGAGCGGCCCCTACACATAACTATCGTATTACCCGATTTCTACCTCCCCACAAAACAAGCGCGCGCGGCGCTGCCAAGAAACGTTTCCATGAAGAACGCGGTGCATAATATTTCCCGAACGGCGCTGGTGGTCGAGGCGTTCCGCACTGGGGATTTGGATCTGCTTGGCAAAGCAATGACCGACAAATTGCATCAGCCGTATCGGTTGAAGTTGATTCCCGGCGCGTTGTCAGCAATGGAGGCGGCTAGACGGGCTGGAGCCGCGGCTGTCGCGTTATCGGGAGCAGGTCCTAGTTTGATCGCGTTCTCATCGAAAGCCGAATCAGCTATCGGTGAGTCCATGAAGCGTGCGTTCGAGGCGGCAGGACTCAAAGCGAGGATATTTCATCTAAGGGTATCGAGTCGAGGGGCTGAAATTCAAATCATGTAGGGCGGATTGGCAATCCGCCCCACGTTCCATTCCTTTGCAAATTTCAAAATACGCGGGCGGATATGAAAGGCAAACGGATTGGCAACCGACCTGCGCGCGGCGATCAATTCCATTGCGGCGTGCGGGTCGTATCCCTGCGCGATGAGAATACACGCGCCCATCGCCGGTCCGCGGTGACGCCCGTAGGCGCAATGAGCATAAACCTTGCCGCCGTTGCGGATCGTTACGAGCGCGGCTTGCACGCCGAAGACCAGTTTCGGAATCGAGAGCGGAAAGAAGGGACTGTCAATGCTCTGCAACCACAACATTTTGATGGGCAGTTGATGCGGGTCGGGCTTGGGCGCGGACGAGAAACGCATGTTGATAATCAGCCGCACGCCGAGTTCGCGCAGTTGATCGTAATCGTTGAGGGAGGGCGTGGTGCCGATGAAAAGATCATCGGTGATGTGGGAAAAATCCATGCGGGGAATCGTATCATAAAGTTGAAAACGTCACGGTGTATAATCAATTCATGGATGCAACGAAACGTCTTCCTTATCTTTGGGATTATGATCTCGACCCAACTCAGTTCCAGGAAATTTTGGAGGGACGCCGCACGCAGGGACGGCTGAACCAGGATTGGGCAGCGCGGCGCCTGCTGGAATATGCTCCTTACGAAGAGATCGTGCGATTGATCGGTTTCAAGCGGCTCGTGGAACACTGGCCGCGCTGGCGGGGAAAAATTCGTTCAAAAAGCCGCGTGCGCGGATTTGATTTTCTCGTCCGATGGCTTCCTGAAAAACACCCCGAGTTGTTGCGTGGCTAATCCATCCGCTTTTTATTTTGACGTTCTATATCCCTTGCAAGACCGCGTGCTTAAAGTCGTCAATAAGATAGACACCGACTTTTATCTCACAGGCGGAACTGCCTCCTCACGCGGTTATCTTCAGCATCGCTTTTCAGATGATTTGGATTTCTTCATCAATGACGATGATCGCTTTGGTTTGTGGGTGGAGCGCGTGATCCAATCCCTCACGCAGATAAATAACTGGTCATGCCAGGTCTTAATGAAAGAGGAGCGTTTTGCACGCTTGAACCTGACGGCACAAGAAGTTGCCCTCAAACTTGAATTTGTAAACGATGTCCCTGCACGAGTGGGAGCGATACAGACTCATCCCGTGCTTGGACGAATGGACAGCGCGGAAAACATCCTTGCAAACAAAGTGACCGCCGCGCTCGACCGCGACGAACCGAAAGATTTGGCAGATATTTGGGGGTTTTGCTGCCAGAAAAATATTTCACTTCAAAGCGCCATCACCAACGCACAAAGCAAAGCGGCGGGAGTCTTCCCTGCGGATTTGGGACGTGTAATTTGTTCTGTCACACACGCGGACTGGGAAGCGATTCGCTGGATCAATGCGCCCCCAGCAGAGATGTTTATTGAGCAATTGATCAAGTTGGGAGAAGGTTTGTTATTGCCGTAATTGGCAAAGACCTCCGAGTTCTTGGAGAACTCGGGGGTCTACATCACGAGGGTAGGTTGTTATGGCAGAAACTCAGTTCAAATACGATGTTTTCATCTCCTACAACCACGCGGATGAAAAGTGGGTTGTCGGTACTTTATTGCCCGCCCTGGATAATGCAGGGTTGAAGGCTTGCCTCGATGACAGGGATTTGATTGCAGGACGAAAGGCGCATGTTGAAATCGAGCAGGCGCTCAAAGCCAGCCGCGCCTTGATCTTGGTTTTATCGAAACACTGGTTCAAGGGGGAGTGGACTCAATTCGAAATTGACATCGCCATTACCCGCGACCCGTCAGGAAAAAAGTATCCCATTATTCCGTTGTTGCGCGAAGCAGGCATCGAAAGCCGCATCCCCGCTGCCATTGGACGATTCAACTGGATCGATTTTGCAAATAAAGGACACGAAGCCAACTCATGGACGCAACTCTTCACTGCACTCGGTAAACCTTCATCCTTCAAAATTCAACCTGAAAATCATTGGTTTTACGGCCATCGTTATGGCGACATCGAGAATTTTACAGGTCGAGCCAAAGAACTGGAAATGCTCACCGATTGGCTGAATAATGATAAAGACAACTTGTTGATCCTTCGCGCACTTGGGGGATTTGGTAAATCAATTTTGACATGGCAATGGTTCAACAATAACGTCGATAAACAAAAATGGCAGACGGCGGTCTGGTGGTCGTTCTATGAAAAGGAATCGGGCTTTGAGAGTTTTCTGGCTGAAACCCTGAAACATCTCGGCGTGGAGGTCAAAGAGTCGGCGCGGCAGCAGGTCAATGACCTGCTGGAAGCGCTGCGCGGGACGAACATCCTGATCGTGCTGGACGGCTTCGAGCGCTTACTGCGTCAATATGGGAAGATGGACGCGGCACTGCAAAGCGATGACGATGACGTTGACATTGACCCGTCACAACGCGATTGCTCTTCGCCGCTGACGGAAACCTTCCTGCGCGGCTTGAGCGGCGCGGGCACGAAGTCCAAAGTCTTGATGACCACGCGCCTGTGTCCGCGCGTGCTGGAGAGCGCCGACGGCAAACTGCTCAAAGGCTGCCGCGATGAGTCGCTCTCCGCCTTCTCGCCCGATGACGCGGTGACGTACTTCCACAACGAAGGCATTGCCGCCACGCGCGCGGAGATCCTCGCGGTGTGTTCCGCGTACGGCTATCATCCGTTGAGTTTGAGCCTGCTTGTCGGTTTGATCAACGAAGACCATGAAAAGCGCGGCGATATTGAGGCGGTAAAGAATCTGGAAATCTTCGATAACGTCAAAGCCAGACGACATCACGTTTTGCAACGCGCGTATGAAAGTTTAGCCCCCGAGCGCAGGGATCTGCTGAGCAAGATTTCCTGCTTTCGCGGCTCGATGGAATACGCCGTGCTCAAAAAGGTGTTCCCCAGCGCCGACCTGGACCAAGCCCTGCTCGACCTGCGCAAGCGCGGACTGCTGCAATACGCAGGCGAGACTCAACGCTACGATATGCACCCGATCGTGCGGCATTATGCCTATGATAAATTTGCCGCGCCCGATAAAACGGATGCGCACAAGCGCCTCGTTAACTACTTTGAGGCTGTTCCCACACCCCAAACAGTCACCACGCTGGAAGACCTCGCGCCCGTCATCGAACTGTATCATCACCTGGTCAGGGCGGGGAATCTGGATGATGCAAGAGTTTTATTCCGTGACCGTTTGGTAAATACGTTATATTTTCAATTTGGCGCAAATCAATTATGCATTGAACTTTTACGCACTTTATTTCTTGATGGCGAAGACAAACCGCCGCGCTTGAAAGATGAGAGTGCCCAAGCATGGACTCTCAACGCTCTTGCTAACTCCTACTCCCTAAACGGACAGCCGCGTCGCGCTGTACAGCTGTGGGAAATATCAATTGCACTTGATGAAAAACATGTTGATAAATTAAATCTTGCTGTTGATTTGGGGGCTGTGGCTCAAGTAGCATTATTACCCATAGGCACGCTGAGCGCCGCGGAGCGCAACCACCGCCGCCGAATTGACCTGTCCCGCGAGATTGCGAATGAAGGTTCGGAAGCAAATGGTCATCATGAGTTGGCAAAAGTTTTATCTTATTGTGGACAATGGGAAAGTGCACAAAAAGAACAAGAGCAAGCATTATTGTTGGTTCAAAAATTATCGATGACGCAGCCTGAAGGTACCATCTGGGCATATCGCGCCCTGCGTTTTCTGCTCATAGCAAGGGAAGAATCGATATCGGATACTCGAAAGTCGAACAACGAATCCCGAATATCGAGTAACAAATATCGAGTATCGGCAATCGAATGTGCCCAACGCGCCCTTGAACTGGCAGATGAAACAACACGCACACACATGAATGTTCCTCGTGATTATGTTCGCGCTTACTGGCTGCTCGGCGCGGCATATCGCGCCAATAACGATTTGACTCTGGCAGAAGAAAACCTGTCTAAAGCGCTCAATCTCTGTCGGCAAATCAATGCGGTTGACGCAGAAGCCGACATCCTGCTCGATTTGGCGCGGTTGCGTTACGCTTCCCAGAAGAGCACTGGGACTACGCAAGGCGATTTCAAGGACGCGCAGGAAAAAGCGTCCGAGGCGCTGGTGATCACGGAGCGCAGCGGGTATGTGTTGCAGGGGGCGGATGTGAATCTGTTCCTTGCCCAATACGCGTTGGAGCAGGAGAAGAATAAAGCCAAAGCAAAGGAATATGCCGAGGAAGCAAAGAAACTCGCCACGTGCGACGGTCCGCCGCATTATTACAAGGTGGCGTATGAGGAAGCGGAGAGGATGTTGGCGGGGCTTTGACCCCCATCCCGTCCTTCCCCCAAATCTGATTTTTGATTTGGGGGAAGGGGAATATTCTGTATTTTTGAAAATGCTAATTCAAACCCGATATGATGTGTCAGTTCTCCCCCATTTGTGATCTTCAAATGGGGGAGATGTCCGAAGGACAGAGGGGGTGGTTTCGATACGCCCTGTGACGAACACGCAGGGCTACTCAACCACCGCCTGAAAACTTCTTTCCTCTTTCATCCTTAGCGTTATTCGCGCCCTTCGCGGCAAATAAAACTCCTCGTCTCTGTGTCTCTGTGGCAAATATTGTGCTAGACTCTGCGCATGGAAACCCTCACATCCTCCATCGACTCAGCCTCCCCTGAATTCAAACAAAACTCCAAACATCATCGCGCCCTCGCTAACGAATTAAAACAACGACTTGCAAAAGTCCGTGAGGGTGGCGGCGAAAAATATCGCGCCCGCCAGGAAGAGCAGGGCAAGCTCTTCGTCCGTGAACGGATCGAACGTCTGCTCGACCCTGGCTCGCCGTTCCTCGAACTCTCCCCTCTGGCGGCGTATGAACTCTACGATGACGAAACGCCGTCATCCGGCATCATCACTGGTATCGGACGCGTCAGCAATCGCGAAGTGCTCATCGTCGCCAACGATGCCACCGTCAAAGGCGGATCGTATTTCCCGATGACAGTCAAGAAACATCTGCGCGCCCAGCAGATCGCCGAAGAAAATCATCTGCCCTGCTTGTATCTCGTCGATTCGGGCGGGGCGTTTTTGCCCCTGCAGGACGAAGTCTTTCCCGACGTCAATCATTTCGGTCGCATCTTCTACAATCAGGCGCGCATGTCGGCTCGCAGAATTCCGCAGATCGCGGCGGTGATGGGCAGTTGCACGGCGGGCGGCGCGTACGTCCCTGCGATGAGCGACGAAGCCATCATCGTCAAAGGCACGGGCACGATCTTCCTCGGCGGACCTCCGCTCGTCAAAGCCGCGACGGGCGAAGATGTCACTGCGGAGGATCTCGGCGGTGCGGATGTCCACACACGTCTCTCGGGTGTTGCGGATCATTTTGCAGAGGACGACGATCACGCCATCCAACTCCTGCGGGACATCGTCGAAACGTTACAACCTACGGACTTTCAAACGGTTCTTTCCAAGCTGGAAGTTGCTCCACCCGAAGAACCCTTATTCCCCACCGACGATTTGTACGGCATCCTCCCCACCAGCTTCCGCGCGAGCTATGACGTTCACGAGATCATTGCCCGCCTCGTGGATGGAAGTAAGTTCCGCGAATTCAAAGCGCGCTACGGCACGACTCTTGTTTGCGGATTCGCGCGCATTCACGGATACCCTGTCGGCATCATCGCCAACAACGGAGTCCTGTTCAGCGAGTCCGCGCTCAAAGCGACTCACTTCATCGAACTCTGTGACCAGCGTGGCATCCCGCTCGTGTTCCTGCAAAACATCACCGGCTTCATGGTGGGACGTGAAGCCGAAACCGGCGGCATCGCCAAGGACGGCGCAAAGATGGTCCATGCCGTGGCAACGACTCGTGTTCCAAAATTAACCGTCGTTATCGGCGGCTCGTTCGGTGCAGGCAACTACGCCATGAGCGGACGCGCCTACGGCTCGCGCTTCCTCTGGATGTGGCCCAATGCAAGAATAAGTGTGATGGGCGGCGAACAAGCTGCGAATGTGCTCTTAACTATCAAACAGGATCAGCTTCAAAGAGAAAAGAAACAGCCGCTCTCAAAAGAAGAAGCCGACGAATTCAAACGTCCCATTTTGGAGAAATACGAAAACGAAGGCAATCCCTATCACTCCACAGCGCGATTATGGGATGACGGCGTGATCGATCCAGTGGATACACGTCAAGTGTTGGGATTGGCGTTATCAGTCGTATTGAATGCGCCGGTGGAAGAAAATAATTTTGGAGTGTTGAGGATGTAGAAAGTAGTGAGTGGAAAGTAGAGGAGCGGCATGAGGTACGATGAATGGCAAGTTGGTGTTCCTGACGATATCAAAGGCGATTCGCTTTGGAAACTCGAAGTGTATCGCCTGGGTCTATTTGTTGCTGATATCTCATGGCAGGACGCGCTTGCTTTGAGCAAGAATCCGCTTAGCCGAGGCGTTGCTGATCAACTTTACCGCGCGGTGTGTTCGATTTCTGCAAACATCGCCGAAGGATATTCCCGTTCAACTGGCAAAGACCGCGCCCGCTTTCTCGAATATTCGCTCGGCTCAGCACGTGAAGCACGTGATTGGTATTACAAGTCTCGCCACACACTCAAAGAGGAAGTTGTCAAACACCGAATTAACTTTTTAACTCAAATTATCAAGATGTTGAGTGTTCTCACTCCTCACCAACGCCAAAAAGGAATCCGCGAAGAACAAGCCGCCTACGAAACATCACCACAACCATCAGACTTCTCACTCGATGCGGAAATTCCACTCCCATAACCCACTTTCCACTTTCTACTCACCAAATCGGAGTTCACCATGACCTTCCCTCAATCCTCAGGCAGTCCCCACCACTTCCTCGCCCAACTTGCCAGCAGCTGGACAGGCACATCCAAACTCTGGCTTGAGCCGGACAAACTCGCCGACGAATCGCCGGTACTCGGAACAATTACCTTAGTATTGGAAGGACGCTTCGCCATCTATCTCTATCAAGGCTCCATTGAAGGTGAACCACAGCACGGCATGTTCATCTTCGGCTATAACACAACGCTCGAACAATACGAGGCCAGTTGGGTGGACTCATTTCACAACAACACAGGCATTATGGCTTGTGTAGGGAGCGCTATCGAAAATGGATTCCAAGTCCTCGGCAGTTATCCCGACCCCAGCGGCGGACCAGACTGGGGCTGGCGCACGGAAGTTGAGCTGGTTGATCACGATCATTTGACTATCACCGCCTACAACATCCACCCTGAATATGGCGAAGCCAAAGCGACGGAAGCAAAACTTATGCGAGTGAAGAAATGAAAGAAAGATCCTCGCGCTGAGCGACAAAATCGTCAATTCTCTACTCTCCAATTCTCCTCATGATGGAGTATCTCATGCACATAACTGAACCCCGCCAGCAACTCGACCACCTGTTGCGTCAAACGCGCATGAACCTGGTCAACTTCAGCCAGATGGCTGACACCAAAGCGCACATCCTGCTCAGCATCTCATCGGTGTTGTTATCGCTCTCCCTATCAAGACTCTCTGAATCAGATTTCACCTTTTCCATGGCGGCATTGATCCTGTTCCTGCTCATCACCATCTTATTTGCACTGCTGACCGTGATTGGCAAAGTTAAGGTTTTCAACCGCAAGAAACACTCCGTCAACGATCCCGATTACAGCCCGCTCTTCTTCGGAAATTACGGCGACATTCCGTACGATGAATACGCAAAAAACTTTGAAGAGATCATGAACGACTCAGACATGACCTACGAAACCATGGTGAAGGACATTTATTACGCGGGCACGTATTTATTGAAAATCAAATACAGATACATCCGTCTTGCCTATCTATACTTTTTCACAGGCTTGATCGTCAGCACGGCAATTTATTTCATTCAGAATTTTTTGTAAAGCCCATTGTCAAATCCTATTATCATTATCGCGGACTCTTCATGAAAAATATCAGATCATTTCTATTTGCTTTCATCTTCGTTCTCGCTGGCTGTGCCAAACAGGCACAACCTGTTCCGCCAACGACCACACTCGCGCCCGCAGCGGCAACGAGCATCCCACGAACAGAAACATCCACCGCGATACCATTTACAGAGACATCGCAAGCCCCAACATTTGACCCAACCCTCTTCGGCACAATCGGCATCAACGAAATCCAAGCCTATGCGTTGGAGTCAGTTGCAAGCGCCATCTTCACAAAGACGATGGATTCACTGGTTGCAAGCGGGTCAATCCAGGAATATCAAATCGTCCGCGTGACGATCTTCCCCGGCATTGGCGGCTTGCTATCAGAGGTTACATACAACGTTCGAACCACAGATTCTGCATGGCTCGAAGACAGCGGCACACAAGCCGCTGATAATTGGATCAACGACAAATGCAATCGCTTCGATTTCGTCACCACCGAAACCGAATACCAACTCAAGAATCGTCGGACGTGTAATTGATGTTCAAAAAAATTCTCATCGCCAATCGCGGCGAGATCGCCATTCGCATCATGCGAGCCTGCAGGGAACTTGGTGTCAAAACCGTCGCCGTGTATTCCGACGCCGACAAAAATTCCCTGCACACGCAATTCGCCGACGAAGCCATTCACATCGGTGCGCCTGCTCCGAAAGAATCTTATTTGAACATTGAGAAGATCATCCAAGCCGCGAAGCAAACGCGCGTGGAAGCGATTCATCCTGGTTATGGCTTTCTCTCGGAAAACGCAAATTTTGCAGAAGCCATCGAAAAGGTGGGACTTATCTGCATTGGCCCGCCCACATCTGCCATCCGTGCAATGGGAGATAAAGCCGAATCGAAGACCGCGATGAAGAAGGCGGGTGTGCCGACTGTTCCAGGTTACACCCTAGACGCTGGTCTGGAGACCAGCGTCCAACAACTTGCGAAAGAAATTGGTTATCCTGTTCTTATCAAAGCAACAGCGGGTGGCGGGGGCAAGGGAATGCGCGTCGTGGAGAACGAAGCCGATTTGGCAGAGGCAATTCAAGGGGCGAGTCGAGAGGCGTTGAATTCCTTTGGCGATGGACGCTTGTTGATCGAAAAATATCTCCCCAACGCGCATCACATCGAATTTCAGATCTTTGGCGACCAACACGGACATCTCGTCCATTTGTTTGAGCGCGAATGTTCCGTGCAGAGACGTCACCAAAAGATCATCGAAGAGACTCCCTCGCCATTATTAACTCCAGAACTACGCGCGCAAATGGGACAAGCCGCAGTCAAAGCCGCGCGTGCCGTGAACTACTACAACGCGGGAACCATCGAGTTCATATTCGACCCTCTACTTTCTACTTTCTACTTTCTAGAAATGAACACACGCCTACAAGTCGAACACCCCATCACCGAACTCACAACCGGACTCGACCTCGTCCAATGGCAGATACGCGTCGCGGCAGGAGAACACTTCCCCTATCAACAAGAGCAACTCGCCCAACGCGGACACGCTATCGAGTGCCGCGTCTACGCCGAAGACCCCGCTAATGGATTCCTGCCCAGCACGGGCAAACTTCTGCAATACATCGAGCCGCGCGGACCCGGTATCCGCGTCGATTCGGGCTTCACCGCTGGGGATGAAGTGACGCATTTCTACGATCCCTTGCTGGCAAAGTTGATCGTCCATGCAGAGGATCGCGCGACAGCCATTCAACGTATGCAAGCCGCATTACGTGAATTTATTGTGCATGGTGTGACAACCAACATTGATTTCATGCAGGCAGTGTTAGCACACGATGATTTTGCCATGGGTAAAATCACAACAAGATGGGTTGAAACGAATTTGGAGTCCGGAAGCTTGCTTCCGGAAAACCGACAGCAAGCTGTCGGACTCCAGAGTCTAATCGCCGCATCACTCGCAGATTTCACAATCGTTAATCGAAAATCTTCAACACTTGCACCTGGCGCAAGTGCAGGTGTCGTAAATCGAAATGAGCCTGACCCGTATAGCCCGTGGAAGAATCCGAGCGGGTTTAGGAATTAAATCGCCCCGTGCGCTCATGGAGAATCATTGATGACAGTAGAAAACAAAAGACCCTACAATATTTTTCTGTTGATATTTCTTGGAGTTTTTGTACTTGTCCTCCTATTTGTTGGCGTAAACATCATCTGGCCCATCGTAGGAATCGATTGGAAGGAAACGTTCTATCCTGTGGCGCGGGCTGTTCTTGACGGAAAGAATCCTTATAGCATCCCCACCTTCCGCAACGCGCCGTGGACGATTCTCCCTTTACTGCCGTTCGCTCTGCTTTCAGAAAAGATCGGTGGTATCGCTTTTTTTATAGCAACCTTTGTAGTATATGGCTGGGTAGCGCACAGATTCAAAGCCAGCCCGGTTGCACTGATCGCTTTTTTACTTCCCCCCCCAGTCTTTTATGGGATGCGCATGTTAAATGTGGACATCCTGGTTTTGATCGGGTTTGTCCTGCCTGCCCCGATTGGATTGTTTTTTGTCATTATCAAGCCGCAAATGGGAATCGCGATGGTTGTTTTCTGGCTGGTAGAGGCATGGAGGAACGGCGGCGTAAAGGAGATATTCAAAACGTTTTTCCCGGTCACGCTTGCCACTCTGCTTTCCTTTATCTTGTTTGGGAACTGGCAGGCAGAAAGACAATCTGACCTGCCTGGCTCCTTCTGGAATGCCAGTCTATGGCCCTGGGTTATACCGATTGGGCTGACTCTGGTAATGCTCTCGCTCCGCGACAGACGCAAAGACTACGCTATCTCTGCTTCACCTTTTTTATCTCCTTATCTTGCCTATCATTCGTGGGCGGGCGTATTATTAGGATTCAGGACTTTCGCTTATACAGGCATAAATGCCTGAATTCGAGGTGCAACCAGTTCAGCTCGTAGATAATCACTCAACAGATTATCTTTGGTTTGGTAAAGTGTTTTTCCAAGAGCTTTTGCCTTGACCTTCAAGGAAAGCCAGGCGTGATAACAACAAGCAATGTGGTTGCGTTGCGAACGTCCTTTGCGACACTGGCATTTTTCGGTGCCCGTCAACTGTTTGAGTCCACGATGCAGTTCTTCGATTTGCCAGCGCACGTCACTCGTAGCTTGAGCGACCTGTGTGGTCAACGTCTCATCTGGGCAATTGGTGATGACCCAGTCAATGTCGCCATCTATGGCAACTACCTTGAATAACTGCACTTTGAAAGGCACCTCTTTCAGTTTGACCATGACACCATTTTTTAGACGCTCGGCTGTCCAATCAACCTGATCGAGATGGAGCCAGCCGCCTTCTTTGCTCAAACTCACCATGCGGTTGCTTTTCAGTGTCGTGAAAAAGATCAACCCTAAGCGGTGAACCAGTTTCAGGTTCTCGGCGGAAGCGTACCAGCTATCGAACAGGATGCGTTTTGCCTTGATTTTCTTGGCACACACGGCATTGATGACCATTTCAGAAAAGTGTTCGTTTTTGGTCTTGCCGTCTTGGTCGGGTGCATAAATACGATAGTCTATTGGATAGAAATCTTTCTGGTCGCCAGCACTATGTACCAGATTGACAATGCCAATGCCACGCACCAGACCATGTGCGGCACCACTATATTGTAATTTCACCAGTTCGATGAACTGTGAGTAGCGCTTATCTTGCACGCTGTCGTCCACCAGCATAAAGGCTTCAGCATCATCTTGGATTAGCCTTTCGACCAGTTCCCATAAGCCCCGTGCTGTGAGACGCTCGCTTCTCAGGTAGTCGGTAATGACATCATGACTGACATCTTCCAAATGCTCGGCAAGATGCGAACTCGTGTAATTGCCGATTGTGCAGATTAGATATTCAACGTACTGTTGCTTGGTTATCATGCTGACATCGTATCATCCACTCACTTCAAGCGAAAGTCTTGATTGTAAATGGTTGCAAGCCAATTCCTATGTCATTTTTGGAGAAGGAGGAGTATCATCTATAACGTAACAATCGCAGAAATCGGTTTTTGTCAATCGGATTATCTCAACTCTGATGTATAAAGGAGGTTCCATGTTGGAAATTTGCTTTATATCCTATCTGGTTATTTCTATCCCCATTACTGTCCTTTTTTGGCTGGCATTTACAGTAGCAAAACGGGCTGACAGGAGCATCGAGGGGGCAGATAAGGTATATCCATATCAGCAACCTGGCGATGAAAAGGTTCATTTCAAAAGGTCGATTCCATCTGTTGACTATTGATCCTGTCTATCAATTCTCTCGGATCTGGTTGAAGCTGTTGCCGCGGGGCTGTGTAATGATTTCCTTTTGCCTAGGACATTGATAATATTGATTACTGCTTGTTTTGTTGGGGATTGAATGGAGAGGATAGTGAAGAAGAAAATAAACCATAAGGTGAAAAGACAAGTTGGTTGTAGCTATTGTAGGTAATGACTAAGTGTGAAGCCAAAGCACTCACATAAATTATCGCGCAATATAGGTAATCTCCCGTTGATGGAGGCCTGGATTCAAGTTTCAAGTGCAACATTGCGGGCCGTCAAAAGAGATAAGCTGAGGAAGGATAGTACTCTTTAAACAGCCAAGTCAAAGGGGCGTTATGAGAACCTGCAAACAACTTACCTCAGAACAAAGATACCAGATTTCTGCGTTGAACAGAATAGGACGCAATCTGACAGAAATGGCCAAAGAACAGAGTAGACTTTATCCGAAATAGCGTTATGATCGGTGAATGCTAACCTATGAAGAGTTGAAAACGAACCCGAGAAAGTTTGTGACATTCACCAGCCTCACGCC
>Ga0247727_10011935_pt1 | contig 15021 bp, 10 predicted proteins | sample WisWelCaveWW1625_FD_202498 | JGI IMG/M metagenome (GOLD analysis project Ga0247727, IMG submission 202498) | Biofilm microbial communities from Wishing Well Cave, Virginia, United States - WW16-25 | ecosystem: Environmental > Aquatic > Deep subsurface > Groundwater > Cave microbial mat | place... | reverse complement strand
CTGAAAATGTCATGCTGAAAGCAACTTGTTTGTTATCCAGCACGGGCTTCGTTAAGATGTCATGCCGAAGGCATCTTGCTCCAAACCGGCGCCGTGCTTGATGATGAACAAGTTTCCGGCGGGATGACAGCCGACGCTTGCTCCAAACTAGCGCCGTGCTTGATGATGAACAAGTTCCCTGCGGGATGACAGCGAGTGTGAGTGTGTCATGCCGCAGGCATCTTGTTTCAAACCAGCGCTGTGCTTGATGATGAACAAGTTCCCTGCGGGATGACAGCGAGTGTGAGTGTGTCATGCCGCAGGCATCTTGTTTCAAACCAGCGCTGTGCTTGATGATGAACAAGTTCCCTGCGGGATGACAGCGGACGCGAGGTTGTCATGCCGCAGGCATCTTGTTTCAAACCAGCGCTGTGCTTGATGATGAACAAGTTCCCTGCGGGATGACAGCGAGTGTGAGAGTGTCATGCCGCAGGCATCTTGTTCCAAACCAGCGCCGTACTTGATGGCGAACAAGTTCCCTGCGGGATGGCATCAAGGTTTCAAGAAATTCCATTTGGGATTCTTCGTTGCAATCAGTGCTTCCTTCTTTTCTCGCGTCCAATCTTTGATCTCTTTCTCGCGTGCAATCGCCTGGTTGACATCCGTGTACAGCTCAAAGTAAAGGAGCCGGTAGCAATAGTATCGTCCTGCAAAAGTGCGTTTGTTGCCGCGATTTTGATAATGCTGTTGCAAGCGAAGTTTCAAATCATTGGTCACACCGGTATAGAGCACGGTCTTGCCGGGGTTCGTCGTGATATAGACGTAGTAATTGGCTTTCGCTATCATAACAAAACCCTCCTGAAAATGTCATGCTGTAAGCATCTTGTTTGTTATCCAGTACGGGCCTATTCAGGGTGTCATGCCGAAGGCATCTTGTTCCAAACCAGCGCCGTGCTTGATGACGAACAAGTTCCCTGCGGGATGACAGCTGGCGCGAATTTGTCATGCCGAAGGCATCTTGTTCCAAACCAGCGCCGTGCTTGATGACGAACAAGTTCCCTGCGGGATGACAGCTGGCGCGAATTTGTCATGCCGCAGACATCTTGCTCCAAACTAGCGCCGTACTCGACAATGAACAAGTTCCCTGCGGGATGACAGCTGGCGCGAATTTGTCATGCCGCAGGCATCTTGTTCCAAACTAGCGCCGTGCTTGACGATGAACAAGTTCCCTGCGGGATGACAGCGAGTGCGAGCGTGTCATGCCGCAGGCATCCTGTTCCAAACCGGCGCCGTGCTTGATGACGAACAAGTTCGCTGCGGGATGACAGCGAGTGTGAGGTGTCGTGCTGGAAGCATCCTGTTTCAAACCGGCGCCGTGCTTGATGACGAACAAGTTCCCTGCGGGATGACAGCGGGCGCGAGCGTGTCATGCTGGAGGCATCCTGTTCCAAACCGGCGCCGTGCTTGATGACGAACAAGTTCCCTGCGGGATGACATTTACACAATCAACAACGAAAAATCCATCGCTGGCGCGGAATGAGTCAAGGCGCCGATGGAAATATAATCGACGCCGGTTGCGGCAATGGCGGCAACATTTTCCAAACTGACGTTGCCAGAAGCTTCCAATTTGGCGCGGCCGGCAACAAGTTTCACGGCGCCTCGCATCTCGGCCATCGCCATGTTATCTAACATAATATGTTTGACGTTGTTTCGCAAACATTCTTCCACGTCGGCTAGCGTTCTCGCTTCGACCTCCAAATTGGTTTCGGGGCTAAATTCACGACACTTCTGCACGGCATGGGCGATGCCGGCGGCAGCGGCAATATGATTTTCTTTAATCAGAAACATATCGTGCAGCCCGAGGCGATGATTGACTCCGCCGCCGCATTGCACCGCGTATTTTTCCAACATGCGCCAAGCAGGCGTGGTTTTGCGCGTGTCGAGAATTTTTGTATTAGCTCCGGCAACGGCATCGACAAATTTTCGCGTCAACGTGGCAATGCCGGAAAGGTGTTGGAGAAAATTCAGCGCGACGCGCTCGCCGATGAGAATTGAAGCCAGCGGGCCGCGCAGATGAATAATTTCTTGTTTGGGGTTAAACGCTTCTTTGTCATTTGCCAAACAATCAATTTGAACCAGTAAATCGATTTTGGCAAAAACGCGAGAGAAAATTTTCAACCCCGCGACCACGCCAGCAGATTTGGCGATAACGATAGCGTCGCCCATTTTTGCATTTTCTTTGGTAAAAATGGCGCGTGCAGTAATGTCGCCGGCCTCGCCCAAATCTTCAGTGAGCGCTAAATCAATCAAATGTTCAGCGGCGGCGGTTGCCATTTTTTCTAGATCGCAGTTTTGCAAAGTTTTTCCTCATGAATATAAAATTATGCACTGGTGAAAACTAATGCGCGGCCCGGCAAAAAGCAAGGAATTTCAAGTTACAGCTTGACTTTTTAGTGGAGGCGATATATCTTTCTCTCAAACAAGGTTTGGATCGCTGCGCTCTGCTTGCAAAACGACGCCATGTTGATAACCAACGATTCCGATTTTAACCACGCCCCCGGTTTGCAAGTCCGAAACTGGTAAGCACATCACAGGAGACCCCACTTGAAAAATTCACCAACCCGCAAAGCTGCATCAGAAAGTTCCTCCCCCGAACTCCTCCGCGCTATCGGCCTCAAAGAAGCCATCGCCATCAACATCGGCTGCGTCATCGGCTCGGGAATTTTTCTCGTGCCCGCGACCATTGCCGGCAAGCTGCATGCGATGGGGCCGATCATGCTGGTGTGGGTCGTCGCCGGATTGCTCACGTTTTTCGGCGCGCTCTCGCTCGCGGAGTTAAGCTCCTTCCTGCCGAAATCCGGCGGGCCGTATGTTTATCTGCGCGAATCGTACGGAAAATTGTGGGGCTTCCTTTTTAGCTGGAACGATTTCTTCATCAACAAAGCGGGTTCAATCGCTGCGGTGGCGATTGCGTTTACCGTTTATCTCGGCGCGCTCGTTCCCGCCATCGGCCAGAGCCAGCCGTTTTATCAACCCGGCTGGTCCGTGTTTGGGCATCCATTTACTCTTGGCTGGAATCAGCTTATTGCGATCACGGCCATCGCGCTCGTCACGTTCATCAACGTGCGCGGCGTCAAGCTCGGCGCGCAGGTGATGAATGTTTTCACCTCGGCCAAAGTCGCGGCGTTGCTCTTTTTAATTTTCGGCGCGTTTCTTTCATCCAAAGCCAGCTTCGCGAATTTGCAACCGTGGTGGCCGGACAGTTGGAGCAGCGAGTTGACCGCGGCGTTCGGCGTCGCGATGATCTCGGCGCTGTGGGCTTATGACGGTTGGATTGACGTGACACTCACCGCCGGTGAAACGATTAACCCGACGCGCAACGTGCCGCTCGCGCTCATCATCAGCACGCTGGCGATTCTGGCGCTGTATTTGTCCGCGAACATCGCGTACGCCATGATCATTCCGATTAACGAGATGTCCAATTCGCAACGCATCGCCGCGGATGTGGCTGCGCAAGCGATCGGTCCGGTCGGCGCGATTATCGTCATCGCGGGTATCATGTGCTCCACGTTCGGCACGCTCAACGGCATGACGCTTTCCGGCTCGCGTTCGATCTGGGCAACGGGTCACGACCGCGTCTTCGCGCCGGCGCTCGGCAAAGTGCATACTCGTTTTCGCTCGCCGTATGTGGCCATCATCACCATCGGCATTTGGGCGACGTTGCTCACGTTGAGCGGCACGTATGATCAGATCACGGCGTATGTGGTTTTCGGCTCATGGCTGTTCTATGCGATGGCCGCGGTCAGCGTGATCATCTTGCGCAAAAAAATGCCCGACGTGCCGCGCCCCTACAAAGCGTGGGGCTATCCTTACGCGACGTTGCTCTTCACCGCCATCGCCGGCTGGTTTATCTATAACACCGTTATGGAAGACCCGCGCGACGCGCTCATTGGCATCGGGCTGTTGGTTTTGGGTTTGCCGTTTTATTATTATTGGACGAGGCAACCCAAAGTGTAACACATGACTCAAATCGATTAATCGGGAAAAACAAAATTTGGCGAGGAGATGAAACAAAGTGCTTGATCCCGTCAAAAGCATTCCTTTTCCAATAACTCAGCTTCTGAGAGCTCCTGTGCAAGCGCGGGCGCTGTGGCGCGCGGGAGCAGCGGTGGTGACCGCTGGGATTTGTGAAGAGGTGATCTATCGAGGTTTCTTGCTCCGCTATTTACAAGAAGGGCCGATGCGCCTCAACGCTCCAATCGCGTTAATATTTTCTTCTGTCATGTTCGGCTTGTTTCATGCCGGTCAAGGAGTGGGGGCAATACTAGGCACTGCAGTGGGAGGCTTTCTATTTGGAGTGATCTTTCTGGGCCGTGGCAGTCTGCTGCTGCCGATCCTGCTACATGCGCTGAATAATCTGCGCGTGGTGGCGATGGCATATCTCGCCAGTGGGTAGGTTGGTGATTAAAACATAAAGTTGTATTTTACAAACATAAAATGAAAAAGAGCATGAAGCAAAGACCATAAAACCTCTTCGCGTCATGCTCTTCGTTTTACGCGTTATGCTTTACTTCATTTTCGGCCCTGCCCCGCGGATTTCTTCGGTGACGTCATTCATAAACTGCTCAAAGTTTTTGTGAAACAAGCCGGCGAGATGTTTCGCCTTCTCATCATAAGCATTGCCGTCTTTCCACGTGTTGCGCGGTTTGAGCACGTCGTTCGGCACGTTCGGGCAACTGGTTGGAATGTTGAGGCCGAAAATCGGGTCGGCTTCCGTCGCCACTTGATCCAAACTGCCGTTCAGCGCGGCGTGCACCATCGCGCGCGTGTAAGCAATCTTCATCCGCTGGCCCTCGCCGAACGGGCCGCCCGTCCAGCCGGTGTTCACCATCCAGCAATTCACCTGGTGTTGGGCGATTTTTTCTTTCAACATGTTTGCATAAACGGTCGGATGCAGCGCCATGAACGGCGCGCCGAAGCAGGTGCTAAACGTCGCCTGCGGTTCTTTGCTGAGGCCCTTCTCCGTGCCCGCCACTTTCGCGGTGTAGCCGGAGAGAAAATGATACATCGCCTGCGCCGGCGTCAGCTTCGCAATCGGCGGCATCACGCCGAAGGCATCGGCGGTGAGCATGATAATATTCTTCGGATGGCCGCCCATCGCGCTCGCTTCCGCATTAGGAATGTAATCGAGTGGATACGCCGCGCGCGTATTTTCCGTCAACGACGCATCGTCGAGATTCAGGCGCCGCGTGAACGGATCGATCGCGACATTCTCCAGCACCGTGCCGAAGCGCCGGGTGGTTTCATAAATTTGCGGCTCCGCTTCTTTGGAAAGACGAATCACTTTGGCGTAGCAACCGCCTTCAAAATTGAACACGCCGTGATCGCTCCAGCCGTGCTCATCGTCGCCAATCAAGCGGCGCTCGGGATCAGCCGAGAGCGTGGTTTTGCCGGTTCCCGACAAACCGAAAAATAACGCGACGTCGTTATTCGTTCCGATGTTGGCGGAGCAGTGCATCGACATGACATCGCGCAGCGGCAACAAATAATTGAGAATCGTAAAAATTGACTTTTTAATTTCACCGGCGTAGCTCGTGCCGCCAATCAAAACCACTTTGCGGCCAAAATTGACGAGAATAAAAACTTCGGAGTTGGTGCCGTCGATTTCCGGATCGGCATGAAAACGCGGCACGTTGATCACGGTGAATTCCGGTTTGTGGCCCTCCAGTTCTTCCATCTTTGCCGGAATGAACATTGTGCGCGCAAATAGATTGTGCCACGCCGATTCCGTGATGACGCGAATCGGCAAACGATAACGCGGATCGGCGCCGGCAAAACAATCCTGCACGAACACATCTTTGCCCTGCAGATAGGACAAACAGCGTTCGTATAAATCATCGAATTTTTCCGTCTCGAACGGGCGATTGACTTTTCCCCACCAAACGTTTTTTTCGCTCGACGGCTCTTGCACGATATACTTGTCATTTGGCGAACGGCCGGTGTGATGGCCGGTGCGCACCACCAGCGGTCCGAGATGCGCGATGATGCCTTCGCGCCGGCGCATCGCCTCTTCATATAACGCCGGCGTGGTGAGATTCCAGTACTCCATGTTGGTATTTTTAATGCCTTGCATTTCCAATCCGTGCTGGCTCATGGCTGGTTTTGATGTGGGCATAAAACCCTCCTCTGCAGTGTTGGGTACATGAACGGCTGTTGTTTTTTTCAATAACAATGGTTATTTTAGTTTATAACCAATTCGCGCTGACGACGTATATAATATTCATTTTCACAAAAAAAGCAAATAAAAAATGATTGCTGTTTATAACCCGGGAGCATAATATGTTTTTAAATTTTTTAATGATGGGCTTGATGATTGGAACAGCGTCAGTTCAGGAACAACGTTTGGCCACGATGCCGAATGTTTCGACGCCGCTCGTCGTTGATTCGCTCCGGCGTGAAGTGCGGGTTGTGGCGAAATATCAGCCCGGCCAATTCAGCGGCTTTTTACGCTTCGTGCCGAATTATCATTTGCTGGTTTGGGATGACGGCAAAGCGGCGCGTGAAGCGTTGTTTGTCACACCGGCGCCGGACACCACGCTCATTGCCGCGCTCGACCAGCTTGGCGCCGTTGCGGGAAATAATTTGACGATGGCCGCGTGGGACAAGCGCCAAGACGCGCAGCATCCGGCGCCGCAAACGAAAATTGCGGGGACGCCGGTAGAGATTTTTGTGTGGTGGAAAAATTTATCCGCGCCCAAACCGCTGGTCGAATTATTAAATGATCCCGGCGGCCGTGGCCTGGATTTTCGTTTTGGTGGAAATAAGGATTTGATCAAACACTGGCATTCCGGTTGTCTCGTGTGTTTGTATTCGTGTCCCGGTTCGAAAGTCGGCAATGCCGTATACACCGTGCGCGACTACGCGGCCGGCGCGACCAAATTTACCCCGCGTGAAGATCGTTTGCCGAAGGCCGAGAGTGAAGTCGTGCTGATTTTTCGCGTGAAAAACTGACGCCGAAGCCGTCCGAAATATCGTATTACTCGAGAACAACTATTACGACCGCGATGGTTTTTGAAGGCAGAATAATGGTTCGGCAGAATGATCAAAAAATTATTCTGCCAAATAATCATTCTGCCTGAGCATTTTGATTTTCACGGAGTTTTTATTTTGAAGTTTCCACGGTTCGTCGCGCCTTCAGTTCACCGTAAACTCGCGCGAAATCCCGGAGTAGGGGCGAATCTGTGTTGTGATGATTAAGTTTTTTTTCCGGTGGCCGTCATGCCGAATGCGATAAACGCCCGGCCGCGCCGTATCTGGAATCGTCCACTGAATGGTGACATGGGAATAAGCTAACCCCTCGCGTTTCCACATATATTTTGTTTCGGGATCCCAATCGCGCGCGACCGTGTCCCACACGTCGCCGTTTTTTCGCTGTACTTCGAGATACGTTGACTGCGTTTTCAAATTATTTTTGGGATGGCCGCCCCAGAACGCCACCTGCACCGTTTGTCCACCCCGGTAAGCGGAATCGGCGTCGAGGTGAACGCTGCCAAACTCTTTGCCGGCGGGTTTGCTGTCAAGAACAACGTCCGGCTGAACGTCAATGAGACCGCGGCTTTGATCGGGCGGTTGCGGGCCGGGATTAACCGGCAGATTATTTTTCAGCGCCAGCGCCAGACGATCAAACTCCTGCTGGTAGGCGGCCAGCGTCCACGGCCCGAAATGCGTCGACGCGCCTTCGTAATATTGCACCTGGTATTCTTCTTTCGTGGTGACATATCCGGCATAAGCGTTCGACAGCCCGGCAATCACGACATGCTCAATGCCGTTGTCGCGCAGTTGAGTCAGAACCGTTTGGCGCAAGCGACGGCCCGCCATCGTGGTAAATTCCGCGGGAACGGCGAGAATCGCGAGATTGCCAATCGTCACAATTTGAAGCGGCAAAATCTGTGGCGTCCACGGCCGGGGTTTTATCGTGCCGGTTTGCAAAATGACCGGTTTGGGCTCCTGACAGGAGCCGGGCGGAAAAACAGTGCAAACGAACACATTCCAAAATTTTTTCGCGTCATCGCATTTCCAGCCTTTCTTCCCAAAGCCCGGCCCGTCGCCGGTGCCGGAGAGCATCGACAGGCCGATGGCAGCCGGACAGGTTTTTTGCGCCGGCATGCCCTCAGTCCATTTTGATTCCACGGTGATATTGGAGAAATCAACATAGGCATGGCGGTAGTTCACGCCGCCTTGCAGCAGTTCGTTAGCAGCGTTATACAGCTCGAGGGCTTTATGATATTGCCGCAAGCCCGAGGCCGCGGTGCTATCAAAGTCGTCCTCGCTAAGGCCATTGACGCCATCATTGAGATTTGGCGACGCGTCGCCTTCATTGCTTTGTGCAAACGCGGCGACGAAAATTTTGCCGGCGGTATAATCGCTGCCTTTTGATTTTTCGAATAAATAGGACGCATAACCTTTGTTGTCGCCGCTGATCAATTGATTTTTGTTGCCCATCGAAGTGGCGTGCACGGCGAACCAGTTGATCATCCCAATTTCCTCGCCGGTCGAAGCGACGAGTTTCAGCGCCGTCATTTTTTTATCGGTATCTTCTGCATATTGCGCGCGCTCCGTCTGCAAGTTTAAATTGTAAGCGACCCGCGAACGATTGACGCTCGACTGCAAAAGATCACCGTCGGCTATTTTGATTGTCCCCGGCGTCAGATTATTATGGGCTCGAGTAATTGATTGATAGATGCCGTCAACGATAACGTTGAAGTTTCGTTTATCGAAACCGAACGTGGTGAGATTATAAAGGGCATAATGCGAAAAGCCGCCGGGGCCGCTGTGCGTGTGCGTGGCGCTCAAGAGAACGTTCTCGTCGGTATATAAATCTCCGTACGTCCGGCGCAGTTTGGCGACGACATGTTGTTTGACAGCCTGAAAAATCATGCAAAGATCGGCGCTGACGAAAACCACGCGTTGATGGTTGCACGGTGAAGCAACAACGAACGCGCGCGACCAGAGCCGCATGTGAATGCCGGCGGTTTGCTGGCCGATCATGGCGTAGCCCATCATGCCGTGCTCCGCGGCCGGGCCGGTAATATCATAAATACCGCTGCCGAGAAGAAAAGTCGTCTCGCCGGCGCAATCACCGCTCACGGGTTGCGGCGCCTGCGGTGATTTAACCAGCGGCTTGGCGCAACCCAGCAATGCGATCACGACGCCGCTAAGAAATAAAATTTGAAATTTTAGGTTCATGATGCCACCGTGCTATAACTTTTAGATTCTCCTTAAAAATCGAGGCTGAAATCAACGCCGAGGTAGCCGATCTCATCCATGCGCAGCTGGCCGTGCGGGTTGACGCCGCGATAATAATTGACGAGAAGTTTGGTCGAGCGTTCGCCGGCCAGATAATTACCATAAACCAATCCCGCGGCGAAATTATAACTCCAAACCTGGCGCGGTGTTTCGACGGCATATTGATCGCGGCGATAAAAATCCGCGGCGACGACAAAATATTGCGGCTTAATGATTCGTTTTAAAAAATCGCCAAACTTACTGCCGGCCAGCGCGGGCAACGGCGTTCCAAACAAAAAAGTTTCTCCGCCGAGTTGCCATTCATTTTTATCTTTGGCTTTGAGCGCGCGCTGCCGGCCGCGCGCTCCGAAATCTTCAAACGCCTGCGAATTTAACCGGCGGCCGCCGCCATAGAAACGCAAACCGGTGAGATCAAAAAGTTGTTGCGGTTGTCGCGCGTAGTGGTCAAAAGCTATAAAAGATTCATGCGCCTCATAGCTCACGTTATAACGCCGGAACAGTGAATCGGCCACGGCAGTTAACGTGTATTCATCCCCGATGTGCGTGCTCTCGTGAAAAAATTTATACCGCCAGGAGAAATGGCGCTGTGGACGCGCGGCGACACCGGCGCCAACACGAAAATCCGTGTTAATGACGTCCGATGAGGGCGTGTCAAAATCCAGCAGCATATGCGCCGAGGCTTCGACAAAACCGGCTATACCGAGGGCCGTGATTTTTTTGCCGGCGGACGCCTCCTTAAAGTTGTAACCTAACATCGAAAAGAAACCGCCAAAAGCCACATCCCAGAATTTATGCTTTCCCGCAGCCCCGAGGCGGGAAAATTTAACCGCGTCGTCAGCATACAGCCGCATGTGGAAAGCCGGACGGCGAATGTCGGCCAACATCGGCTTGTAATATTGATAATCTTGCAGCACATAAAAACCGGCCCCGTCGTCGTTGCTGGCAGGTTGCGCCAACAGTTGTGAATAGCCGATGAGTATGGCGCCCATCAAGCGAAAAGATTTTTTCATTTGTCCCTCGATTTTTTATTTAGCTTTACAAACCTAAAACCAATCCCAGACCGAATTCTTGTCGCAGAATGGCGCCGGTTCCCAACGCATCCGGCGTTTTCTTGCCCAGGCGATGCAAGTGCAAGTTGTAATCCAGGCGAATGCCCAATTCCGGTTTTCCCGCATAAGCGCCCAGAATAGGCAGCTTAAAAACATCGGCGTTGGGTTTGAAAAATAATTCTATCCCGCCGCCAGCATGCCAGGCGTTGGGCAAAAATGGCCGCGAGGGTTTATGGTATATTTTGGTTCTTGCAGACGGCAGCGCCGTGCCGTTCAACGTCATGTTTTCAACACGGTACCAGTTCCAACCATAACCGCCGCGCACAAAAGGTTGAAAACGTCCCCAGCCAAAACTTTGCCGCAGGCTACCGGTCAACTCATAAAGCCGCAGCATTCCTCGCATGCGACCGATGGGCGTGAGCCGTTTTTCATCCAAAATATCGTAACGCACGGCGCCGTCGGAAATTGAAAAACTGTTTTCACCAGAGGTGCGGCCGAGATGCAGGTTGTACATAAAACCGCGCAAGGCATAACCGCGTTTATACGCCAGGCTGGTCATATCGATTTTGGCGCTCGCATAATTGGCCAACTCCGGCCCGAGAATGGCCGCATTGAGCTCCGGCAGCAGCCGCGCAAAATCGTTGTCGCCGACCGTCATGAAGGCGCGATACACCGGCGAAACAAAGCGAAACGACAACTCTTCGCGCGGCAGGTATTTGGGCTTCGACTCAGAAAACAACAATCCCAATTGCCGGGGTATATTGATTATCGGCAAACTTAAACCCGCGCGCGCCAAATTAAAATATCCCCAGCTATTTAAAAAATTGTCCTGCACACCTGAAGTAAATGTTAAAGGCAAAATATGCGGCTCATAATCTTCATAACCTGCTGTCGCGCCGGCGCGATTCCAGGCTTTATTAAAAGCCGGGCCGATCGGCGCCGAATTGCCCAAGTCCGCATGTTTGATCAAACCGCCGCCTAATGAGCCAACCACCGGGAAGCCCCAGCGAATGGGCAATAGCAGCCAGAACCATTGCCGTCTGAGGGCGGCATTGGAGCGCACCGAATCGGTGAGCGTTTCCCAGTCTGGAAGGAGAATAATATCTTTTTCGGCGTAGCTTAAAAACCGGTCATTATTTTTGCCTTCGTACCAGGAATTGCTTCGCGTGTTCAATGTGCTATCTGCCGCGGCAAGCGAAGGCAATAAGAATTTATATTTATGCCATCCGCCGTTGGCGCGTTCGGTGGCGCCGAGCGGTCCCACACGTTTCCAAATGCCCGGAAACGGATACGTGCCATGAGAATTGCGATTGCTCTCGCCCGGCGGCACCAGCAGCTGATCCAGCCCGATATTATCGGCGCCAATATAACCGATGGGGTGCGTATTCAAACTGTCTCGGAGGAGATGGAGACGGTCATAAATGCGCTCGCGCAACCAATCCTGCCGCAGTTTCTTCTGCTTCATTTTTTTCAACCCGGACACAAATTGTTTTTTTTCTGACTGATGAAAGTCCAGCCCGGCGGCTTGATAATCCAGCGTCATCACGAAATGATGAAAATAATAATCCACTTTTTTGATGACCAGCGCATTCAGAATCGCCGTGTTATTGTGGTCGAGAATTTCGGCGATATCATCGGCCGTCAGCAGCTCGCCCCGGCGTTGCAGGCTAGTGACGCGGACGTTGAGGTGCTCCCAGTCGCCTTCATGATTGTTGCCGCCGTCGTTGAAGGGATAGAAAAACCAATATTGTATGGCAAATTCATACCGCGCCGTATTTTCCGACGGCGCCTCATGAATAAAAAAGTGGGCGTAAATTTTGGAGTCGACGCGGCCTTGGGCAAGTTTTTCTTCCTGCTCCAGCAAGCGGTAGATCTTCCGCCAGCTCGCTTCATCATGTCCCGGAAAATTAAAATAGAGCACTTTTTCCAGGTGTCGTTCCGGATGAATGGGAGAACCCCGCGGGGCATCAGGATAAAATTCTTTCAGCAGACTCTGCAATTTTTCTTCATCGCAACCAGAAAAAGTTTGCAGGGGCGCTGTCTTTCCATTGGTGGCTGCCGGTAACGAGGTTGCTAAGGCGAGATCAATAAAATCAGCCCGGACGAGTTGGCTTTCCGGCTTGCTCAGGTCCCACGTGTCGACGTACAGAGTTGGGCGGTTGTCAAACGTCACCTTATTTTTTTCAAGGTGATATTTCAATCTGAGCATTGCCGTAAAATCGCGCGGCACGCTGTAATTGTTGCGATGCAGCACCGGCGAAAATTTTGCCGCGAGCTTCAACAGCCTTTCACCGCGGACATCGTCAATTCCATCTGCCGGTTTTTGGTCGCAGAAGTCCTGATGCCGGGGATCGCCATATAAATGCAATGTTGCGCTCGCCGTCGTCTGGCGGATAATCGGCGACTGCGGTGCCAGATAATCAAAATAATTCTCTCGCGTAAATTTTTTTTGACCGTAAAGATTTCCTACCTGGTTCGCCACCACGAGCAGCGTCAGGAGATTTAAAAATTTTTTCATGCCTTTGCCTCTAAAATCTTCGGAGCAGCGTTTCACCGTTTTTTTTTTCGGTTTGTAGCAGTGCAGATTTTAATTGTTGTTTGCCTCCTAATTTTAATAGACACCGTTTTGGGCGAAATTCTCTCACGATTGTTAAAATTTTTTTAAAATTTGCAACGCAGTTTCGAAAATAAAAGGACCGCACCGGTTTAAAGCCGATGCGGCCTTTTAAATTCAAAAACAAATTTTATACGATAAAATAAATTTCGCGGCTTTTGTCGTTTACCGACGGGCAGCCGGTATTATAGTGTTATCACGCAAAAACTATCACGAGTGCGGAGATTTTTTACACCACGAGGCACAAAGTTCACAAAGAAAAACTTGTGTTCTTTGTCCTTGGTGTCTCTTTGTGGTGCAGTTTGGTTGCGGCCAAAGACGCGCTACGGTGTCTCTTGTGCAAAAATTACGGGTTCACAAACCCAGAATTATTCCCAATCCGATTTCTCTCCGCACGATGTTTGCCGTTCCCAGCGCATCCGGCGTTTTTTTGCCCAGACGATGCCTGTGCAGCGTGTAATCTAGGCGAATGCCCAATTCCGGTTTTCCCGCATAAGCGCCAAGCATCGGCAACTTATGAATGTCGGCGTTGCGTTTGAAAAATAACTCCATACCGAGGCCGGCATGCCAGGTGTTGGGCAAAAATGGAAACGACGGCTTATGGAAAATTGGCGTTTTGGCCGATGGCAGCGGCGTGCCATTCAACGTCAGGTTCTCGACACGATACCAGTTCCAGCCATAACCGACACGTGGAAAAGGTTGAAAAGGTCCCCTACCAAAACTTTGCCGCAGACTTCCGGTCAACTCGTAAAGCCGCAGGGTGCCTCGTATGCGGCCCAGGTGCATGCGCTGCGTCTCATTCAGAATATCGTAGCGCACCGTGCCTTCGTAAATCGCAAAACTGTTTTCACTGGAAATGCGTCCGAGATGAAGATTATACATAAATCCCAAAGGTGAATAACTACGCTCATGGGCTAGACTGGTTAGATCGATTTTAGCGTTTGTATAATCTGCAAGTTTCGGCCCGAGAACGTTCACATTTAATTCAGGCAGCAGCCGCGCAAAATCATTATCACCGATCATCGTAAATGTACGATGCACTACTGAAACAGAACGAAACGACAACTCCCCGCGCGGCAGGTATTGGGGCTGCGACTCGTAAAAACTATTCCCAAATAGTTTCAGAACATTGATCGGCGGCAAACTGAAGACCTCCAGTATCGGATTAAAATATCCCCCGCGATTTAACCAATAACTGCTCGATGAAAATGTCAAAGGCAAAACATGCGGCTCATAAGCCTGATATCCAGCCGAGGTGCCGGCTCGATTCCACGCCGTATTAAAATTTGGCCCCACCGGCGCGGAATTGCCTAAATCCGCATGTTTGATCAAACCAGCTCCCGGGGAGCCAACCACTGGGAAGCCCCAGCGAATGGGTAATAGTAACCAATACCACTGACGTCGGACCGCCGGATTGGTAAGCGCCGAATCTTTGACCGTTTCCCAATCAGGAAGGAGAATAATATTTCGTTCGGTATAACTCAAATACCTATTATTTTTCTTGCTTCTGTACCAGTAATTTATTCTTGCATTCAAGGCGGCATTTTCCGTAGCAAGCGAGGGCAACAGAAATTCATATTTACGCCATCCGCCGTAGATGCATTCGATAGCCCCAAAGGGGCCGATGCCGTTCCAGATACCGGGAAATGGATAAGTCCCGTGCGAATTACGATTGCGCCCACCCGGCGGGGCCAGCAGTTGGTCGAGACCGATGTTGTCGGCGCCAATATAACCGATGGGGTGCGTATTCAAACTGTCTTTCAGCAGATGAATCCGGTCGTAAATCCGCTCGTGCAGCCAATCTTGTCGCAGTTCGCTCTGCTTCGTCCGTGTCAACGCGGACAGGAAGTGCCTTTTATCCGGTCGATGAAAATCCAGCCCGAACGCGTGATAATCCAGCGTCATCACGAAATGATGAAAATAATAATCCACTTTTTTGATGATCAGCGTCTCGAGAATCGCGGTGTTAGTGCGCTAGGAAAAGCTTAATGTTTCTGGCAAGGTGAAAGTCCATGCAGGGTAAGGTCTAGCCAACCACCCTTACCGAGTCTTGCGGATGTTACGAAGATGTGC
>Ga0247727_10011934_pt1 | contig 15021 bp, 12 predicted proteins | sample WisWelCaveWW1625_FD_202498 | JGI IMG/M metagenome (GOLD analysis project Ga0247727, IMG submission 202498) | Biofilm microbial communities from Wishing Well Cave, Virginia, United States - WW16-25 | ecosystem: Environmental > Aquatic > Deep subsurface > Groundwater > Cave microbial mat | place... | reverse complement strand
CGTACCTGGACTTCACGACGAGGCCGCTGCGGGACAAGGCGCTCCTCGCCGACGCGCGACGCTACGAGGAAGAGCTCGGGCTGGCGCGCATCCCGATCCGGGTCGAGGAGGTCAGCCTGGACACCGATCAGGCGAACGCATATGCCTACGGCATCGGGCCGAGTCGCCGCGTCGTCTTCTGGGACACAATCCTGCAGGAGCCCTTCTCGGAGAACCAGCAGCGCGTCGTGCTCGCGCACGAGCTCGCGCATCACTCGCAGACCCATCTCCCCGAGGGGATCGCCTGGTTCGCGTTCTTCGCCGTTCCCGGAACGTGGATCCTGATGCGCGCGACGCGGCGATGTGGAGGGATGGGCGCGCCCGAAGCCGTCCCGGTCACGCTCCTGGTCGTCGTCGTCTTCCAGCTCGTGACGACACCGTTCGCGAATGGGATCTCACGCCGGATGGAAGCGGAGGCCGACTGGAAGGCGCTTCAGGTGACGCGGGATCCGGCGGCGCTGGAGGGGCTCATGGTGCACTTCTCGGAGACCGGGCTCGGCGACCCCGATCCGCCTGCGTGGGCTCAGCTGGTGCTCGGCACACACCCCGCGCTCGCCGACCGGGTCGCGATGGCGCGGGCTTGGCCTGAACGGGACGAGCGCTGACCATTCGAGACATGGCCCGGGGTCTGACCCCGAATCTGACCTTTCGAGACATGGCCGGGGGTCTGACCCTCGCGCGCCGGTCAGGTGAGGGTGTACTCGGGGCCCGAGCCGCCCTCGGGCGGGGTGAGGCGGCCACCCTTCGCCGTGATGGCGCCGCACTGCACGCAGTTCGACGGCGTGATCTCGACGGACACCATGCCGTTCCCGAGATCGCGGCCGACCTCGTAGACATGCGCTGGACACATCCATTCCCAGGCCTCCGCGACCGGACGACGCACGCGGGTCGTCACCTTGAGGTGATTCGGCTGGTCGTCCCTCGTTCGATTGCCCGAGGCGAACACCGACGAGAGCTTGTCGAAGATGTACGTGCCGTCCGGCTTCGGGTATCGAGACGCCCTACCCGTTTTCATCAAGGGCGCAGCCGAGTTCGGGTGCGTAAGAAAGCGCCCGTTCGGCATGCGCCCTTTCGTCACGGTCATCATGCTCGCGAGCGCCCCGCCGACGAAGAACCCCCTGTCGAACGCCTGCCGCATGTTGCGCACTTCGTACAGCTCGTTCCACATCGGGCTCTGCCGTAGTGACTCGTCATACGCGTCGAGCGCGCCCACGCGGCTGGGCACCTCCCCGCGCTGAAGCGAGCGGAACGCCGCTTCGGCTGCGAGCCGTCCGGACTCGATCGCGTAGTGGACTCCCTTCAGGCGCGGCACGTTCACCAGCCCGGCTCCTTCGCCCACGAGCAACAGGCCCGGCGCGTTGAACCGCCGCGGGAACGAGTAGAACCCGCCCTCGGTGATGGTCTTCGCGCCCCAGGCGACGCGCTCGCCGCCGCGGAGGATCTTCCATATGAGACGGTGCGTCTTGAACTCCTGGAGGACGTCGTGGACCGAGAACTCGACGTCCTTCGCCTCGAGGCCGGCGACGAACCCGACCGTGACGAGCTCGTCTCCCAGCGGGTAGATGAACGACCCGCCGAACTCCCCGTAGCTCGCCGACTTGCGCAGTGGCCAGCCCATCGTGTGCACGATCCGCCGGAGCGGATCGGGGACGCGCCAGACCTCCTTCACTCCGAGCGCCCAGATCTGCGGGTTCTCGCCCTGAAGGCCGAAGCCCTCCATCGCCGCACCGGTGAGATAGCCCTGCGTCCCCTCCGCGAGCACGGTCAGCCCTGCGACCACGTCACTCCCCGGCTCGAAGGTCGAGAGCTGTTCACCTTCTCGCCCGCGCCCACGATCGCCCGTCCGGACACCGACAACCCGACCGTGCTCGACGAGCAGCTTCACAGCCGCAGTCTCGGAAAGAACCACAGCGCCGCTTGCCTCGGCCTGCTCCGCCAGGAACCGGCCGAGCACGGAGATCGAGACGATGACGTTGCCGTGGTTCCGCATCGTAGGCGGAGGTGGAATGCGCACCGCCGAGCGCCGGGACATGAGGTACACGGCCTCGCCCGGGACGTCGCCGTACGTCGGGATGTCGGCCATCGTGAGCCGGCCCTTGAAGAGCTGACGGAGCGGGCGCGGGTTGACGACCGCACCGGAGAGGAGGTGCGAGCCCGGCTGCTTCCCTTTCTCGAGCACGGCTATGGGAACCTCACCGAGCCGCTCTTTGACATCCGGATGCTCCTCGAGGAGCTGGCCGAGGCGGATCGCGCACGCGAGGCCACCCGGACCCGCGCCGACGATCGCAACGCCGACCTCGATGCGTTCGTCGCGGGCGTCCGTGGGCGCGCCGACCGCATCGATCGAACCGAAGGCGGGTGCGAAGTCGATCGGCCTGGCCATTACCCGCGAGTGGAGCGAACGAGCTCTGTCAACTTCGGCACGATCTGGTGCAGGTCGCCCATGACACCGATGTCGCAGAAGTCGAAGATCGGCGCGTTCGGGTCCTTGTTGATGGCGATGATCGTGCCGGCGCCCTGCATCCCGACTTTGTGCTGGATCGCGCCCGAGATCCCGCAGGCGATGTAAAGCTTCGGTGACACGGTCTTCCCCGTTTGCCCAACCTGGGTCGAGTACGGGTACCAGCCGGCGTCGACGACGGCACGCGTCGCCGCGACAGCCCCGCCGAGCGCGGCCGCAAGCTCCTCGAGCAGCGAGAACGCGTCGGGCGACCCGAGCCCTCGGCCTCCGGCCACGATGATGTCCGCGTCCTCGATCGACGGCCCGGTCGACGCCTCCACTGTGTGTCCGATCAAGGTCGCGAGTGTCGAGAACTCGGCAATCGGACTCTCGAAGCTCTCGACCTCGACAGAGCCGCTGGCCTCGACAGGATCGAACGCGCCCGCGCGCACGAGCCCAAGCCTGGGCGAGCCTTTCCATCCGACATCGACCATCACCGTGTCCCCGAGAGCGGGCCGCTTGCCGACAAGCTCGCCGTCGCGGATCTCGAGATCTGTCAGATCCCAGTTGAGACCAGCGTCGAGGCGAGCCGCGAGGCCCGCAGCCACATCGGAGGCGAGGACAGATGCTGCGAAGAGAACGGTGTCCGCACCCGTCTTCTCGACGAGAGTCGCGAACGCGTCGACGCGTGGCTGCGGCAACGGCGGGGCCTCGCTCTCGAGTGCGTACACCCTCGATGCGCCGAAGGCTCCGGCCTGTGTGGCGACCTCACGCGCGGCAGGCCCGATCACGACCCCGGCGGAATCGCCCAGCGACGCCGCCTTCGCAAGTACGCCAAGGCCTCCCTTCTCGAGCCCGCCTGCATGGTGCTCGAGAAAGACCAAGAACGTCACAGCAGTCGCCTCTCGAGGACGAGGTCGAGGATCTTCTGCGCGGCGCTGCCGTCGTCTTCGATCCTGATCTGGTCGCCCCGCGAGGAAGGTGCGCCAAGCTCGAGCACGGTGGTCTTCGCGGCTGCTTCACCTGCCTCGCTCGGCGGAACGCCCAGATCGGCGAGCGACAGGGTCTCCTGCGGCTTCGTCTTCGCGCCCATGATCCCCTTGAGCGAGGGGTAGCGCGGCTCGTTGATCGCGTCCGAGACAGCGACCACCGCGGGAAGCGGTGCAGAGATGACGTCGTAGCCGTGCTCCGTCTGGCGCTTCCCGTGAACCTCGCCCCCTTCGAACGTGAGCGACGCGACCTGCGAGATCACGGGTCGGCGCAGCCGATCCGCCACAGCAGCCCAGAGAACCGCGCCGTCGCCGTCACTCGAGGCCTGTCCGAAGAGAACGAGATCTGCCGCCTCGCGCTCGAGCGCGGCCGCGAGCGCGCGGCTCGTTCCCAGGAGGTCGGAGCCGGCGGCCGCCTCATCGCTGACGACGACAGCCCGGTCCGCACCCATGGCGAGCGCCTTGCGCAGCGAGTCGATCGCTTTCACAGGGCCGAGCGATACGAGCACGACCTCCCCGCCCTGCGCCTCCTTGATCCGCAGCGCCTCCTCGACGGCGTTGAGGTCCGTCGGGTTGAGAGCAGACTCCCCGGAACGAACGAGCCGCTTCGTTCCCGGGTCGATCCGCTTGTGGACGGTCGCGTCCGGCACGTGCTTCACGCAGACCGCGATCTTCATCGGCGCGGACTCTAGCCGGGAGGCGAGTGTCGGCTCGTTCGAAGCGCCGGAGATCCGCTAGATGGTTGATGCCATGAGATCGCCGTCTCCGGCGCGCGAACTGGCCGCTCGGGGGCGCGACGGGAGAGCGGCGGCGATGCTGGACGCCTCGGCGCCCGTCGCGAAGCGCACGTCCGGGGAAGCGGCGACGCGCCAGATCGCGCATCCGGACGCGCGAGATCGTGGCATCAACCATCTAGGCCGTGCTAGTTCGCAGGCAGCGGACGATGGATACTTCGTCGGTGACGGATCGGCCCGTACCGCTTTCCGTCGTCCTTCTGGTCTGCCTGCTGCTCATGGCGACGGCCTCGGTCATGACCATGGGCTCCCTCGCTCTGGCCGGCGACGGACCCTTTTATCTCGTCCGGATTCTCGATACCGAGCAGGTGTTCAGCCCGGATTCGCGCTTTTTCGGAAACGCGATCCGTCAGGCCCCGGTCGTCATTGCCGTCCACCTGGGCCTCGAGGACACGTATCTCCTCTCCGCACTTCTCGGAATCGGGCAGCTCGTCCTTCCTGCAGCAATTTGGTCAGCTGCCCTCGTGCTTTCCCGAGCGCGCGCCATCGCCTTTTCTGCCGTTGCGATGACCGCCGGTCTCTCTGCGGGAACCACATGGTTCTTCAGTGTCGCCGAGGTCGTCCTCGCGACACCGCTGACGGTGTTGGTCGCCGTCCTCCTGTGGCGGCCCCAGGAATGGGCGTGGCGTCACGCCGTCCTTGCGATCTCGGCATCCTCGATCCTGGTCGCGAGCTACGAGTCCGTCGTGCTAACGGGCCCGATGCTCGCGGTCTGGGCGGTCTGGCGTACCGCACGCTCGAGATCCTCTGTCGATCGGTGCGGAGCTGCGATTGTGGCCGCGGTCACCGCTCTCTCGGTCATCGCGGGATATGCGGGGATCATCTTCGCGCGAGAGCCGTCGCATGCGCAGTCTCTTCTCTACTACGTCGTGTCCGGCAGCTTTACGTCGGCCTGGCCGCAATCGCGGCTCTCGTCGCCGCAATGGTCTCGCACGTCGACCGCACGCTGCGGTCCATCCTGCTCGGTACCGGCGTTGCAGCCGCAGCGGTCGCGATCTACACGTTCACGCCTACCACTCAGGAGGCGTTCGCGGCGCGTGGCGGCGCAGCGATCGCAGCGTTGGCGTTGCAGCTCTTCCTGCTCTGGCTCTGGATCTGCGACCGCGCACCGTCCAGTGCGACCGCACATCCGCGCTGGGCCGGGCGAGTCGAGCCCGTGCAGTCGCGATGGCTTCTCTTCGTGCCGGTCCTCTTCGTCGCCGCGATCGCCTATGCGGAGGTGAGCGCGATCGGCCGCTGGACGCGGAGCCTCGACGCCTTCCAAGCCGCGGTCGACAGGGCCACGGGGCCCACGCAGGTCGATGAGGTCTTACCCGAGGATCGGCGTCACGTGGTCTGGGGCTGGACGAGCAGTTCGCTCTCGCTCATCGTCCGACACAGGGCTGGAGCGGGCATCCTCGTCGACCGCAACCCGAGCATCGTGCCCTTCCCACCGTACGCCGCCCGCGAACAGCTTGCGGACAAGTACACGTGGCGCACCTAGCCCATGCGACCTATCCCCACGCTTCGCGACCGCTCGGGTCGACCTCTGCGCTCGCAGCCTTCGTACACGCCTCCCTGTGCTCGCGTGTAATTCGGCCACACGCCGACTGCCGGCTCCGGCTCGTCGGGTACAGCATCCCGACGACAAGGCCAACCCCGGAGAAGCAGTCGGCGCGCTCGGATCGGGGTGCTCGGTTGCAGAGGACCGTCGCCGGTTCGATGCCGCGTGCTCCAGAGGCATTCGCGATGGTTCGGGCCGCGCCGCGCAGGCAGTCTCCCTGGTCTGCGCCGGCGAATCGGCAGAGCCTGCGAATCTTGTCCGGCGCATAGCGCACCCCCTCCGCAGCGTCCCGACCGTACCCACGGAAGCAGGTCCGCGCCCAGCCGCCGAGTCGAGCGCAGGCCGCGGCTGTCTTTGCAAAGTCGCCGTCGTTCGAGACGAGGATTCGCCAACTGGCACGCAGATAGCAGGAGTGCTGATCCCGCAGCCGGAGCCGCGTGCACGGATAGAGCGGATCCTCGTCATCGAGCCACGGCGAGCGATACCCGAAGCGCGTGTCGATGTTCTCCATGAACGAGCCGCTTGCACACGCCTTTCGGTCCCAACCGGTCCCGAGACGCGCACACACGGAAAGCGTGAGAGGCAAGTCGTACCCGGTCTGGATCATCAGCCCGTGGCCTAGCCCGTGCCTGCACTGGTAATCGAGGAAGCCGCGTCGGCGCAATTCTCCTTCGGCACAGAGCGAGCGAGCGACCTCGACGAGTCGTGCCTTGGAGGTGATGCCGAGAAACGAACGCTCCAAGATCCCGTGGTAATACCCGGACACACACGTCGGCGAGCCCTGCGAGAACGTCCTCGCGACGTTCCCGTCGAAACGCTCAAGCGCTGCCGAGCCGATCGCGTGCGCGATCCGGTGGCAGCCCTTCTCGACAGCCGGATCGGCGGCCATTCGTTGCTCGAAGAGTGTGAGTGCGCGCCTCGGCCCCAGCCGGTACGACACGTTTCCGAACGCCTGCTCGAGACACGCCGAGTCAGCACCACAATCCTCGAGCTCAGTCTCGTCGGGCTCGAACTCTCCCGCGATCGGGTGGAACGTCCCGCCACTCGAGCCTTGGGCTAACGGCAGCCGGCCTCCGTGGCTCCCTTCCGAGAGAACGAGATATGCGACTACCGGAACCGCGATCAGCGGAACCGCGAGAAGAAATGGAAGCGCTCGTACCAGGGGGCTTCGTGATCGCGTCGATCGCATGCTCAACTTCGGATCGCTCATCGTACGAGCCGTATCGGCACCACTGCGCCACCCGAAAAGGCGGCTCCACACGAGCCGATGGGGTCGAATCCATCTGGTACCGTCCCGCGCTTCGCGCTCGAACCGGAGCACCTTCTCGCTTTGAGACGCCACCGGACGGCACCAGCTCGTTTCGTGCTGGGGACCTTCGCCTCTCTCCTCTTCACTGGCCTCGCTGCCGCCGCCCTCAGCGACCGCGTCGGCCGCGTCGCTCCGCTTCCGTAGGCGCGCCAGCCGGTCGCGTCAGCAGCATTTCGCGCGATGGCACGTGACCTCTCGATACTCATGCCCGTCTTCAACGAGCGAGTCACCGTCGAAGCAGCGATCGAAGACGCGCTCGGCGCGGAGCTCCCGGTTGCGCGCCGCGAGCTGATCATCGTCGACGACGGCTCCACCGACGGCACGCGAGAGTTGCTCGGCTCACGCACCTGGCCCGACAACGTACGCGTCGTGTTCCACACCGAGAATCAAGGGAAAGGGGCCGCCGTACGAACCGGGCTCGGCCACGCGAGCTGCGAGTTCGCAGCGATCCTCGACGCCGATCTCGAGTACCGGGCAGCCGATCTCGCAGACGTTATCGACCCCCTCGTCTCGGGAGAAGCCAAGGTTGTCTTCGGCACGCGCGCGTGGACGTCCCAGTCGTCGTTCAGCTTCTGGTACGTGGTTGGGAACAAGGCCGTGACGTTCGCGACCAACGTGCTCTACAACTGTTGGATCTCTGACGTGATGACGTGCCACAAGGCGATGAGCACGGAGCTGTTTCGCTCGCTGCCGCTGCGCGAAAGGGGCTTCGCGATCGAGCCTGAGATTGCCGCACGCGTGCTTCGTGCCGGCGAGCGGATTCACGAGGTGCCGATCTCCTACAAGGCGCGCGGCCGTGAAGCCGGCAAGAAGCTCACGTCGTTCGACGGGCTCCGCGTGTTGCGAACGCTCTTGCGCTGCCGCGTGATGTGAACGAGTTCGTGGGACCGGTCCGCCGTACGGACGGTCGCGGTGCCGCAGCGATCATCACGGTGTCGTACCTCGTCCTCGGATCGCTTCTCTGCTGGTCGCGATTCGTTGGGCTGAACCGAGGCTACTCGAGCGACGAGCTCAATACGGTCCGGAACTACGTGAGGGCTGGACCTCACGAGATCCTCGTCGGGCACTACATCCCGAACAACCACGAGCTCTTCAGTCTTCTCGGCTGGGCGACGACCTCGATCGTCGGGGAATCCGAGGTCGCCCTTCGTCTGTTGTCGGTGATCCCATTCGTCATGGGAGTGATCGTCGTCACCTGGTGGCTTCACGTGCGCCTCGGCGCGTTGTCGGGCTTGCTCTTCCTCTTCCTCGCGACAGCTTCGCCACTGCTCCTCGACATCACTCGCCAGGCACGCGGATACGGTCTGGCCTTTCTTGCGATGGGCGTGCTGGTCGTCGCGGCGCTCGAGGCAACCCGCTCACCACGAGCCTGGACGGTCGTTGCATTCTGCAGCGCCGGCGTGATCGGCACCTGGACGCTGCCACACTTCGGAATCGCGTTCGCCGCGACGGGCGCCGTTCTGCTGGCGAGTGGCGAGCTTCGCCGATGGTCCATCGGACTCACGGTGTCGTTCCTCGCGATCAGCGCCTGGTACGGGCCTCACCTCGACGACCTCTTGGAAAGCTCGCGGCAGCAATACGGCTTCCGGATCGGCGCGGCGTGGGTCGTCACTGCGCCGATCGATCAGATCCTGATGCCGGGCCTGAGATGGATCGACGAGGTGCTCGTGGACCCAGGTCTCGGATCGCTTGCGATCGTCGCCGCTCTCGGACTGCTCATCATCTCGAGCCCGCTACTCCGGAGCCGCGAGTCGGCACTCATCCTCGGTGCAGGTGTCGTGGTGACGGTCGTGACACTTTGGATCACGCGAACCCAGGTCGCCCCGCGATTCTTCAGCTTCCTTCTCGTCCCGCTCCTCGTTCTTCTTGCGAGCGGAATTGCCGCCATCCTGGCGCGCTCCGTCACGATCCGTCGCGCCGGAGTCCGAACGGTGATCGCCGTGACGACGCTCGGACTTGTCGCACTCATATCGGCTCCGTACTTCGAGACGGTCACCCGACTGCCACGCGAGTCGATTCAGCAAGTGGCCGCGTCGATCGGGACGGTGGCACCACCCTCAGCACCGGTGTTCGCCTACGTGCCGTACCCGAGAGATCTCGAGTTCTATCTCGGCCGGCCGGTGGAGACGCCCCGAACGCCCGCTGAGCTCCGTCGGATGTGTCATGTATCCCGCGAAGTGGTTTTCGTCAGCCAGCCGTGGTTACTGCCGCCTGTGACAGTCCGCTGCACACAGCGCAACGGTGCTCGTCATCTTCGATTCGCGCAGTACGCGCGCGGCGAGGAGGTGAACGTATGGCTCATTCCTCCCGCGCGGTAGCGCCTCCGCGTCACGCCGGGCTCTTTACTTCGGCCTCGTACGCGATTCTCGGATTGGCCTTGGTCGGGACTCGCCTGACCGGGCTCGGGCAGAGCTTTTGGCACGACGAGGTTGTAGCGGTCGAGTACTACATTCGAGCCGGTCCTCGCGAGATCCTGGCAGGGCCAGGTCTCAGCCATGAGCTCTTCGGCCTGGTCGCCTGGTTGACGAGCACCGTCGCCGGAGAGTCGGAGATCGCGTTTCGCCTGTGGTCGGCCGTGCCGTTCATTCTCGGAGTTGTCCTCGTCACAACGTGGCTCCATATCCGTGTCAACCGGGTGGCGGCCGTGCTCTTCCTGTTCTTTGCCACCGTCTCCCCCCTGCTGCTCGACATAACCCGCCAGGCTCGGGGATACGGTCTCGCCTTTCTCGCGATGAGCGTCCTGATCGTGGCAGCACTGGAGGCGGAGCGCTCGGGAAGGGCGTGGACGATCGTCGCATTCTGCGCAGCGGGAGTCGTCGGTACGTGGACGCTGCCCCAGTTCGGAATAGCGTTTCTTGCGACGGGCGCGGCCCTGCTGACCGACCGCGGTCTGCGTTGGCGGGCCGCGCTCGGGCTAGGTGCAGCCGGTGTCGCGATCGGTGCGTGGTACGCGCCTCACATCGGCCAGGTCCGTGCAGCCGCAGGGATCGAAGACGGCACCAAGATCGACACCGTCTGGCTCCTCACAGCGCCGATCGACCTTGTGCTGATGCCGGCCTTGCTCTGGCTCGACGGCACCGTCTTGGTCCCGGGCCTACGTTGGCTTCCGTTGATTCTCCTGTTGGCGCTCATCATCGGATCGAGCCCGCTCCTTCGCTCGAAACACACCGCGCTCGTTCTGGGCTCCGGAGTAGGCGTGACGGTCGTCGCTCTTCGGCTCGCTGATGCCTATGTCGTTCCGCGATACCTCAGCTTCCTCCTCGTGCCGCTCCTCGTCCTGCTCGCGACCGGCATGGCCGCGATCCTGGGCCGCATTCCCACTCACCCGGCCGTCGTGAGAACGGTGCTCAGCCTCGTGGTGCTCCTTCTCCTTGCGGCTAACTTCGTCGCGGTCGCGCCTAATGTGATTCGCCTGCCGCGCGAGGCCCACAGGGATGTAGCGGCGATCATCGAGAACCGGGGTCCGCCCGGCGCGAAGGTGTTCGCGTACCTTCGTAACCCAGACGGTCTCGAGTTCTATCTCGGGAGATCGGTTCGCACGCTCGAGTCCGCCGAGGTCGTTGCCCGAGTCTGCCGCAATCGGGAGACCATCGCCTACGTCACGCAGCCGCATGCCATCGAGTCTGTGGAGGTCCCGTGCCTGGCCCGCACCGGGGTGCAGCACTTCCGCTTCAGGCAGTACGCGCGCGGCGACGAGATGAACGTCTGGCTCGTGCCACCGAGCCGTTAGGTACGAACGAACGCGAGAGGCCAAGTGGGTGGCGGACGGCTACGGCTCTCGCCTCCAGAGCTGGGCGGTCACCCTCCAGCCGAATGGCAGCCGCTCGACCAGCCTGTGGTCACCGAATCCCAGCGCACGGCGATCCTCAGGCTCGAGCTCATCCCCCGTTTCCGACCACGTGAGGACCCAGATCGAATCCGCGTTCGACACGCTAGTGGCTCGGGCGCCGTAATACGTCGCTGCCGGCTGAGCGGACCACGGAGCGACGACGATCGCGTCGCTTTCGCTGCGCCGTTCGAGCACGGTATCGACGGCGCTCCTCCAGTCCTCGCCGCGCCAGTTGCCGCCGTCTGCCGATCCGTACCACGCAGCGAGACCGATGCTCGTGGCGACCACCGCCGCGAGCCCCGCCGCAACTCCGAGCCGGCGACCGACTCCCGTCACCGCAACCGCAGCGAGGAGTGCAAAGGCGGGCGCGGCGACGATCAGATAGCGGTCGAGGAACACGGGTCTAACGACCGACGGGAGCAGCGCCAGAACGAAAGGCGCACACGCCCAGACGCCGAGCAACACTGCGAGGTCCGTCTTCCGCGCGCGGCGCAGTACCCAGACGCCGGCGATCGCGAGCAGGAGGCCGAGGCCGGCGACACCGGAAGCGTCCGATACCGCGTGCGCCACAACCGTGGGTGTCGGTGCGGTGAGCCAGTTCATCCCGGCGCCCGCACCGGTCGACCGCATTGCGATGACGGCCGCCCACGGAATCGCGAACGCGCAGATGATGACGGCCGCCAACGGACCATGAGGTAGCGCTCGGTCGCGTCTCTGGGCGATTAGCGCCGCGTGCGCCGGGACGAGCAGGAGGCCGGCAACGGCATGCCAGATGACAAGTGCGGAGAACCCAACGCCATAGACGGCCCACGAGGCGCGCGATCCGCGGTCGAGGGCGCGCAGCAGGAGCAGTGTTACCAGCAGGCTCAGAGCCAGGAGCAACGTGTAGCCACGCGCCTGCTGCGACCACTTGACGACGAAGGGACTGGTCGCGAGAAACACGCCGCCGATCAGCGCAATCCGATTGTCGAAGAGCTTGCGCGCAAGCACCACGAGAAGCCCGCACGCGGCCATCGCCCCGAGCACCGACGGCATCCGCAACGCCCACTCGGACGTGCCCGCCACGGATGTCCACATCCTCGCAACCGCGTCGTAGAGGACGTGGTACTGGTCGTTGTCGAACCACCACTCGGGCGAGCGCTGCGCCGCGTATGCCGTATAGCCTTCATCCACCCACAAAGACGGGCCGCCCAGCCGGATCAAGCCCAGAGCGAGCGCTGTCCCACTCGCTACGACGATGCTCAGTCCGAGCGCACTGGCACGCAGGCGCGCCACCAAACGTGAGCCAAGACCGAGGTCGACGACGCCTCGCTCGACTGGTGCGACAGCTGCGGGCACAGTGTCACGCATGGCCACGTCGAACGGCATCGATGAAAGGGAGGCTCATGCGCCCAGTTACCCCATTCCGGCTGCTCGGCGACCCGATCATGCGCACGAAAGTGCCTCCCTCTTCGGGCACGGTGCCCATCCTCAGAATGCGGGATCAGTAGACAGCTGCGTGTGCCCCGATCGTGCGGCATTTGCTGGACAATGGGCTAGTCCTGCCTATGGGCCGCGCGAACCGCGATTCAGCCTGACGCCGACCAGGAGCAGATCGATGAGCGCGTGCACCATGTCAACGAACCTGAGCCTGGATCCCGAGACGTCACGCCATTCGCGCAGAGGCATCTCTTCGAATGCGCGGAGCGGCACGGGCTCGACCGTGCTGGTTCCATGTAGCAGTCGCCCGATGAGCTCGACGTCGAACACCCACGACGATCGGAAAGGGGCGTTGATCGCCTCCCGTACCGCCGGCGTAACTCGAAACACCTTCGCGCCGCACTGAGTGTCGTAGACGGGAATCCGCAGGATCAGCGACGCCATCGTCGCGAACACGCGCCCGAGATAGTGGCGACGCGCGCGGCGCTTGATTCGTCGACCGAGAAGTGCCACGCGAGCGGCGAGAACAAACGCGAGGTCAGGTCGGCGCTCGAGAAGCGCAAGCATGCGCAGGAGCTCCTCCGGCGGTGTGGCCAGATCGGCGTCGTAGTAGCCCACGACCTCTGCCCCGGCGTCGACGCCGTAGACGAGCCCACATCGAATGGCCTCTGCCTTGCCCACGTTGCGAGGCAGCTGGAGCACTTCGACGTTGTTCGCCGTCGCCTCGAGCCGACTGAGCGCAACGGACGTACCGTCTGTCGAGCCGTCGTCGACGAAAAGGAGATGTACGTGACCCGACTCCGCGAGTGACGCAAGCCGCGCCAGGTCGAGTCGCCGCTCCTCGTTGTAACAGGGGATGACCACGAGCGGGAGGCGCCCCGCAGACCGATCCTCCTTTCTCAGGTGCTCTGACGTCGACACAGCCTCGTGGAGAAGGAGCCCTGACGCTCAAGGAGGTGCACGGGCGCAGTATGGCCTCGAGCCTGGACGCCGAATCGTGAGGCCCTCTGACACCAGCGCCTGCTAGCTTCGAATCCGGTGACGCCGTCGTCTCCGCACATCTCCGTGATCATCCCGTGCTTGAACGAGGAAGAGGCAGTAGGGAAGGTCGTCGACCAGTCATTCGAGGGGATCAGGCGTTCGGGTCGCCGCGGCGAGGTCGTGGTCGTCGACAACGGATCGACGGACGCCTCCGCCGCTATTGCCGCAGCGAGGGGAGCACGCGTCATCTCCGAACAGCGGCGCGGTTACGGAAACGCCTATCTGGCAGGCCTCGCAGCCGCACAGGGCGATTACCTCGTAATGGGGGATGCGGACGACACGTATCCCATGCAGGAGCTGACGCAGTTCGTGGATCGCCTCGATCAGGGCGACGACCTTGTGATCGGGTCACGCTTCAACGGCACGATCCATGGAGACGCGATGCCGTTCCTCAACCGGTTCGTCGGCAACCCCATCCTGACCGGCATGTTGAACCTCCTCTTCGGCGTGAAGGTCTCCGACGCCCACTGCGGGATGCGCGCGCTGCGACGCGAGGTTCTCCCGGTCCTCGATCTCCATTCCACCGGAATGGAGTTCGCATCCGAGATGGTCTTCAAGGCGTACCGCAGGGGACTTACGGTGAGCGAGATCCCGATCGACTACTACCCTCGTGTCGGCGAGTCGAAGCTCAACCGCTTCGGGGATGCCTGGCGGCACGTTCGCTTCATGCTCCTCTACAGCCCGAGCTGGCTGTACCTAGTTCCCGGGAGCCTCATGCTCCTCCTCGGCATGATCGGCATGGTCGTACTCGCGACGGGACCCATAGACCTCTTCGGCAGGTCGTGGCAGATCCACACGATGCTCGGGTTCGTCGCGGTGACGCTCATCGGCGCGCAGGTCATCCAGCTCGGTGTGTTCGCACGAACATACGCGCGCGTCCGGATCGGCGAGCGTGACTTGCTGCTCGAGCGCTTCTCACGTCACCTTCGGCTGGAGCACGGCCTCCTCATCGGCGGCGCGCTCGTTCTGTTCTCGGTCGTGGGCCTCATCGCCGTCGGCGTGGAATGGGCCGCCAACGGCTTCGGCATCCTCGGCCGCGCCTATGAGACGGCGCTTTTGGCGACAACGCTCGGGCTCGGAATCCAGATCGTCTTCGGCGCCTTCTTCCTCGCACTTTTGACCATGCCTCTGCGCCGAGGTGAGCCGACACCGTTTGCCAGCGCCTCGAACCAGCCGTGATCTCGGTTGTCATCCCGATCAAGAACGGTGGCGCCGGCCTTGTGCGCTGCCTCGAAGCCATCGCACGACAGCGCACCGACGAGGAGGTCGAGGTCGTCGTCGTCGACTCCGGCTCGAGCGACGGAAGCCCGCGTCGTGCCGAGAGCTTCGGGGCGCGAGTCCACTCCATCTCGCCGGGTGAGTTCCAGCACGGCCGCACGCGCAACGTCGGGGCAGAGCTCGCGCGCGGCGATGTCCTCGTCTTCACGAGCCAGGACGCATATGCGGTCGGCGAGCACTGGCTCGCAGACCTCACGTCGCCGCTGAGGTCAAACGCATGCGTGGCCGGGGTCTACGGTCGACAGCTACCCCATGAGGACGCCCGGCCGCCGGAGCGGTTCTTCCTCGATTTCGTTTACGGGCCCGAGCCCCGCGTTCAGCACCTCGAGCGAGAGGAAGA
>Ga0247727_10011933_pt1 | contig 15024 bp, 12 predicted proteins | sample WisWelCaveWW1625_FD_202498 | JGI IMG/M metagenome (GOLD analysis project Ga0247727, IMG submission 202498) | Biofilm microbial communities from Wishing Well Cave, Virginia, United States - WW16-25 | ecosystem: Environmental > Aquatic > Deep subsurface > Groundwater > Cave microbial mat | place... | reverse complement strand
TAAAAGGAACTCCAATAACATTCGGAGCATATATGCCGTAATTACCTTTTTCAAAAGTGCAATTGTTAATGGTAATGTTTGACTGGGAAGGATTAAAGGGTTTCTTCTGTCCCAAAAGCCATAGGCCGAGGTGATTACTATTTCCGCTGATGTTTGAAGTTACAAGAGTATTTTGAAATTTTACTTCTGTAGAAATTCCCTGAGGCACGATACGTGAACTATTACCAAGTTCCACTCTTCCATTTGTTACATAAAAAGAAAATGCAAACTTTGGAATGTACAGGTTGGGCTGAGTAACTTCAAGAATCTTATCTGTCTTACCTGCTCCATTGAGTTGAAAAGAAGATGTTGTGGTCATAAATACGTTTCCAGTAGAAAGCGGAGAAGAAAATTTTACATAACCATTGCCTGTAAAAGAAAATACAGCATTCGCGTTAATTTGCAAATCGCCTTTGAATTCTGCCAATGTGCTATTGCTTAATAATTTTATTGTTGCACCAGAGTTATAAATCATTTTACCTTTTTGAGTTGCATTGCCGTCCACAAAAATTTTTCCATTGCCATTAAGATCGATTACTGAGCCAGTATTCAATTGTAGTAATCCAGTTGGTTGAACTTCTATTCCGTCCCAACTGATACAACTGGTTATGGTGCCGTCAACAATAAGCGATGCTCCGGGCTGAACAATGAATTTTGTGCCGGGGGACATTTTAATGGTTGTGCTATTGCCGGAAATAGTGAGCGTTTTACCTGATTGTATGATTACTGTATAAGGCACGTTTATAGAAGTATTCCATACTGTATTGGATGTGATATTAAAAGACGCTGTGAGGTTTGTAATAGGAGTGGCAAGATCGCTTTCCCATAAACCTCGACCATACGTTGCAGCTCTTATTTTTCCGCTACATCCATAATTAATTTCCAACCAGTTTACTATTGCATTCGGAAGTCCTGTCATAAACGTTTGCCATTGAGATAGGGAATTATCAATGTAATGTACACCTACATCTGTTCCAACATAAATTCCATCATTTGATCCATTTTGATAAACGATGCAATTAATGGGTAGATTGGGAAGATTTCCAGAAACATTTGACCAACTTGAACCACCATTTAAAGTTTTATAAACTTTTTCACCGTTAATGTATCCTGATACAGTAATCCATACATGATTCGGATTTGCTGAACTTATTGCAATTCCAGTAATAAATTTTGTATTTACACTTGGTGGTAAAATCATTTCTGTCCAGTTTCCTGCTCCTCCGCCAACTACTGTTTTATATAAATGAGGTTTTCCCTGATAAGTAGATGGGTTGCCATCGGGCGCAACTGCAACATAGATGTAATTGGGATTTGAAGGCGCAACAGCGATTGCCTTGACCGCTGCATAAGCTCCTGCATTAAAATCAGTACGGAAATCCGAAATTCTTTGCCAGTCTCCACAAGTGGAGAAGGCAGTTCTTGCATTGGTGGTTTTCCAAACTTGAATTCTCCCTTGATAAAGAGTATTGGGATTTGAAGGATCAATCGCTAAAGGTGCACCAAAATAAGAAGGTTCGCAGATTGGTTTTTGATTTGGTGTTGTTGTGGAATAATTACAGCTTTCGCATTGGGAATAATTGTAATTAATATAACTAAAAGAAGGACTTGAATTTGTACTTGCCCTTGCTAAACTTCCATTTGCTCCATTAGGGGCTTGGGTTGCATACATATAATTTGCATCAGTGAAGTCCATTACGGACTCGAAACTATCTCCCCATATCTCGTGTTGCGCTTCCCATTGTCCGTTTTTCAAATAAAATGGAGCCATGTCTTGCGCTCCTGTAAGAATCTGATAAGCGTTAAACGGAGAACTTGAAGTATGATAAAATGTAGCGATACCAAGCCCATTATATAATTCTTGGGCGGTTCCATCTCCATTGGCATTTAAAGTTAGTTTCCAAAATCCTCCGTCACAGCCAACAAATAATATATTTGGATTATATGGTGCAAATTCTAATGCATGGATATCATCATGCAAAAATCCTGATATAACCGCATCAAGCCAAATTGCCGAAGTCCCTCCGTCAGTTGTTTTTCTAGGTCTTACATCTCCTACAAAGACCATTTGATTATTTGAGGGCGAAACAGCAATAGGCATTCTCCCGTTTGCAACTGGCGATTTTTGTGACCATATGCCAGTTTGAATATCATATTTAAAAAAATAAGCCGTTGCACCAACTTGCCATGAAAATGGATAATTGTACCTTGTCGATAAAGTTGCGTAAAGAAATTTATTGTCCGATGAAATCGCGATATTAATGTTCTCCATATAATTTTGATTGTTTCCTGATACAGGAAACTGTGCAGGCGCGGATGGTGTTCCCGTTAAATTCAAGCCGCTACCATGAGCAATATAGTTCCAGCTATTACCACTATTAGTAGATTTTACAATATCAACTCCTGATGCATATAATGTTTGATAATTACCCGTTTCAAAAATTATATTTCTCATCCATTCATTTCCAGATGCTCCACCGTAAACCTTTACCCAAGTGGGATTTGCAGATTGCCTGCCATTCGGATTCGCTGTCTTAAATATTCCAACAGATGTCGCTGCATACATTACATCGCTGTTAGAAGGGTCAACGAGAACTTTATGAACATAATAAAATCCGGCTTGGAAATTAAATAAACCTGTATTTATAGCTGCCCATGTTTGACCACCGTCTTCTGAACGATATATTCCATCGGAAAAAGTAAATCTGCCCGTTCCTACATATATGTTATGAAAACCATTTGAATTTGGAACCGGATCAACCGCAATGCTTGAAACACCGATGCGCGCCAACTGCTGATCTGTATTTAAATTCGACCAACTTTGTCCTCCATTGGTTGTTTTCCAAACACCTCCTCCGGGACCACCCGCGTACATGATATTTACCGGGTCAATGGGATCAAAAGCAATAGCTACGATTTGACCAATCCCTTTCATTGAAGTATTAATATTATGTTGCGGCCCTAACTCAGTCCAATTTGATGATGCCTGAGAAACGGTTTTATTGGCTAGAGAATAATTCTGAATATAATTTTGAGTTGCATCTATGGCTATCTTGAAACTGCCGTGCGGATATAAGCGCGGACTCCAGTAATTTTGCCATCTCAGGAATTGCCTGTATTCTCCGCCTTCGCTTGTATCTTCCCCACAACCCGAAAATCCATTACAGGGATGCCCTTGTAAATACGCTCTGCTGTACGAATTGTAATTCGTATCAATAGCGGGGTTGTTACCATAACGAAAGAACTGTGCTTGTGAAACTGAAAAAGCAAGCAGCATTACTGCTAAAAAGATAATTTTATTTTTCATAGTTAAATTTTTTAGAGGTTAATTTCGGGTGATAAATTTTCCATTTATTGTATAATTGCCACTGGTTTTTACTTTGTAGAAAAATATTCCGACACATGAACTTTTATTTTCAATTATGAATTCATATTTATTTTTTTGTTTAATAAAAAAAATGTTAGTCACATCTTTCCCATCAGAGGAAAATATTTTTATTTCACCTTTTTCTATCTGAACATTTTTAAGATTAAATATTTCTAAAATTGCATTCTCAACAAAAGGATTGGGAAATATTCTTGATTCTATTGTATGCTCAATTTCATTTACTGATACAGGGCCGGGAGAAAACTCCCATAAATCCCAAGTGCCAGTTGATCCATCATCACCTGTGGAGATATATCCATAATTTCCGATTGAAAAACCTACAGCTGCCGAACGATAGCCTCCACCAAAATCTGCCATTTGTACCCATGTGTCTGTTGAGGGTAGATACTTCCAGAAATCTTTAGCTGCTAGGGGCACACTCCCTGTATATCCTGTTCCAATATATCCAGTGTCGCCTATTGCGAAACCCGATGGCATATATCTTGCCTGCGCAGGAAGATTCGCTTTCTGTGACCAACTGTCGCTTATCGGATCATATTTCCAAACTTCTGAGTTAAGAGACCCAAAAGTACAGGTATCTTGTCCAAAAAAGATATATCCCTTTCCTGCAATACTTACCCCCAAAGACCGGAATCTTGGGCAGCCTGGAAAATTAGCAAGGGATTTCCATGAATTAGTAGCAGGACTATATTGCCAGAAATCTGTAGTATAAAGCCCACCACTATCTATGCCGAGCCCGAGATAACCTAAACTGTCAATTGAAAATCCGCTTGAACTTACCCGTGGTGTGCCGGGAAAATTCGCTTTTTGCGACCAAATATCATTTATGGGGTCATATTCCCAAAAATCATTAACTAGCGGAGGCGAAGGGTCAGTACCTGTTCCAGTGTATCCCTTGTTACCAATAGTAAAACTAACTGGATACGTTCTCGTTGCGTTAGTAAAAGAATTTTTTTGAGTCCAAGTGTTTGCAGCTTGGTTCCATTCCCAGAAATCATAATTTCCTCCGCCAAAATCACTCATTGCGCCAACATAACCCTTTGTTCCAATTGCAAATCCAACTGCGCCATATCTTGGGATTGGCTGAGGAATATCTGCCTTTTGGGTCCAAACACCTTGCGAAAAAGCAAAGCAAGGAGCAAGAAGTAAAGAGAAAAAAGAGAAAAATATTTTTTTCATATTGATATGATTTTAATTAATAATTATTTTACCAGAATTTAAAATCGATTTGTCAGATGAAACAAAAGTAAAGAGATAAACTCCCGAAGTCAAATTGTCTCTTTCAATTTTTGTTATTTTCTCTTTTATGGCAATAGATTTAACTCTTCTGCCAGTCAAATCATAAATAATAAAATCGTATGATAAAAATTTTTCTTTGGTGATTTCAATGGTTGTAAAATCAGAAAATGGATTAGGATATATTGAAATAACATTTTCGATATTATTTTCATTAATTCCCACATTACAAACAAATGAAAAGGGGCTACAAGTTGTTGAATCCGAAGAAATACATATATCATCTAAATAGTAATACGCTGTATATCCAAAAGCATTTGGAGGTCCAAGTTTTATTGTGTCTGTATTATTATCGTCAAAAAAATTTCCAATGGCTATATATTGATATGTGGAATCAGCAGTGAATGTATCAACAACTGCTATCCAATTTAATTTATCAGTAACAATAATATTAGAATACACATGAGGAGAATTATTGACTGACAAAATTCCTGATGGAGAATAGGTAAGAAAAAAACATCCTATTTTATCTATGCCACAATTAGATGTTTCTCCAAGAGAGATTTTAAATGAAACATAATATTTTTGACCAATAATTAGCGGGGCACTTAATTGCCTCCCGATAAATTCTCTTCCGTTAGGAGAAAATGGAGCGTAGTATGTCCAAAATCCAACATAGGCATTGCAGCCCGTAGAATACGGATTTTGATTTCCCCAACCATTGTTTGGAATAGAGTAATTTGAATTTGATGAACAAGTATTAAAATAATCTGGAGTGTTAGCATATGAACTCCAGCCAGTTGAATAAGTTACATCAGTCATTGCATCAGGGCATTTAATAGTATCCTCAAAACTCGGATTAGCCACAAGGTTTTGGGAAAACAATGAAGAAGATAAAAAAAGAAAAACGAAAATACTATTTGAGGAAAGGAATGACAGCAAGCAATTTTTTTTTCTCATCACTAAAAGTTTTACGTCTCAATTTTTCAAGACTAGTTAAACATTTCAGTTTCTTTTTTCCCTGGCCGCTAAAAAAGCAGGAGAAAAACCGTTAATTTAAAATTGAAATCATATAAAAAGTAAAATCAGGTTTAGAGTATTTGATGAAACAAATGTAGAATTTCTCAATTCATAATCAAAGATTCGTGAAAATATATTTTTATGCTTGAACAAAAAATTGCCTTAAACGAATTAAATTTATTAAGGTTTCAAAAAACTATAATTTTTTTAATGATTATATGATTTGTAGTGGTTTGTACTACAAAGTTTGTAGTGGTTTGTACTACAGAATCCTTTTTCTAACTTCTCGCCCAACAATCTGAACTTAACAAATTATTTATTGACAATGATTTTCTTCACCGCAGTTCCCTGCTCTATTTTCAGGTGAACGAAATAAATGCCGTTTTGCTGTTTACTTAAATCAATTTCTGATTTGGCGGAATTTATTTTCTCCGAATAAATTTTTTCTCCGAAAACATTATAAACAGAAATTTCTCCTCTGATAATTTTAGAATCAAGAATAAATTTTCCTGAAGTTGGATTAGGATAAATTGTGAAGTTATCCGCTATATTGTTTTCTGAAATAGCAGTAACATTATTTACCAGAAGACAAGTTTGAGCGCTTATTCCACAACTATTGGAATCAGCAACACATATAGTTACTGTACCCGAAGAAGCACCTGCTGTATAGGTTATATTAGTTGTTCCTTGTCCGCTTGTAACTGATCCTGAAGATACTGTCCATTTATAATATGTAGTATTAGGTACTGATGGAATGGAGTAACTATATGACTGCGGGTTTACAACCGTAGAAGGACCGCTTGGTATTTGAGGAGCAATTGGGATAGTGATTACTGTGATTGCTTGCGATGTAGTAGAAGTACAATTCATATTTGATGCAGTTAAGGTTGCAGTATATGTTCCTGTTGCACTATAACAAATATTGGTTGGGTTCTGGAGAGTTGAACTGCTTGGTGTACCTCCCGAAAATGTCCAAGCCCAGTTTGTCGGAACATTCGTACTTACATCGGTAAAATTTATACAACTGTTTACACAAAAATTTGTTTGGCTGGCTGTGAATGCCGCTGACGGTGTAACGCTTGGGGTGTATTCTGTAAAACTTTTCTGGTAATTACCACTATATCCTGTACCAATATATCCCTTCGTACAGGTAGAAAAGCCCACAGCACCGTAAATACTGCTTAGATAATTTGTTTTTGATGTCCAAACATCTGTACTCTGATTATATTCCCAGAAATCCTGTTTGTAAGAGGCATCCCATCCTGTTCCAATATATCCTTTGTTGCCAATCGAAAAACCAACTGCCTGCTCCCTTGCTACTCCACTAAAATTTGTTTTTTGTGTCCATAAATTATTGCTTTGGTCATATTCCCAAAAATCTTTTTTATAACCTGTCCCGTCAGTTCCTGTACCAATATATCCTTTTTTTGTGCCGATGGAAAATCCAACGGCAAATTGTCTTGCGGTTCCTCCGAAAGGAGCACGAACCGTCCATGAATCTGTCGTTGGGTCATATTCATAAAAGTCATTATTAAAACTCCCTCCCCATCCTGTTCCTATGTATCCTTTATTACCAATAGAAAAACCTACCGCAGCACTTCTCAGACCTCCTGGAAAGTTGGCTTTCACTGTCCAAATGTTATTTGATGGATTATATTCCCAGAAATCCTGAAAGTAAGTGCCAAAAGCATCCCTCCCAGTTCCAACATATCCTTTTGCATTTATAGAAAATCCAACTGCGAATTTCCTCGTGGCTCCTGCAAAGTCTGCTTTTTGTGTCCATGTATTTGCCACGAAGTCATATTCCCAAAAATCTATTGGCGTGGGTACAGCACCATCATCTCCCATACCGATATATCCTTTTGTGCCAATCGAAAAACCAGTAGCCCATTTTCTTCCTACGCCTGCAAAATTTGTTTTTGGAGACCATGAGTTTTGTGCGTTTGCACTCAAGCCGGCAATGGCGAGCGCGATTGTGAAAAGTAGTTTTGAGTTCATGTGATTTATATTTTTAGAATATGATAATGCAAAGATAGTATAAAAATTAATTTGTGACCGTTCGGTCACAAAAAATTTCGTGGCATTTGGATTTTTGTTGTATGAAAAAATCTATCAAAAAGAAGAACTGCAAGAAGTTCGGGAAAAGGGTTAGACAACTGAGGAAAGACCAGGATGATATGACACAAGATCAACTTGCATATGAAAGTGGACTGTCAAGAGAAGAAATTTCTCGAATTGAGAATGGGAAGAAAGCCCCAAGCCTTAATACCCTGATTTCCCTCTCCAAAGGGTTTGATATGCCCCTAAAAGAATTATGCGATTTCGAATACGAAAACGAATAGCGACTGGAAAAAATAAACACGAGCGCTGCTCAACCATAGCCCTCTTTGTCCTTTACCATGTCCGTTACAAGCACCATTTTACAATTCAGGAATTCGTGCAGAGGCGTGTCGCTTCGCTCCGCAAGATTGGGTGAAGACGGTCTTCAACCGCTTCACCCAATCTTGCGGGGGAAATAATTTTCCCCCGTACCCCCTTTAGAACAAGACACACAAAAAACCGTTTCGTTAGAAAATGTTTACTTTTGGTATGCACGTGGTTTTATATGTAAAGAACTTAACATAAAATCTTATAAATGAAAAAAATAAAAAATGGCGCATCAGGAAAACAAATAATTATTGTTGCCGTTGCTACAATGCTTGTATTATTATCAAGTTGTGGCAACGATCAACCTAAGAAAGCCGCTCAGCAACTGAATATTGGGATTCAAAACTCTCCATCAAATTCTTTAATCATTATTGCAGACAAGAAAGGATTTTTTGATACCACAAAAGTAAAAGTGAATATAAAGGAATTTAGTGCCGGCAAATTAGCATTACAAGCAATGCTCGGACAAGCAGGCGACCTTGATGTCGCAGTTTCCGCAGAAACACCTGTTGCACTTTCTTCTTTAGGAGGTAATAAGATAAACGTTATTTCTGAAATCGTAAATGCCAAAAACGAGTGCCGTGTTGTAGTTCGCAAAGACGGAGAATTAAATACGCCTGAAAAATATTTCAGCAAAGCAAGAAAATTGGCAACCTCACAAGGTGGTAGCCCTGAGTGGTTAACATATAACTTTATTAAAAAATATAATTTAGATAAAAAGAAATTAGAGGTTATCGCGATGCTCCCTGAAAATATGCCCGTTGCTTTGTCAAACGGAGCGGTTGATGCTATTTCAATCTTTGATCCTTACGCAAGAATAGGTGAAACTGAATTAGAAGACAAGGGAATGACCTTTTATAATAAAGACATTACAAGTTATTATGTAATGAGTGTAAAAGAAAATACCCTTAAAGAAAAAAACGAGGCATTGGAAGAATTAATCATAGGACTCCAAAAAGCAGAGGAGTTTATTAAAGGTAATCCTGATGAAGCTAAAAAGATTGTTGCTGCACAAACAAAACTGGATATTTCCATTTTAAATTCAACTTGGAGCAATTATTCTTTTGCTGTAAGGTTAGACAACTCCTTGATTGATTTGTGTGTTGCGCAATCCAATTGGGCAATTGAAACAGGAAAATACCCCGAAGGAACAGTTATTCCCGATTTTAAACAGATTATCAGCACCGATCTTTTAAAAAAAATAGCACCCACCGCAGTTGGTATAAAATAAAAAGGTTTTTTAATTTGTTTCAATGTCTGCAAAAATCCTTAGTAAAATTTTATATTCTATTCTTCCTGTTTTAGGAGTGCTTTTATTATGGCAGGCACTGGATGAATTCAAGATAATAAATCCAATTCTGATTCCACCGCCTACAAAAGTTTTCACTGCAATAATTGAATGGGCGAAAAGTGGCGAACTGTTCACGGATTTCTATACTTCTATTTGGAGAGGTATAGCGGGTTTGTTAATTGGTTCTGCGATTGGAGTTTTGCTTGGACTTATAACGGGTAGAAATAGCCGGATGAATTTAATTTTAACTCCGATATTGAATGTGTTCAAAGCATTTCCTCCGGTAGCAATGCTTCCGATATTCATTACATTTTTCGGCATAGGTGATTTTTCAAAAATATTTTCGATTTCATTTGCAACTATTTTTCCGCTTTGGGTAAATACACATCTTGGCTCAAGTTCTATTCCTATTGAGTTTATCAGAAGTGCAACGCTTCTTTCCCAGTCAAGAAGCAAAATATTTTTCAAAATAATTATTCCGGCCTCAATGAATTCGATCATTGCGGGTTTCAGAATTAGTATTGCTATCAGTTTCATTATGCTTTATGTTTCAGAGTTGGCCGGAGCATCAAGCGGCTTAGGTTATCAAATTTCCAGTTCGCATCTTTCATACAGGATTGATAAAATGTTTGGCGCATTAATTGTATTAGGATTAACCGCCTCTATGATTGACCTTATCTCCAATAGAGTAATTAAATATTTTTTCCCCTGGGTGCAATTAAAAAAAATAATGTAAGAATGAGTTATGTTTCAGTTTTCGTAAGAAATCTTTCTGTTCAATACGGCACTAATAGTGTTCTGAAAGGTGTAAATTTTGATATCGGAAACGGGGAGTTTATTTGCATTGTTGGAAAATCAGGCACAGGGAAAACGACCTTGTTAAATTCTTTATCTGGGTTTATAAATTATCAAGGCATTGTAACTGTTAACGGAAATATTGGTTTCTGTTTTCAAAGCCATAGTTTATTTCCATGGATGACAGTTGCTGAAAATATCGGTTTCGGACTGAGCAAGGTTAATGGCAGAGAAAAAAATGAAATAGTTGCAGATCTTTTAAAAAAAATTGACTTAGAAAAATATGCTGACAATTACCCAAATGAATTATCAGGCGGACAGACGCAAAGAGTGGCATTGGGGCGGGCTATAGCATACAACCCGCAAATTTTAATGTTAGATGAGCCATTTTCAAGTTTAGATATTTACACAAGAGACCAGATGATTGACTGGGTTTTAAAACTTATTTCCGAGCTAAAAATTACTGTGCTGATGGTTACTCATTATTTGGATGAAGCACTTATATTAGCAGACAGAATTTTTGTATTGAAAGAAAAAAATATTGCGAATATATTACCCGTTTCTTTTCCGAAACCCCGGCTACAGGCAATCAGATACACAGAAGAATTTCAGAAGAGAAAACAAGAATTATCGGCATTGATTAATCATATTGACAAATAATTTTAAAAAAGAATAAAGATGCAGACTGAAACAACACACTCAGCAAAACAAAACAACGCATCGACAAAAAATATGCGTTTAATTCCGGCAGGAAAATTTCTGATGGGAGCAGAGGGATGGGGAGAATTTGAAAGCCCAGTACACGAAATTTTCGTTGATGATTTCCTAATGGATGAAGCACCTGTTACAAATTCTGACTTTGCGGAATTTGTAAACAAGACGGGGTATAAAACTACGGCAGAGATAAAAGGTTTTGCTTCAGGATATGAAAAGGGAGAAATGAAGGAGATAAAAAATTTATGCTGGAAGACGTATTTCACCGAAGAAAGAAAAAATCATCCCGTTGTCTTAGTATCGTGGAATGACGCGAATGAATTTGCAAAGTGGGTGGGGAAAAGATTACCCACCGAAGCAGAGTGGGAAAAAGCAGCAAGAGGGACTTTAGTTGGGAATCTTTATCCCTGGGGAAACAATGATCCGGATAATACTTTATGCAACTTTGGAAAAGAAACAAAAAAAATTCCACCGACCACCGAAGTAAAAACATATCAGCCTAATGCCTATGGGTTGTATGATATGGCAGGAAATGTTTGGAATTGGTGTGCTGACTGGTTTTCTGAAAAATATTATTCCGAAAACCGAAATGAAAATCCGAAAGGTGCATCAGAAGGAATTACAAAAGTGAGACGTGGTGCATCATTCAACATTATTCAAACATTTCGCTTGCGTTGTGCTAATCGCGGTGCATATTCTCCCGACAATTATGCAATCAATATCGGTTTTCGCTGTGTAAAAGATTTTAAATAATGACCGAACAAGAAATACAAGTCAAAGAAGTTTTAAAAAACCTACTCCCCGCAATGGAAGCAGATGGAGGAGGGTGTGATTTAGTTTCAGTGCAAGACGGAATTGTGAATCTGAAATTTAAAGGTGCTTGCTTGATATGTCCGAGTATCGGAATGACAATGAATTTAGGCATTACAAAAACATTGAAAGAAAAGTTGCCGTGGGTTAAAGAAGTTTTAAAAGTAAGTAATTGATATTTTATTATATTTAAAATGGACGAAAATACAACTCAAATAATTATTTTAATTGGTAAAATCGTAATTAATCTTGTAGTACTTTTTGCGATAATTTACTTTCCAATATGGTGGAGCCAAAAGAAAAAGAAGTATTTAGAAGAGGAATGCACCATTTTAATAAGGAATATAATTTTTGTCGTGTATTGGGTTATAGCCATATTTATAATTGGCATAACTCTTTTTGTGTTATGGGGGATGATTGATCCTGTCGGGAAAGCCCATGTTGACTTAATTATTGGACTTACTACCATTATAGGAATAGTAGGTGCTGTTTGGGCTGTATTTGCAAGAATAGATGCAGAAAAGGCATTTAGACAATCAGAAAAAACTTTTAATGCGTTAGGTTCAACTTTTGATTTTGTTTCATTCTTTGAAAAAGATAAACTTCAAAAAATTTATAGCAAGATTGGCACTCAAAACACAAAAATTTCTCTGTATTTTGGTTTTCCTATTTTAGGGTTGCCCTACACTAAAAATAAAAATCTTGACATTAAACCAGAATTTTTATTTCGGGATTTACTCGCTTCACTTAATTCAATTAAAGATAAATTGGAGGATAATGAATCAATTGATTTTACCTTAAACATTGGTTATATTGATGAACAAGAATCTATAAATCTTTTAAATGATATTCCAGATATTGATGCTCCCGCAAAAACAATTTTATCAACTCGTTTAAAGGAATTTTACATCCTTGTTGATTTCTTCTTCCCTATTATTGACCCAGCTACTAAAATAAGACAAAATAAATACGAGAAAATTCAATTTGTAGAGTTAGAACTAAAAGAAAAATTCCGTTTTGTCACTTTCAATGAAAATGCAGACAAACAAACTTTTGTTTGGATTGTCGATATTAAGAAAAGTAAAAGTGGTGTTCTTAAGCCATTTGTTGAAAGTATAGTATTCCAAACAAAAGATGATAGGTTTTTAAATCTATTAGAAAAAGTATTTTAACTGGCTATTTAAATTATTTTCTATTAAGAGAAGTGGTTTTAGGAATAAAAAAACCTGAGAAAAATTATTCCTCAGGTTTCAAATTACTTTATTATTATGAATTTTTGAATTCTCAACAATAACAATATCGCTACGCTATAAAACAAACTTCCTATCAATAATATGGCATTAACCACAGACCAAGGAACAGAGCATCCAATTGGAATATGATTAATTAATATCCAACATATTGAAATTAACATGACAAGTGCATAGTTGAATCCTAAATGCATTAAGAATAATGCTGTTTTTGTTATCAAAGGTGAATCTGTAAAATCTGAGTGACTCTTCTTCGCTATTTGAAAAGTAATCAAAAGAATTACAACAAAGGAAACAATTGTCTTGCACAAATTAATTTTATTTTGATCGGTGCACAAATTCGGAATTGCGAGAAACTCTATTAGAAGCAATCCTGCCACCAATAGGAAGATGTTTATTGTTTTCATTTTGTTTATTTATTAAATTGTTAAGTACTTAATTTTCAAATGTATTATACTCCTTATTTAAAGCCTTGTCAATAGATATTAAGTACTCATTTATAAATCAAAATAACCATTGATTTATAAAGGTATTTTGACATTTCAAAGAAAAATACTTCTCGATCCCAAAAATTATATTGTGATTTCTAATCGCTATTATTTTGAAAGACCTTTTGTTTTTCTAATATTTCTTTGCCTTGTAATTTGAATCTGACTCTGCCTTTCTACTCCTTTATTTAATTCCTCAACCTTAGCAATATTTATTTGCAAGCGGTTAAATCTGAATTTTCTATTTCTAAACCATGTTCCCGAAAATCGTCCGCCTCGCTTATAAGGAGTAAAGCCATTCTCATTCAGCATCTGAATAAAGTCATCCATTGATCCTGCTTTTGCAAGACACAAATTAATTTTTTCAGAAAGTTTTTCTTTTAAGGTTTCTTTTCCGGTTCTTAATTTGAATTGATATTCTTTCTCTGTAATTTTTACTTTTTCTTTTTTTGAATGTTGTACCAATGATTTTGATAACTCCGGATATTTTTCTTTTTGGAAACTTTCAATTTGTTGTTTCAGGTTTTGAAATTCTCCCTTAGTCATCCATGATGATTTTCCTGTGCGGTACTCCAAACCAGCCGAGCAAACGTGAACGTGAAAATGTTGCTTGTCAAAATGTGGTACGGCAACATACATACCTTTAGGATTTCTTAATCGAATATATTCCCTCGCCATCGCTTCCATTTTGTCTAAAGAAATATTCTTCGCATCGTCTTTATGCCAGGAAAGAATTTCATGCGTGAGATAATTGCTGTCTTTTCTTTTGATTTTTCGGTATTGTTCATTTTCAGTAAATTGTTTCACCCATTTGTCAATGGTATCTCCTCTTAAATTATGCGTAAGCGCGAAACTTTTCCCTTGCGCGTCATACAGGCGTTCTTTGTCATTCATCATATAATCGAGAATCTGCCGGAAGGTTGGCTTCTTTCGGGTTTTGATCTTAACTATCATGGGAAGATATAGGAGGGTTCCTGAAAATCTCATTGAACTGCATTTCCAGTTTTTCTATTCTCTTTTCTATGGCTTCCAGTTTTTGTTCTCTCTCATAGTTATATCTTTCTTTTGTTTTGCAAATATTTTTTACCTCGTTGAGACAATCGCAAAGCACCTGTTCGAGGCAAGCTAATTGGTCTCTGTTGGGTACTATATAGGTACGGGTGAGGTAGGACAAGGCTGCCTGCCGAATAAACGCTGTAATGGCCATTTTGTGCGTTTTAGCGCCCTGCCTGATCCTTCCTAGTTCCCCTTTTTCATGGGAGAAGTTGACTATGAACTCGGGTTTACGCAAGCGTTGACTGCGCTTGTACTTCAGCAAATAATCTTTACGATAAATCTTCTTAGCCGCCTTAATCTCTTCATCTGTTCCCTTTTCAAGCACGCCCTGCGCCTCAAGGTATTCCCATAGTTTGCTGTTAGAGCGTTTACTCATCTCTTTTTTCTTGGATAGCTGGTAATTCAAGAACGGGAATAGAAAATGTTTGAGCAGTTTCGGACGAGAGCAGAGTTGAGGAATCAATCTGCGGAGGAGAAATTTTACTGTACTGGCTGTAACGGAAGTTTTTG
>Ga0247727_10011932_pt1 | contig 15024 bp, 19 predicted proteins | sample WisWelCaveWW1625_FD_202498 | JGI IMG/M metagenome (GOLD analysis project Ga0247727, IMG submission 202498) | Biofilm microbial communities from Wishing Well Cave, Virginia, United States - WW16-25 | ecosystem: Environmental > Aquatic > Deep subsurface > Groundwater > Cave microbial mat | place... | reverse complement strand
ACCCTTGATGACATACCATCTTGAACTGACAGAAGAAGCCAGGCTGGATGTACAAGAAGCTTGGCTTTGGTATGAAAATCAAAAGACCAATTTAGGTGAAGAGTTTCTGTTAAGTTTAGAGGCATCTTTAAACGAGATCCAACGAAATCCATTTCTTTACCAAATGCACTACAACAATTCTCGAATCGCATTATTAAAGCGCTTTCCTTATAAAGTAATTTATGTGATTGAGGAGGAATATCTTATTGGAGTAATAGGAATCATTCATAATAAGCGTGATCCATCCGTCTGGATGATTCGAATGTAATTATGAAGAAGCAGGAGCTTAGAGAAATTTATTTAAATAAAAGACTTGCATTATCCGAGGCTGAATACAATCAACTCAGTTTTCAACTTTACCAAAATTTCTTCGCGAACACTGACCTTTCATTCATAAAAGTACTGCACACGTTCCTTCCCATTACTTCAAAAAAAGAACCTGATACGTGGCTTATTATTGATCGGATACGGAGGGAATATCCGCACATCCGAATTTCCATTCCGAAAGTAAATAATCAAACAGGCGATCTTGAAAATTTCTATTTCGAGGGACTTCATCAACTCGCCACAAATGAATGGGGTATTCAGGAACCTAAGCAAGGCATTCCTACCGAACCTGAAAAAATTGATATGGTATTAGTACCGCTATTGGTTTTCGATGAGCTAGGTCATCGGGTTGGTTATGGAAAAGGGTATTACGATCGTTTTTTAAAGACGTGCTCTCCTAAAACTCAAAAAATAGGGGTTTCTTTTTTCCCTCCTCTCTCAAAAATTAATCACGAGGATTACGACATAAAACTCAATAGTGTAATCACGCCCGTACAATACTTTGTTTTCTGATTTGAGACAGCCTCACCCTATTTAGTTTTTTACCGCTCTCACCATTTCCCTTTTTCCGGGAGGGCCTTGCAATGTTTCTACAATAAGTCCTGCACTTTTCAAATCACGTTTGAGCTGGCCTTTGGCACAATACGTAACGAATAATCCACCCGGTTTCATTGCATCAACAATTTTTTGCAGCATGGGGAGCTCCCACATTTCCGGTTGTTTATTGGGTGCGAAGGCATCAAAATAAATCAGATCGTAGCGATTCGATTCTAGCTCAACCCGCTGAAGCGTTGTGTGAAGTTTTTTTAGTATAAAATCTGAATAAATATTTTCTGCTTCATTCCATATAGCACGGTGGAGTTTTTCAAACTGCTCTTTTGCTTCAGCCGATTCAACATAGTTTAGCTGAGACCATATCTCTTCTTCAACAGGAAATGTTTCAAGCGTTGTATACTGAATTGTAAGGCTATCAGTCCTCGATTGCTGTAGCGTTAACAGTGTATTTAATCCAGTTCCAAATCCAACTTCAAGAATGTTGATGGTTGATTTCCCTAAACTCTTGCTAACAAAATCTAATCCACGATGAATAAATACGTGTTTTGATTCTTGCAAGGCTCCATGTATGGAGTGGTACGTTTCATGCAGAGCCGTATTAAGGAGCGTATGTGATCCATCGGCCGTGATGACGAATAACACATCAGGCATACATGAGCTTACCTTTTGGCTCTGGTATGTGCCTGTTAAGCGATTTAGCCGTTTCTATCCACTCGCTAATAATTACTTCTACCCTATCAAGCGCATCGCGATACGTTAATCCATCTGCCATACAGCCTGGTAACTCTGGTACCTCGGCTATAAAAGCATTGTCGTCTTTACTCCAGTATATAATTATCTCGTATCGAACTTTCGCTGCCATAATTACAAAGTTAACTTATACTTTTGAATAATAGTTCTTACCTGCTTGATTTGATATGCTTTAGCCTTCGATCCATCGGGCTGAAGATTGATAATCTCCGTAATTCCATCTTTAAAGAATATATGGTGACTGCCCTTTATTCGCACTTCAAAGTCAAGTTTTACTAAAAGCGAAACCAACTCACTAAACTCAATATTTTGGTCTGAGCTACCTGTTAAGAGTTTAATTAATAATTTCTCGTACTTACTCATAGAATTTCAAAATGAATGAGGTTCTATTTTATGAATCAAGACTACGGCATATGCACAAACGCCTTCTTCCCTTCCAACATAGCCCAGTCTCTCATTCGTTGTAGCTTTTATGGAAATAGCATCTTCCATAATATTCATGAGCGGAGCCAATGCTCGCTTCATCTCCTGCACGTGCGGATTTATTTTTGGGCTCTCTAGACAAATGGTACAGTCAACGTTACCAACTTTCCAGTTGATCTCCGCTAACATCCGGTTCACCTCTTTCAAAAAAAATTTGCTGTCCTTTCCTTTCCAGCGATCATCTTTATTAGAGAAATGAAAACCAATATCGCGCAGGTTGGCAGCTCCCAACAATGCATCGCAAATTGCATGGATAAGTACATCAGCATCTGAATGCCCAACTGCGCCCTTCGTTGCTTCCTTTAATTCAATACCTCCCAGGTAAAACGGCTTCCCATCTTCAAGTTCGTGCACATCGAAACCCATGCCTATGCGAATGTTCATCTGTTAAAGGTTAATCGTTAATGCTACTTTGTCAAGTTGAGTTTTCTATTCTCGGCTTTTCACCTCACCCTAAATCCCTCTCCAAAGGAGAGGGACTTTTAACCCCTTCTCCTTTGTAGAAGGGGTTGGGGATGAGGTCTAAATCCAACAGAATCGTCAAATCTTGAAGCATGACAAAGTAGCATTAATCGTATCGTAAATCAATTGACTGATTTGTAATACATCACACTAGAGTTTTCTTCAGATAAAATCGTTTTTGCCATTCTTCTGATATCAGTGGTATTCACAGCATCTATTTTACTCTTCTCTTTATTGACCAAGCTAACATCTCCCGAGAGTGCCGAAAACGCCAGGTTCATCGCACGGTTTATTACTTCAACTTCCCCAAACTCCAGTGTGGAGGCTGCCTGGTTTTTTACTTTCTCCAACTCAGCCTCCGTAACTCCTTCTATTACTTGTTCAATAACTGAATTTATTTCCAATTCAGCATCCTCCAGTTTAATTCCATCCTTTGTCCTGCCGCTGATCACCAACTGACCGGGGTCAATCGTTCCCATCACAAAGGATGAAATAGAAGTAAAAATTTCTTTCTCTTTCACCAATTGATTATACATTCTGCTTGAATGACCTCGACTCAAAATATCGCTTAACAAATCGGCAGCATGATAATCCTTATGAAAACGACCGGGCATGTGATACGATTTATACAAAGCATTGGCGGGTACTTTTGCCTCCACGGTTAAAGCCCTTTTTCCTTTTTGCACAGGTTCGGCAGGCAGCTTACGAACATTTCCCTTTCCGGATGGAATAGGTCCAAACCACTTCTGCGAAAGTTCTTTAACCTGATCAACCTTTACGTTTCCGGCTACTACAAGAATTGCATTGTTGGGCCGGTAATGTTGAAAGAAAAAATCTTTCACATCATCCAACGTAGCGTTTTCAATATGACTGATTTCTTTACCAATGGTCGCCCACTTATACGGATGCACATGATACGCTAACGGCCGAAGTTTCAACCAAACATCTCCATACGGTTGATTGAGGTATCGCTGCTTAAATTCTTCAATAACAACTTTGCGTTGCACCTCCAACACTTTCGGGTCGAACGACAAACTCAGCATGCGGTCGCTCTCCAGCCAAAAACCTGTTTCAATATTGGATGCAGGAACGGTTAAGTAATAATTTGTTATATCGGTATTGGTGAAGGCATTGTTCTCTCCACCTACGCGTTGAAGTGGTTCATCGTAACTCGGAATATTCACCGAGCCGCCAAACATCAGGTGTTCAAAAAGATGCGCAAATCCTGTTTTGTCTTCGCGCTCATCACGAGATCCAACGTCATACAAAATATTCAAAACTGCTATTTGAACGGTGGGGTCTTCATGTACAATTACCTGTAACCCATTATCCAAATAAAATTGATTGAATTGAATCATGAATACGTTAATTAGATTTTAAAAAATTCTCCGCAGTCATTACCGGAATAGAAGCTTTCTTGTAGTCCTTCAAATTCCTTGTGACAATTGTAGTGGCCTGGTTTTCAATGGCAGCATAATATTGAACTGCATCTTCAAAATCAGGGATACTGGATGTTAGCGCTAACTCAATTACCTTGTCATCTACAGCTACCACCTGAACCAACACCTTAAAACGTGCCAGTAATTTTCTTGATTCTGAAGAAGCATATTTTTTCCGCAACACATAATGAATGGTGGTAAAGCTAAGTGATGAGATCAATATGTTTATCTCATGCTGATCTGCTTTAGAAAATAATTGTGCTGCACTTTTGTAAAATGGTGCTCTCTCTTCCAATAGATCCAACACAACATCTGTGTCAACAAACACACGCTCCATTATTTATACTTTCGCTCTAAATAATCGGCATAATTTTTCTTGAATTCTAAGGATTCACCTTTCAAAAGACCCGACAAACTTTTAACCAACGGTGTAATTTCCTCGTCCTCGTTTCCCGTAAGTTTATCAAGATAGTTCTCAATCATTTTAGAAAGACTTGTTCTTCGCTTGCGCGCAAAGTTCTTTCCGCGTTCAATGGTTTTCTTTTTAAGCCGCAAGGTAAGCTTGGTATCCATTGGATAATTTTTACGTATAAAAGTAACAAAATGATACGTATAAAATATAACCTTAAAAAAATTAAATTGCGCACTAAGTAATTCTATGCTATACGACCGCAAGCAATACCCGAACGAAATCCTGATCAATTTATACCAGGGCCTTCTCTTTCCCCGAATGATCGAAGAAAAAATGCTGATTCTGCTTCGGCAGGGTAAAATCAGCAAATGGTTTAGCGGTATGGGTCAAGAGGCTATATCGGTTGGTCTCACGTTGGCGCTGGAAGAGGATGAATATATCTTACCGATGCATCGAAATCTGGGCGTATTCACTTCGCGTAACATGCCGTTCGATCGGCTGTTTGCACAGTGGCAGGGAACCATGACGGGCTATACAAAAGGCCGCGACCGTTCTTTTCACTTTGGCACAAATGAACATCACATTGTTGGGATGATTTCACATTTGGGGCCACAAAACGGTGTCGCTGATGGAATTGCGCTCGCCAGTTTACTCAAGAAAGAGAAAAAGGTGACAGCAGTATTTAATGGTGATGGTGGAACGAGTGAAGGAGATTTTCATGAAGCGATAAACGTAGCGGCCGTGTGGGACTTACCCGTAATTTTTATTGTTGAAAATAACGGCTATGGACTTTCAACCCCTAGCATTGAGCAGTTCCGATGCAAGAGCTTTGTTGACAAGGCCATTGGTTACGGTATTGAAGGGATACAAATAAATGGAAATAATATTTTAGAAGTTTACGATACGGTAAATGCGCTGGCAACCTCCATGCGCAAAAATCCTCGTCCGGTTCTATTGGAGTGTATCACTTTCCGCATGCGCGGACATGAAGAAGCCTCCGGTACCAAGTATGTTCCTAAAGAATTAATGGAAACGTGGGCGAAGAAAGATCCTGTTGAAAATTATGAGCGATATTTAATTGATGCAGGTGTTATCGATCAAAAGCAGATTGAAACAATTCGTAAAAAAATTAAAAAGCAAATTGAGGATGGATTGGCCGTTGCGTTTGAGGAAACCCATCCGGAAGCAAGTACGGAAACGGAAGTCGCAGATATGTATGCTCCGTTCATCCAAAAGGTTATCGAGCCTTCTTCTGAAAAGAAATCTGAAAAACGCTTCATTGATGCCATCAGTGATGGCTTGCGTCAAAGTATGGAGCGTTATGATAACCTCGTACTCATGGGCCAGGACATTGCCGAGTATGGCGGAGCCTTTAAAATCACCGAGGGCTTTGTGGCGAAATTTGGTAAAGCGCGTGTCCGCAATACACCCATTTGCGAAGCAGCCATTATAGGTGCGGGGCTAGGCTTGTCGGTAAAGGGAGTGAAGTCCATGGTTGAAATGCAGTTTGCTGATTTTGTTACAGAAGGGTTTAATCAAATTGTAAACAATCTTGCCAAAGCACATTGGCGCTGGGGACAACAAGCCGATGTGGTTGTGCGTATGCCAACAGGTGCCGGTACAGCCGCAGGACCATTTCACTCACAAAGCAATGAAGCGTGGTTTTTTCATACACCCGGATTAAAAATTGTTTACCCATCCAATCCATACGATGCAAAAGGATTGTTGTGCGCTTCGCTTGAAGATCCCAACCCGTATTTATTTTTTGAACACAAAGTTCTCTATCGCTCTGTAAAAGATGTTATTCCGGATGATTACTACACGGTAGAAGTTGGTAAAGCAAAATTGGTTTCGGAAGGAAATGATGTTTCAATCATCACGTATGGAATGGGTGTGCATTGGGCGAAAGAAGTTTTAGAAACAATGCCCGATGTAAAAGCTGACATCCTTGACCTGCGCACACTTTTGCCGTGGGATAAAGATGCCGTTGAACAAACAGTAAAGAAAACAAACCGTGTTTTAATTCTTCATGAAGATACACTGACTGGAGGAATCGGTGGAGAAATTGGTGCCTGGATTAGTGAGCATTGTTTTCAACACCTTGACGCTCCGGTGAAACGAGTAGCCAGTCTGGATACGGCTATCCCATTTGCCCCCACTTTGGAACAGAATTTTTTGCCGAAGGGAAGGTTAAAAAATACGATTGAGGGGCTGCTCGCGTTTTAATTGGGAAAATAGGGTATAAAGGTATAGGGTCTAAAGGGTGACCCTATACATTTAAACCTTTTATACCCTATACCTATTTTTACTATCTTAGCCTGTTTCACAACGGATTTTTTGACCAGATCGCAGCCATATTATATGCCTTTCGGAAAGAATTTGAAGTCACTGGGCCTTCTCGTAATTCTTTTGCTTTTTCTGGTGCCGACATCTTACGCACAAAATACAAAGGGGGATAAACCTCAAGTGAAAAGCAGTACGAAACGCGAAAGCAGATTTCGTCAACCGAAAAAGAAAAAGGCCAGATCAAAGGCACCTTACAACAGAGTTCAATCAAGAGGACCTTCTTCCGCCAATAGCGCCCGTTCAAAACCTGAAAAGGCAGGCAAAAATATTTATCCCTCAACTCCGCGTTCCGCACCAACAGACTCTCAACGAAAATGGAGTGGTGGCTCAAAATCACGTGTGAATGTACGGTCAGCCACCGGGCAAACCCGTAATGTATATCCACAGAGCGGGCCCTACGTTAACAATCCCTCAAAAAAACCTCGCTCTGTAGAACGGCCTGTCTCTAATCGTCAGCAAGTAGCCAGAACAAAAAGAATCAGCCATCAACCCGATCCACCGAAAAGAAGAAGAGTAACTCCCAACTCCGCATCTCGCTCTTATATTTCTAGAAGAAGTATAAATGCATTCGCAGGTTTTTGGAATAAGAAACCAAAAGGTGAAAAAGCATATATAGGCGATATCTCAGGAAGGAAACTCCGTACTAAAAATTTCGAAACGAAAAGACCAAAAGTTATTAAACCTACTACCACACCTTATTATGGAAGGAAACGCGTTGGTGACAAACCATACAAGGGCACCGCTGGAGGCAGGTATGTTTCTGCAACAAGACCAGGTAAAGCATGGAAGGGGGATATTACCGGAAGAAAAATTCGTGGCAAAAACTTTTCGAGTAAAAGAACAGTTGAAGGGCAGCCTATATTTCCGCCAAAAAAATCACGACAACAAGTTGGTGACAAGCCCTATAAAGGATCAATACCCGGTGGAGGACATAAATCCGTGTCTGGTAAAATCAATAAGGGAAGATATGCGCTTCCGGCTAAAACTCCAGGCATTGGCGCAGACGGAATTGGAAAATACCAAGGTACAATAAAAGGTCAAAGGCCGTTGAAGGGTGGAGGAAGTGTGAGTGGAAAAAGTTGGAACAATCGAGGTCAGGCTGTAGCGGGAAAATCTCCCGGTAAAGGAGCTGAGAGAGCGGGCACCTATCAGGGAGATCTTCGCATATTTGAAGCACGACCTGGTTACGGAAAACAGGGTGTAGATTTTTCTGGAAACATCAAGGCCCGTAAACCTTTAAAGGGTGGTGGAAGTGTGAGTGGAAAGGGATGGAATAATCAGGGTCAACCTATTAGTGTGCGCACCCCCTCGAATGAAGCCGCGAGAGCAGGAACATACTCGGGAAATATAAAAACAAGCCGACCCATTAAAGGCGGAGGAAGTGTAAGCGGAAAAATGTGGAACAACAAGGGACTGCCAATTGGAGTACGCACCCCCTCGAATGAAGCTGCAAGAGCAGGAACGTTTCAGGGCAATATAAAAGCAGGACGACCGCTGAAAGGTGGAGGAAGCGTAAGTGGAAAAATGTGGAACAACCAAGAACAACCCATTCCTGTAAAAACCCCATCGGAAAAGGCGGATAAAGAAATTGGAGGTGTTCCTGGCAAACATTACGAATTTGATTTTCATCCTTCGATGCGAAACCAGGGTGAGGAGTTTACCGGATATACTCGCTTGCCCCGTTTTAAAAAATACTACTTAAAAAATCCTAATGCAGCCGAGGAAGCATTAAAAAAAGTACGCCCGGATAAGTCCACTTACCAGGTTGATGGTCTACAGGTAAAAGTAAAACAACAAGATTACAAAAAGCGGCCTAACGCGGCAGAGGGTGCCATGACAGGAATTGCACCAGGAAAAAATTCAATCAAAGCAAGTGAGTTTTCAAAAGCCATTCGCCTGAAATGGGATTACAAGCACAACCCGAGCAGTGCCGATGATGCGCTCAACACACGTGAACCGGGCAAAGCGTTTGCACACGCCACTGATTACCAGGGAAATATCAAAATGAGGAAGTACAATATTTTTGGAAAGAAAGAACTTCATCCCGATGCGCAATTTGTGAAAACCAACAAAAACAACACAGATGAAGAAAAAGATGCGTTGACGAACTTTAAACTATGGTGGGCGCGTTTATTCAAGAAAAGCGATACCCAACCCGATCACCTGAAAGAGAAAATTCGCAAACCGCGATATGATAAAGGTGAACAGGGAATGTGGTACGACTAAAGGAATAAAATGAATTGGAATTCCCTTCAACATACCGATCAACTCCAGAATATTTTAAAAGAGTCATCCGAAAAAAATATTCTGATTTTTAAACACAGTACAACCTGCTCCATTAGCCGCGCTACCCTTAATCGGTTGGAAAGAAATTGGAAGGAAGAGGAGATAGACGTAAAATCCTATTTCCTGGACTTATTGACCTATCGTGAATTGTCTAACAAAATTGCTGAACAATTTGATGTAGCGCATCAATCTCCTCAGGTCCTCATCATTCGCCATGGCAAATCAGTTTACAACCGTTCGCATTTTGATATTGATTTCAAGCAAATCAAAGCAGCGCTTAAAAATTAAAAACAACAGTTTGTTTAATCGACTCGTGCAGGCTTAGCGCCACCGGGCAAGTGAGGGCTGCATTTCTAAGTTTTTGCTTTTGTACTTCTGTGGCTTGTAGTGACGGGTGTGACAAGCTGATTTGAATTTCAGAAATTTTACGCGGTGCGGAACCCATGATTTTTACGACCTCAGTTTGCAAACCCTTTATATTGATATTTTCACGATCGGCCAGAATGCCCATGGTGGTTAGCATACAACTGCTCAAGGCGGTACAAACCAAATCCGTAGGGCTAAAAGCTTCGCCTTTTCCCTGATTATCGACCGGGGCATCGGTGATTACCAAACTTCCCGAGCGGGTGTGTACGTTTTCGGTGCGTAAAGTGCCTTTATATTGGGTTGTAAGTGTGGTCATAGAAGAAATAACTTAAGTGAAAATTTTGCGTTACCTTAGTAGCCTCTAAATTTATTGTAAAGTTCCCGGAAGGATGGTGCGGCTTCAAAATATTTTTACGGTTTTGGTTCTGTTAACAGCTGTTATTTCAGCAGGTTATGGACAAACGCAAGACAGCTACGAATATCAATCGGAGTTTACCTGGGGCATCAATAAAAATACTTCGGGCGGCCTGATTGGCGGGTTTGTGTTCAAAAAATCGCGTAAACTGACCGAAAAGATGCTCGAAACCTATGGTCTTGAAATCATGAATGTTAAGCATCCACAGGAGTCAAGACGAAATTCGTATAGCGGAAACTTCTACACTTTCGGTAAAAACAATTACTTATACGCATTCCGCTTTCAATACGGTCGCGACCTCATCTTATTTAAGAAAGCACCACAGCAAGGAGTAGAGATCAAAGCGGTTTTTGCCGTAGGTCCATCGCTTGGTATTGTGGCTCCATATTACGTGGAGTGGTCACCTGATGGAGGGGGTATTTTAACGACCCGCGAACAGTACCACTCGGATATTCCTGCTGAATATATTTTAGGTCCCGGAAGACTATTTGAAGGCTTGGGAGAATCAGACATTGCCATTGGGGGAAATTTAAAAGCTGCACTCAACTTTGAGTTGGGAACTTTCAAAAGCCAGGTAACAGGTTTCGAAGCTGGTTTTTTATTAGATGCCTATACCCGTAAGATAGAAATGGTACCCACAACAAAAAATTATACTGCTTTCCCTACCCTCTTCATTACCTTTTTTTATGGCTCACGTAAATAGATACACCGCTTCTCTTAAAGAAGTAATCCTAAAAACAATCCGGCCAGAATAATAAACGGAGAAGGAATACGGGTGAATGACAACAAGCAAAATGTACCAATCGTAAAAGAGAAATTTAAAAAAGTATTGTCTAAGGGTTGAAAGAGGATAACGGCAGCCGCAACAACTAAACCCGCACTGGCAGCGGTAATACCTTCCAACGAAGCTCGCACTATGCGATATTTTTTTAGACTGTCCCAAAAACGTATCACAAAAAAGATCAGGAATGTGCCCGGCAAAAATATGCCCGCGGCTGACATAAATGCGCCAATAATTTCACCCAGCGTTCCATATTCTCGCATTGAAAGTGAACCAATAAACGCACTAAAAGCAAACACAGGCCCAGGAAGTGTTTGAACAATTGCATAGCCTGTCAGAAACTCGTCATGACTCAGATATTCCTTTTTACTATACTCCACAGGCCTTCTGCTTCTTTCTGTAGAATCTTTTCTTACAAACTCTGTATACAGCATGGGTGCCAACACCTGGCCTCCTCCAAAAACGAGACTGCCATTTCTATAAAAGTTTTCAAAGAGGCGAACGGGTCTTGTAACTTCCGGAATACTTCTCGTGGCCAGGCCCAACAGAGCAGCAAAAACAAGCACGCCAATCCACAATAAAAAATTAGCCCATTGAATTCTGATTTTCTCTTTTTCCTCTTTCGGAAGAACACGAAATTTTAATGACGCGATTACACCAGCCAAAAATAAAATGATGGGAAAAATAACCGGGGTTTGAATAAAATAAGATGTTATGGCCGAAGCAATCATGATAAAAATTCCGGTTTTCGTATTTACCGTTTTTAAACTGATGGTATACGCGGCATAGCTGACTAACCCCACTGCCATGGGTTGAATAAACCGGGTAAATTCTAACGACAAATTCTTTTGCTGAATATCAAACAATGAAATGGCCATGATGGTCATAAAAATAACCGAAGGCAAGGTCCAGATCAGTAGTGTTAAATAAGCCAGGTTAGCTCCGCCTATCCGGTAACCAATACCAACAAGTGTTTGTGTAGAGCTCGGGCCAGGTAATACCTGGCACAGCGAATTAAGTTCCATCAAATCAGCTTCCGAAAGATAGTTACGCTTGTTAACCAGCACTTTTTGAAAATGTGCCAGGTGTGCCTGAGGCCCACCAAATGTGGTGAGTGCCAGCATGAGCACATCTTTTAAGAAAATGTAATATCGGACAGGCTGAAACAATGGGCTTTTGTTTCGGTAATCCTATTTCTTCTTGAGACCGATTTCAGCCAATCGCTGATCCAGGAATTCTCCTGCTGTTATATCCTCAAATAATTTTGGATGCTCAGCGTCAATACAACTCTTCAGGCAGGTAAGGTCCATTTCGGAGCGAGGATGCATAAAGAACGGTATCGAATACCTCGGAGTGTTCATCCTTTCCCGAGGTGGGTTTACCACACGGTGTATGGTTGATTTTAATTTTTTGTTCGTGTGTCGTTCAAGCATATCTCCCACGTTCACGACCAACTGATCAGGCAACGCTGTGATCGGAATCCACTTGCCATCTCTGCGTAATACTTGCAGTCCATCGGCACTTGCTCCCATTAACAAGGTTATGAGATTGATATCACCGTGTTCTGCTGCACGCACCGCATCGGCTGGTACTGAATCCGGATCTTCAATTGGGAAATAATGTATGGGGCGAAGTATGCTGTTACCGTTCTTAATTTTTGCATCGAAATAATTTTCAGGGAGACCCAGGTACAGCGCGATAGCACGCAACATGTGTACGCCTGTTTTCTCAAGGCGTTGATACACATCTAAGCTTATTTCCTTGAATTCTTGAAGTTCATCGGGCCATACATTATCCGGATATTCTTTTTTTATCGGGTCACCATCAAGTACCTCCTGTCCTACATGATAAAATTCTTTCAGGTCGCCTGTGTTTCGACCTTTCGCATGTTCCTTTCCTTTTCCGATATATCCGCGTTGTCCCGCAAGGTCCGGTATTTCATACTTCTGTTTCAGGGCATCTGGTTGCGCAAAAAACTTCTTTATGGTGGCATACAGTTTTGCTGATAGCTCTTCCGTCAAGTAGTGTTTGCGAATGGCTACAAACCCGATGTTGTTGTACGCTTCTCCCAATGCGGCAACAAATTTGGTCTTCTTTACCGCATCCTCGCCATAGAAATCGGCCAGATCAAGCGAGGGAATTTCGTTGTATAAAATGTCGCTCATAACGCTTTTCGTTGGTTACTGCAAGCTACTTATTTTTAGGTAAATTGACCTCACCCCTGCCAATCTAAGGGGAGAGGGGTTAAAATTCAATGTTTATGAAAACAACGCGCAGAAAATTTATCAGCAATTCCCTGAAAGTAACACTCGCCACCACGGTTGGATCTTCTTTGATTGCAGAAACAGCTTGTGCTTCCGTAACACAAACTCAACCATCCAGTAGTGCTTTTCAATTTACACAGGTCCCATTGCCATATGCCAAAGAATCATTGGAGCCAAATATTGATGCGTTGACCATGGACATCCATTACTCCAAGCATCACGCAGCATATGTAAAAAATGTGAACGATGCCATTGCAGCAGAAAATATTCCATATCAAACTGAAGCTGATTTTTTTGCGAATGCTTCTAAACTTTCAGTCAAAGCGCGTAACAACAGTGGCGGTGCGTGGAATCATAACTTCTTTTGGATGGTGATGAAACCAAATGGTGGTGGGGTACCTACAGGAAAAATAGGTGAAGCCATTAATGGAGCTTTTGAATCCTTTGATGGATTTAAAGAACAACTTACACAGGCTGCTATGTCACGATTTGGCTCAGGTTGGGCGTGGCTTGTTATGGATAACGGAAAGCTAAAGATTGGTTCTACTCCAAATCAGGATAATCCCATGATGGACAGTTCGGACCTGCCTGCCGGACAGGCAGGTTTCAAAGGTATTCCATTACTTGGTTTGGATGTGTGGGAGCACGCTTACTACTTAAAGTATCAGAATAAAAGAAATGAATATGTTGCCAACTGGTGGAATGTGGTAAATTGGGATGAGGTGGCAAAAAGACTTGTATAAATTACAACCCTTGCACCCTAAGTTTTAGCCCGAGGGCATCACAGACTTTTGATTAACTTTACACTATGTCGGTTGAAGATATCAAGCAAAAAATTTTCCCAATTCTTATAAAATATCGGGTAAAGAAGGCATCTGTATTCGGATCATTTGCGAAACAAGCTGCAGTAGATTCCAGCGATGTAGATATTCTTGTAGAACTAGAACCAGAACTAAGCTTACTGGATTTTATAGGCATAAAAATTGAGATGGAAGATGCCCTGAATAAACGGGTTGATTTAGTGGAATACGATGCCCTCAAGGCTGCGATTAAAAAATCTATTCTGGAAAGTCAGGTTCCTATTTATGGCTGAACAGAGAAGCATTGAACATTTCATTATTCTTGAATGCATAGAAAGAATTGAACAATATCCTGAAGGGCTTATTGAAGGCGATTTTGTTTCTAATTTTGAAAAACAAGATGCAATTCTCCGCAGACTTGAAGTCATCGGTGAGGCTGTTAAAAATATTCCTGAAATAGTACGCAAAAAATTTCCGGATGTTCCCTGGCGAAAAATTGCTGGATTAAGGGATATCGTAATCCATGCTTACTTTGGAATTAAACCCCAAAGAATCTGGAAAATTATTCAACAAGATATTCCATCCTTAAAAATTCAAATCTCTCAGGTTAAATCTAATTTTAGGAACTAATGGATCTTACCATTCTATTTTCCCCGATTGACGATTCTGTTTACTCCGATATAACTTCTCCTTCTTCGTTTTATAAAAACATCCGTGTCTTCGGTGATAAAATGCCGGGGTATAAAGATGCCCACATCGCGCTTATTGGAATTAAGGAAGCACGTGGAACAACCATTAATCAGGGATCAGCTCATGGGCCCGATGAGATCCGGAAAAAATTATATAACCTCAAAAAAGGAAACGGCAGTTATCGCATTGTCGATTTAGGGAATATAAATCCTGGCCACGATCTGGAAGAAACCTACGTGCGCATCAGTGAAGTATGCCGCATGTTATTGGAAAATAATGTGCTGCCGATTTTACTGGGAGGCACGCACGATCTCGATTACGGTCAGTATTGTGGATATGAAACCATGAACAAACTCGTGAGTTTACTCAATGTGGATGCGTTCCTGGACCTTGACGACAAAAATAAATCGGCAGCTAATCAACAACACATTCATAAATTACTGTTACATGAGCCAAACTTTTTGTTTAGTTACACCCATCTGGCTTATCAAAGTTACCTGATCGATCCACTGTCGGTTTCAATTTTGGAAAAACTATACTTTGAAGCATTCCGTATCGGGCAGATGCGGATAGGTTTGCAGGAAATGGAACCTGCCATTCGCAATGCCG
>Ga0247727_10011931_pt1 | contig 15024 bp, 19 predicted proteins | sample WisWelCaveWW1625_FD_202498 | JGI IMG/M metagenome (GOLD analysis project Ga0247727, IMG submission 202498) | Biofilm microbial communities from Wishing Well Cave, Virginia, United States - WW16-25 | ecosystem: Environmental > Aquatic > Deep subsurface > Groundwater > Cave microbial mat | place... | reverse complement strand
AAGTCCCGCCCCCGGCAGATATTCGACGCCCTCTTCTACGCTGGGGCGAGACTTGAAGCCAACTCACCCGCCGCCATGAATGGCGGAAAAGCCCGGTGAAACCGGGCGGCAGGGCGAGGGGCCGGCTCTCGGTTATGAGCCCAATATGCAGCGATTGAGACTGGTCAACCGGAGAAGACCCATAAAATATACCGTTCGGTTGTGGAAAGACGTGGAAAGGCTCATCAAAAAAGAGATGAATTTTTGGAAAAAATTAACAGGGTCCGCGCTCGAATCCTGTCAATAAATCTCCAAAAATACACGGGATCATCTTGGCCCCGGCCCCCGCGTCCGCTAAAATATCCTCAATGAAGAAACCCGCTCACGGCCATCGCGAACGGTTGCGCGCCCGTTGGCGCGCTTCGGGGCTCAAGGGGTTCGCGGATTATGAATTGTTGGAGCTTCTCTTGGGGCATGCCATCCCCCGGAGGGACACCAAACCCCTGGCCCGCCGGCTATTGGACCGTTTCGGCTCCTTCAAAGCCGTCCTGGACGCCCAACCCGAGGAGATCGCCGCCCTGGAGGGCGCGGGAAAACAAACGGGAACGTTCCTGTCCCTTCTCCGCGGGTCCATGCAGCGCTATTTCGAGACGGCGGCCCGGCAGACCGACCTGCTGGCGTCGCCCGAAGCGGTGGTGGCCTATTGTCGCGCTTCCCTCGAAAACCTGAAGCACGAAGTCTTCGACGTCATCTATCTCTCCACCAAAAACCGCGTGGTCGGCCGGGACCGCCTGTCGGAGGGGACCGTCGACCAGGCGGCGGTGTATCCCCGCCGCGTCGTGTCCGGGGCCCTGTCCGCCAACGCCGCTTCGCTCGTTTTCGTCCACAACCATCCCTCGGGGGACCCGGCCCCCTCCCCCGATGACAAGCGGCTGACGGCCCAATTGGCGGAAGCCGCCCGGACCGTGGGCATCCCGGTGCTGGACCACCTGATCATCGGCAACGGGCGCCATTTCAGTTTCCGGGAAAAGGGTCTTCTGTGACTCCGGCGAAGCGGGCGGTGTCCTGGGCCCCGGTGTTTTTGTGGTGCGCCCTGATCTTCGGATTTTCCTCCCTCCCAGATCGCCGGACCGAAGGCGCGCCGTTGGCGGAAACCATGTCCCGGAAGGGGGCCCACCTGGTGGAATACGGCGTGCTGGCCCTGCTCCTCCTCCGGGCTTTTTCCGCGGAGGGATGGGAGCGCCGTCGCGCCCTGGGGGCGGCCTTCCTGTTTTCCGTCGCCTACGCGGCCTCGGATGAGATCCACCAGTATTTCGTGCCCGGCCGTTACGCCAAGGTCCGGGACGTCGCCTTGGACGGGCTTGGGGCCGCCCTGGCCCTTTCCGTATACGCCCGGCGATCAGCCGTTGAAGAAAAGGATCCCCTGTGAAAAGCCACACCGCCTACCTTTGGTTCACGACAAAAAAACGGAAGGAACTCATCAACATCACCGAGGAAATTGCCCAGCGGGTCAAGGCGAGCGGGGTGAAGGAGGGGATTTGCCTCGTCTCCGCCATGCACATAACGGCCTCCATCTGGGTGAACGACGAGGAATCCGGGCTCAAGGAAGACGTGATGGTCTGGCTGGAAAAACTGGCCCCGGCGGGGGACTATCTCCACCACCGGACCGGCGAGGACAACGCGGACGCGCACCTCAAGCGGACCCTGGTGGGCCACCAGGCCTTCCTGCCGGTCACGGCCGGAAAACTGGATTTGGGCCCCTGGGAACAGGTGTTCTATATGGAGTTTGACGGCCAGCGGAAGAAGAGGGTGGTCGTTAAAATCATCGGCGAATAGGGCGTTTCGGCCTTCCGACGGGACTGTGGTATAATCAACGGCAGACCTATGCCCGACGCGAACCATTATTTTAAGAACATCAACTTCGACAAGTCCTGGGAGGAGGAGGACTGGGAGCGCTTCTTTGAGGCCCAGGACCGTCTCACCAAGGACTACCGGTGGATCTCCGGGGGCCCGGCCCGGCCGGGGTCTGACCCCGCCCTCTCCTTCCGCCAGGTGCTTCAGCGCTTCGGCATGGATCCCGACGGTCCGGATATCCCCCCGCGCCCCTTCGCCTACAAGCCGGGGGAGCCCTCCGAGGAACCCCTCACCCCCCCCGGCTTGAAATATTGGCAGGAGGGGGCCGATCATGAATCGCTTCCCGTCTATTGCCAGGCCAAGTGCTACGCCTTCCGGGTGACCCTCCTGGCGGAGGCGCGTTTCGCCAAGACCATGGGCCGGACCTACAAAAGCCGGTCCCATCAGGATTTCCAAAAATCCATGGCGGAGTGGGTCCGGCAGGCCCAACTCCTCCCCCGTTTTCTCGCGGCCGCCCACCGTTTGGGCTACGACCCCCACGGCGTCAAAGGGAACATCGTCCGTTGCCGTCGCGCCTTGGAGCACGCCGACGCCTGCGTGGGGCTCCTGTCCCACCTGGCGCGCCGCCCCATGACGCGGGCCGATTACCAGCGGGTGTCCCAGGAAACCCTTCGGCTCCGGAACGCCTTGTTGGTGTGGATCGACCTCCTTCGCACGCGGTTCGCCTCCCGCCGGTCGAGGCCATGAACGCGGCGTTGGTGGCGGCGCTCATCGCCCTGGCGCTAGTGGCCGCCGGCGCTCTTTGGTTCGCCTGGCAGGCGCGCAAGGGCCCCTCCGGCGACGCCCTGTCCCTCCTCCAGGGACAATTGGACCAGCTTCGCCGCCAGTCCTCCGAATCCTCCCAGGCCCAGATTCAAGCGGTGGCCGAAAACCTGTCGCGCATGTCCTCGGAAGTGAACCGCCAACTGGAGGCCGTGTCCCGCCAAGTGCTGGAAGGCCAAAAGACCGTGGGGGATCGCCTGGACAACGCCACGCGCGTGGTGGGGGAGGTCCAGAAAAATTTGGGGGCGCTGGGAGAGGCGTCGGAGAAGATATTCGCCGTGGGCAAGGACATCTCAAGCCTCCAGGACATCCTCCGCGCGCCCAAGCTCCGAGGCGGCTTGGGTGAGTATTTCCTGGCGGACCTCCTGTCGCAAATCCTCCCGGCGGCCAACGTGGCGCTTCAACACACGTTTCGCTCCAGGGAAACCGTGGACGCCGTTATCCGCCTGGGGGAACGGCTGGTCCCCGTGGACGCCAAATTCCCTCTGGAAAATTTCCGCAAGGTGTTGGAAGCCAAAAGCGACGAGGAGCGCCAAACCCTCCGCCGCAAGTTCGCCCAGGACGTCCGGAAGCACGTGGACGCCACCGCCGCGAAATACATCCTTCCCGATGAAGGCACCTACGATTTTGCCCTCATGTATATCCCCGCCGAAAACGTCTATTACGAATGCATCGTGAAGGGGGAGGACGTGGGTCCGGACGCGGCGCTGATGGAGTATGCCCTTAAGCGCCGGGTGGTGCCCGTGTCGCCCGGGAGTTTTTACGCTTACTTGCAGGCCATCGCCATGGGTTTAAAAGGGTTTCAGATCGAGGAGAACGCCCGGCGCATCATGGAGGATTTGGCCCGGCTTCGGGGGGATTTCGAGAAATTCGCCCAGGATTTTGAGGTTTTGGGCCGCCACCTGGCCAACGCCAAGGTCAAACACGATGACGCCGGCCGCCGCCTGGACAGTTTTCAGGAAAAACTGGAACGGGTGCAGGACGCCCCCGCTTTGCCGCAACCCGCCGAACCCGCCGCCCTTCCGACCCCAGCCGTTAAGAACCTAAAAAATTCAGTTGACCTGAAATAGGAACACCGTTTCGCAAAAAATCCTAAGGTTGTTCTGTCGAAAGAAATCAACCCAGGAGGGCGAAACGGTGCGTGAGCGGATTCCACTTCTGACTTGAGGATTCTTTATTCGAACGCCCCGTCAGTGTTTTGGGGACTATTTCCAGCGCAACACGAGTTGCCCGATTTATCGGGAGGTTTCCCGCCAAAAAATCAATCCAAACAAATGGCTCCCCATGAATGGGGCAACTACAGACCAGATTCTACTCGTAGCGGTAGCCGATTCGCTCCACCGTCTTGATTTTCTCGCCGGTCTTCCCGAGTTTTTTCCGCAAACGCCCCACGTGAACGTCCACGGTGCGGGTGTTCCCGAAATATTCGTGGCCCCAAACCGTCTCCGACAATTCGGACCGGGTCATCACCTTTCCGCGGTTGCGCAGGAGCGACACCAGGAGGTCGAACTCCTTGGGGGAAAGTTCCAGGGGCTTGGCGTCCAGATGGACGGCGTGTTTCTCCATGTCCACGGACAGGGTGCCGTCCTTCAGAGATGTCTCTTTCTTTTCCCGCCAATCCACCCGCCGGAGGACGGCCTTCACCCGCGCCAGCAGCTCGGTTTGGTTGAAGGGCTTGGTGATGTAGTCGTCGGCGCCGATTTCGAGGCCCACGATCTTGTAGGAATCGACGTTTTGAACGGTGAGGAAAACCACCGGGATGTAGCGGGTGGCGGGGTCGGCCCGGAGGATTTTGCAGACATCGAAGCCGTCCTTGTCCGGGAGCTGGAGGTCCAGGATGATGAGGTCCGGCTTGGAGTTCTGGATCTTCTTTAAGGCGTCGCCGGCGCTTTCCGCGCCGACGGTAACGAAGCCCTCCTTGGTCAGGATGTTCTCCACCAATCGGCGGATGTCCTTGTCGTCGTCGACGACCATAATGCGCTTTTTAAGCATGGCCCTTACTCCTTCGCAAAATGTCGTCTCATCCTAAAATTTCCGTCGATGCTTGTAAAGAATCAGCTTCCAATTTCGGCGCCTTCCGCCTTCGCGGGCGAGGGCGCGGCCGGCCCTTTCGGAAGCACCACGTGGGCCGTGGAGCCCCTGCCTTCTTCGCTTTCCATCCACACCCGGCCCCCGTGGGCCTCCACGAAACCGCGGACGATGGTGAGGCCAAGGCCCGTGCCTTTGGTTTTTCGGGCCAAACCCCGGGTGGGCTTCACCTGCTCGAATTTGTTGAAAACGTTTTCCAGGGACCCGGCGGGGATGCCGTCGCCGGAATCCGCGACGCGGAAATGCAGGTTTTCGCCCTCCTCGTTGACCGAGAACTCCACGCGCCCCTTGTCCGGCGTGAATTTAAAGGCGTTGCTGAGGAGGTTCGTGAAGATTTCCCCCAGCTTGTCCGCGTCGGCGCGGAGGGGGGGGATGTCGGGGGGAACGACGGAGATATAGGCGATCTCCTTCTCCTGGGCCATGGGGCGGAAGACCGCCTCCATTTCGCGGGCGATGTCCTGGGGCCGGACCTTTTCGGGGTGCAATTCGATTTTACGCGACTCGATCTTGGCCACGTCCAGGAGATTGTCGATGAACCGCGCCAACCGCACGGAGTTGTTTTTGACGACCATCAAGTAGTCCCTCTGCTCATCGTTCAGGGGGCCCGCGCTCCCCCTCAACAGGAACTCCACGTAGCCCCGGAGCGAGGTGAGGGGGGAGCGAAGCTCGTGGGTGACGTTGGAGACGAAATCCTGCTTCAAATTGGCCACCTCCTGGAGCTTGGCGGCCATGACGTTGAACTCGTGGGCCAGCTCGCCGAGCTCGTCCCGGGAGGTGATGCGGATGCGGTGGTCCAGGGCGCCCTCCCCGATGCGGTGGGCGCCGTCGCGCAGGTGCCGGATGGGCTGCACCAGGAGGAGCGCCAGCAACACGGCGATCACCACGCCGACCGCGAGCGAAATCGCCCCGGACACGATGATGCGGCGGCGCGCAGCCTGAAGCGCGCCGTTCACCAAAATGGCGATGGCCCGACGGGAGTAACCCACCCGCGCCGTTCCCAGCCGGCGGCCCTCCTGGAGGATCGGCATGGCCAGGTCCACCACCACGTCGTCCCCCGCCGGCGTCTGTTGTTCGAGGAGCGTTCCCGCCTCCAGCGATTTGAGGGTCACCGAATCCGTTGGACGCTGGCCGGACAGGATCGTATTGGTGTGGGCGGCGACGCGGCCCTTTTCATCCAACACCATGGCGTAGGTCAAGGCCCGGGAGCGGCGCAACAGGGCGAGATAGCTGGCCAAAAGGGGAGGATTTCGGCTGGACAGCGCCTCCCGGCCGATTTGCACCAAAAACTGAACGCTTTCCTGTTGGCTTTGCTGAAACCGTTGGGACAAATATCGCCGCTCGGCGAAGTCGAAGGAAAGGCCGACGCTCGAAACCACCCCCAGGACGAGCAGGATGGAGTAGGCGCTGAGTTTCGCGCGGAGAGAGATTTTTTTCAACTTTTCCAGTGTAACAGAGGTGTTTCCTCCCGTCAAGGCCGATAAAAAATGACCTTGTTGGCGCGGGGTTTATCTGTTAGGATTATTTTTCGTTGATGTCGGGGAGGACGTCTATGTTTGTTGTGACCAACAGCATGTTTGGGCTCTTGATCCTCTGTCTGGGGATCCTGGGAATCGTCGTCTCCTTTTTGATCACCCAGCGGACCCGTTACCTTGCCGCTCTTGCGCTCTCGGGCCTCTTGATCCTTCTAGGGGCTTATTTCTCCCTGGGAACGACACTGCGCCAGTGGCGGACCGCCCGAAAAATCGCCAAGATTCAAGCCCAAAACCGCTTGACTCTCGAAGCCATCCAAAACCGGATTCTCCAACAGCCGGTGATCCCCGCCGCGAACAAGCCGCCGGCCGCTGTCCAGGCTCCGGTGGCGGCTCGTCCAGCCGCACCCCGGCGCCCCGCCCCGCCCCGCCGTTAGGCGATCCCCTCTTTTCTGAGATGACGTGGGCGTTTTTTCCGTTCTCCTTTATTCCCATACTTTAGACAAGTTTCATGAAGCCGTTTCTTTTTTGGCCGCGGCCCGGGCACGCGGGGACACCGCGATCCTCTTTTTGCGGGGGCCCGCCCTTCGCGCTTTTATCAGAAACCGCTGGGCCCCGCCGGCTCGCGGAGCCGGGCCGATCGGCGGCTTCCACTTCAACCACAAAACCCCCGGAGAAATTCTGGCCGAATTGCGCGGGCATGGGAAAATTCTCGTTTACGCCTGCTCGGCCTGGGTCCGCCAATCAAAACTCGACGGGGGCGTGGTGGCTTCGCGGGTGGACGCCGTGGTGGGCTTGAATGCCTTTTTATCCCAAGCCAGCGGCGGGCCCCTCCTTAATTTTTAATTCGCTATAATTCTACCAATGAGCACCGCCCCGCCGATGGACATCGTCGCCGAAATCAAACGGTTGGCCCGGCAACGGAACGCCGTGATTTTGGCCCACACTTACCAGCTCCCAGAGGTCCAGGACATCGCCGACGTGGTGGGGGATTCCTTGAGCTTGTCGCAAAGGGCCGTCAGCACGAAGGCCGACGTCATCGTGTTCTGCGGCGTGCACTTCATGGCCGAAACCGCGGCCATTTTGTCCCCGGAGAAAACGGTCCTCCTTCCCGACCTGGGCGCGGGGTGCTCGCTGGCGTCCACCATCGACGCCGATCAGCTTCGCGCCTGGAAGCGGGAGCATCCCGGCGCCCTGGTGGTGAGCTACGTGAACACCTCCGCCGCCGTCAAGGCGGAATCCGACTATTGTTGCACGTCCTCCAACGCCGTGAACGTCGTTTCCTCCATACCGCGCGACAAGGAAATCCTTTTTTTGCCGGATATGTACCTGGGCCAATTCGTGCGGGAGCGTACGGGGCGGAAGATCCACCTGTGGCCCGGGTCTTGCCACGTCCATTTCAAAATCCACGATGAGGACATCGAGGCCCAGAAGAAAGCGCATCCCGACGCCGAATTTTTGGTCCATCCCGAATGCGGGTGCCTGTCGTCCGCCTTAAAACACGCCGACACCATCGTCTCCACCGGCGGCATGATCCGGCGCGCGAAGGAATCCCCGAAAAAGAAATTCCTCGTGGCCACCGAAACGGGGATCCTCCACACGCTTCAAAAACAAAACCCTGAAAAGACGTTCCTTCCCGTGGTGCGAACGGCCCAATGCGAATTCATGAAGATGATCACTCTCGAGAAGATCCTGTGGTCGCTGGAAGACCTTCAACACAGGATCACGGTCCCCCGGGACGTCGCCCAAAAGGCGCGCCGGGCCATCGACCGCATGATGGAAGTGACCGCTTGATCACGCTCCGGTTTTTCGGTCACTTGGCCGACGATGCGGGGACGCGCGAGCGCGTCCGCCCGCTGGCGCCGACGCCCGAGGCCGTACGCTCCTCTGACAGCACGCTTATTTTTTTGCGCCCCGGCCACGTCCGGGTGGCGGTGAACGGCCGGTGGGCGGCCTGGGACGCGCCTTTGTCCGAAGGGGATGATGTCGCTTTTTTGCCGCCCACCAACGCCTTATGACCTCCTTTCTCAGCCCCGACCGCATCGACGTGGACGCGCTGGAGGGGGACATGCGCCAGTCCGAAACAGGCGCCGTCGTTTCCTTTCAAGGCGTGGTGCGCCGGGACCGAACGCCCCAAGGGGAGGTCAACGCCCTTTTCTACGAGGCCTTCGAACCCCTCGCGGAGGAGGAAATGGCCAAGATCATCGAGGAAATCCGCGAGCGGTGGCCCGGCGCCGAAGCCATCGCCCGGCACCGCACCGGCGCCGTGTCCGTGGGGGAAACCGGTCTCTTGTTGGTGATCAGCGCGCCGGACAGCTCGCAAGCGTTTAAGGCCTGCCATTTCGCCCTGGAACAGATGAAATCCCGCGTGCCGCTTTGGAAAAAAGATTTGTACTCCAACGGCGCGAGCGCCTGGTCGTCCCAGCACCGGGAAACCCTCCTGATCTCCGACTCGGTGCTCACCATTCCGGAATCGTGAGCGGCTGGATCTTTTCAACGGAACCGGACGTTTTTCCCTGGTCCAAAGTCGAGGCGCTGGGGCGGGCGCGTTGGGACGGAATCCGAGGCCCGCTGGCTCGAAAAAATCTTCGAAGTTTGCGAACGGGGGACGTCATCTTCGGCTACCATTCCTCCCCCGAAAAGCGAGTGGTGTGCCTCGCCCGCGCGGCGGGCGAGGCCTGTCCCGATCCCGCCGACCCCGCGTGGCTGGCCGTGGACGTGGTTTTCGACCGTTGGCTGGAACATCCCGTTACCTTGGCCGCTCTCCGCGCGGAGAAAGCGTTTTCCATGATGCCTTTTTTGAGAATCCCGCGGCTCTCCATCGCGCCGCTAAAAGCCGCTCAAGTTCGAAAAATGCTGTCCCTTTCCCAGGAGATACCCCATGTTAAATGTCGGTGATAAAGCGCCCGCATTTTCGGCCCTCGACCAAAACGGAAAAACCGTCACGCTGTCCGATCTCAAGGGGAAATCCATCGTGCTTTACTTCTACCCCCGGGACATGACCCCCGGCCGCAGCGTGGAGGCCTGCGCCTTCCGGGACGGTCAAGTGTCGTTCAAGAAAAAAGGCGCCGTCGTGCTGGGCGTCAGCAAAGATTCCCGCTCTTCGCATAGGAAATTTGCGGAGAAATATTCACTGCCCTTTCCGCTCCTGGTGGATGAGGATTTTAAAATCATGAAGGCCTACGGGGTCCGGGGGGGAAAGTCCCTTTACGGCCGGAAATTCATAGGCACCCTTCGCACCACGTGAATCATCGGTCCGGGGGGGGGAATTAAGGCCGTTTTCCCAAAAGTGAAGCCCGCCGGCCATGGAAAAGAAGTTTTGGCGCCCAAATTAAAATTCCAAATTCCGGGGAAAATGAAACGTACTTCAGGGGACGTTGCATTGTGCGTGTGAGTTATTTCTCCTCAGGCACTATGCCACCGCCCTTCTTGCCGACTTCTGAAACGAGTAAAATGACCCAATGAGTGAGAAACCGCTGGTTATCGCCGGGCGGGTGTACGCGTCGCGCCTGATCGTGGGGACGGGGAAGTATAAGACCATGGAATTGATGGAGGCTTCGTTGCGGGCTTCCGGCGCCGAGATGGTGACGGTGGCCATCCGCCGGGTCAACCTGAACGACCGGGCCGACGATGAATTTTGGCGGCATATCCCCAGGGAAATGGTGATCCTGCCCAATACCGCGGGTTGCTACAACGCCGCGGACGCCGTCCGGGTGTCCCGCCTGGCGCGGGAGGTTCTGGAGACGCCGCTCATCAAGCTGGAAGTCCTCGGCGATCCCAAGACTTTGCTCCCCGACGCGCAGGCGCTCTTGGACGCCGCGAAGACCCTGGTCCAGGAGGGTTTCCAGGTCCTCGCCTACACCAACGACGATCCCATCCTCGCCCGGCGGCTGGTGGAGCTGGGCGTGGCCGCGGTCATGCCCCTGGCCGCGCCCATCGGTTCCGGCCGCGGCATACAAAACCCCCTCAACATCCAATTCATTCGGGAAACGGTCACCACTGTTCCGGTGATCGTGGACGCGGGCGTCGGCACGGCGTCGGACGCGGCCGCGGCCATGGAATTGGGCGTGGACGGCGTGTTGATGAACACGGCCATCGCCGAGGCCCGCGACCCCGTCCGGATGGCCAAGGCCATGCGGCTCGGGGTGGAAGCGGGACGCGATGCTTTCCTGGCCGGCCGTATGCCCCGCCGGGATTACGCCTCTCCCTCGTCTCCGGTTGTTGGCGCGGTCGCTCCGCCGGCCCCAGCGTCCAAATGAATTTTCAAAGGCGCGCCGGCCCCCCCGGTGCGGCGATCGGCGCACTCTTCGCACTGGCCCTCGCGGCGTCGCCCCTCGGGGCGAAGCCGCGATCAGGGCTCTTATCGACCCAATTCCTCGGCAAGCCCTCCGGGGCCCGTTTCATCGGTTTGGGAGAAACCGGGGCGGCCCTCCCGGGCGTTCCCCAGTCCCCGATGTACAACCCGGCGAACCTCGGGGACCTTCCCGCCACTTTTTTGGCCTTGGATTTCGATGTCGCCAGCCAAAGCGATCTGCCGAAAGACGTCGTCCTTCGGGCCTCCGCCCTTCGGGGGCGAAAGCTGACCTATATCGGATTCGCGGCGTCGGCCAAGGCGGTGTTTTACCGGCCGCTGGCGGATTTCGACGAAACCGTTGTGACCGTCTTGACAGATCCCCAGAACAATTTTGTCCAGGATTCCCTTCGGGTGGAACAGTTCGGCTTGAGCGCCTCGCAGAAAACCGAAAAGGGCTACGCGGTGGGCCTGGGCATTTCCTATCTGAGCGCTCGCCGCGGTTTCGCGCGGGCGGGGACGGGCCTGCCGCCAGTCTTGGAACTGGCCAGCGGGAACGGGTTCGCCCTGGATTGGGGTTTCCGGGACGAGCAGGGGCCGTTTATTTACGGGTTGTCGATCCTCAATTTGCCGGGGGTGATCTATTGGGACCGGTACCGGACCGATCAGCTCCCCGTCCTCGGACGGGCGGGAGTGGCCTTCCGTCCCCTGTCGGGGGTATTGTTTTTGACCGATTATGAGAAGAGGTTTTATCAAGGGAATCAGCCGAACCCGAGCCTGTGGCACTTCGGCTTGGAGATCCTGCCCCTCCCCTGGCTGGCGCTGCGCTCGGGGGCCTTGAGCGAGGACTTCAACGACCGCAACAAAACGGTTTACAGCTGGGGATTGAGTCTGGCGACGCCCCAAAACCACGTTCTGGATTTGGCTCTTCGCGCGGAGCATCTTCAGGACCGAAAAGTTTTCCGCTACGGCCTGTCGATGAATTTTCCCTTGCCCGAGTCCGGTGAAAAAACCCAGGGCGGGTCCGGAAAATAAAAAACCCGGAGAGGGGCCCCGGGTTTTTTGGGAATCGAAAACCGCTACGCCGCTTTGTGGATGCGGCCGGAGCGGAGGCAACGGGTGCAGACGTATTGGCGGTGAGGGCCGCTCTTCGTGGCCACTTTGATCTTTTGAAGGTTGGGGAAAAAGCGCCGGTTGGTTTTGCGGTGGGAGTGGCTGACGGTTTTCCCCGTCGCCGCGCCTTTGGCGCACACGCTGCAACGATATGCCATTGAAAATCTCCTTGATCGGCCCCTTCGGGCGGGGTTTCTAAGACGGTGAAGTCTATCACTTTCCCCGGCGATAATCAAATGCCCCCACCCCCTCGCTCCCCCGCGGTCTCCTCCCCGGGGGCGACGCCCCTCCAATACCTGAAAGGCGTCGGGCCCCAGCGCGCGAAGGCCCTGGCCCGGCTGGGCCTTTCGACGGTGGAGGACCTGTTGTTCCATTTTCCCCGGACCCACGAGGACCGCCGCTTCGCCGCTTCGCCGGAAAGTGTCGTTCCGGGAACCCGCGCGGCCCTCGTCGGAACGGTTCGCAAATTCGAGGTGTCGTCGGCCGGCCGCGACCTGTCGCTGGGCCGCGCGGTGCTGGAGAAGGGAGGCCCCCTCCCACACGCTGGGACGGCCCCTGGCGGCGGCCGCCGGCTGTTCGAGGCGGTGTGGTTTCGGCGTAAATCCTTCCGGTTCGACCCCTTCGACGGAATGAAGAAATCCCTGGCGGACGGGGTCCGCGTGGCCGTGTTCGGCGACGTCCAGCGTGGCCCGCTGGGCTTCGAGGTCCGCGTGGAGGACCACGAGGTTGTTCCTCCCGGGGAAAGCCTCTCCCCGCACATGGGACGATGGACGCCGGTTTACGACTTGACCGATCGGGTGAACGGCCGCTGGTTGCGCGGGTTGACGGCGGAGGCCCTGCGGCGCTGGTCCGGCCAGGTGGCGGACCCGCTTCCCCGGTCCCTCCGGGACCGCCATGGCCTGGCGGATCTGGGGTCAAGCCTTGCCGCATACCATTTTCCCGAATCCTTGCAAGAGCGCGACCGCGCGCGGCGGCGCCTGGCGTTTGATGAATTTTTTATCCTGGAGCTGGCGCTGGCCGCCGCCCGCCGGGACCGGGCCGCCGGCCCCCCCGCGCCGCCCTGCGTTCCGACTCGCGCCCTTTTGACCCCGTTTCGGAACCGACTGGGATTCGAATTCACCCCGGCCCAAAAAAGAGTGATCAACGAAATTTTCGCCGATATGGCCGAGCCCCGTCCCATGAGCCGCCTCCTGATGGGCGATGTCGGCTCGGGAAAAACCGCCGTGGCCCTTTCGGCCCTGCTCCTGGCGGTGGAGAACGGTTTTCAGGCCGCGCTGATGGCGCCCACGGAGATATTGGCCGAGCAGCACGCCCTCGGCCTGTCGCGATTGCTCGCGGACCTGCCGGTCCGATGGGCGCTGTTCACGGGCGGCCGCCCCGCCGCGCAGAAACGCCGGGACCGGGAGGCGTTGGCGCGCGGCGACCTGCACATCGCCGTGGGGACCCACGCTCTTCTGCAAGAAGGTGTGAAGTTCCACCGGCTCGGCCTCGCCGTCATCGATGAACAGCACCGGTTCGGCGTCGCCCAGCGGGGCGCCCTGTCGGCCAAGGCGTTGTCTCCCCACGTGCTGTTGATGACGGCGACGCCCATCCCCCGGACCCTGGCCATGACCCTGTACGGTGACCTTTCGGTGTCGGTGATCGACCAGTTGCCCCCCGGTCGGCCGGGGATCCTCACGCGGTGGTCCCCGGAAGGGGCGGCCTGGGCGGCGGTCCGCCGGGCCGCGGCCCAGGGACGGCAGGCCTACGTGGTGTTCCCCCTGGTGGAAACGTCCGAACGGTTGGACCTCCGCGCCGTGATGGACGGATGGCGGCGCTTGAAAGAGGACGTTTTTCCCGAATTCACCGTGGGCCTCCTCCACGGCCGGATGAAAAGCCGGGACAAGGAGGCCGCGATGGCCCGGTTCGCCGCCGGCGACCTCCACATCCTCTGCGCCACGCCCGTGGTGGAAGTGGGCCTGGACGTCCCGAACGCCACCGTTCTGGTCGTGTTGAACGCCGAGCGTTTCGGCTTGGCCCAGCTCCACCAGCTGCGTGGCCGGGTGGGACGGGGCCGCTTTCCGTCGGAATGCCATTTGATTTCCCACGTCCGTTCCCCGGGCCCCCTCGGAACCCGGTCCGCCGCGGAAGCGGAGGCTGGGGGAGCCGCGGAGCGGCTTCGCCTCCTCTGCGCGGAATCCAGCGGGTTTCGCCTGGCGGAGGAGGACCTCAAGCGCCGGGGCCCCGGCGAATTCCTGGGGGAGGCCCAGCACGGCCTGCCGGCGCTCAAAGCCGGAAACTTGGTGACCGACGGGCCTCTCATCGAGGAAGCTCGCCGAGAGGCCTTTGATCTCCTGGAAAAAGACCCGGCGCTTGCCGCCCCGGAACACCGCCCACTCGCCCAAGCTCTCCGGGACCGCTTCGCTGAAAAGCTGAACCTTGGCCGCGTGGCGTGAGGCCCCGCGCTTTTGTCGGTTTTTCATAGTGCAAATGTCCGGATATTTTTGGGGCCCCTTGAGGCGAATCGGGCATGACGTTTTGGCGGCAGTGGTGCGGCCCGTTGCGCCGGCGAGGGGCCGTTGAGCCGAGCCGGCCGCGTTTCTGGCGGCGGAGCCGCCGGTGGCCGGGCCGAGGTTTGGCCACGTGAGGGCCGCCCGCCAAAACGGCGCGCGCAGGCCGACAGGAGTGGCTTTTTTTCTTGGTGACTTCTCTTTTGGCCACGCAAAAGAGAAGTCACCCGGGTCCAGGGCGGAGCGGGGTTCGGGGTGGATCCCCGAGCGGGATTCAGTGGGGGAATGATTCCCATGGAACAGCGGCGATTTCGGAAGCATTTTCATTCGTTGACAGGAGCGACTTCAGGGTCTAGAATTTCCCCGTGGCGACTTCGACACCCAAGAATCGCATCATCGTCTACCCCGGAAGTTTTGATCCCGTGACCAACGGCCATTTGGACCTTATCCACCGGGCCCGCCAAATCTTTGATCACGTCGTCGTGGCGGTCACCCGGAACGCTTCCAAAAACCCGTTGTTCTCCGTTTCCGAGCGCATGGACCTCCTGCGCCTCGCGTTGAAGCCGGTCCTCCGGTCCGGACGCGTTTCGGTGGACTCCTTCGACGGGCTCCTCGTGGATTACTGCCGGAAAAAAGGCGCCGTCGCCGTGGCCCGGGGGTTGCGGGCGCTGTCGGATTTCGAGTTTGAGTTTCAAATGGCCCTCATGAACCGGCATCTGGCGCCGGAATTGGAAACGGTGTTCCTGATGCCGGACGAGAGATACACCTATCTCTCCTCCACCCTGTTGAAAGAAATCCTTCGCTTGGGCGGCGACGTGACGCGGTTTGTTCCGCCGGTGCTTGTGCCCAAAATCCGTCGGAAGTTCTCCGAAAAAATTTGATCCCTCCGCCCGCTTCAGGGAAAAACTGCGGGTTCCCT
>Ga0247727_10011930_pt1 | contig 15026 bp, 15 predicted proteins | sample WisWelCaveWW1625_FD_202498 | JGI IMG/M metagenome (GOLD analysis project Ga0247727, IMG submission 202498) | Biofilm microbial communities from Wishing Well Cave, Virginia, United States - WW16-25 | ecosystem: Environmental > Aquatic > Deep subsurface > Groundwater > Cave microbial mat | place... | reverse complement strand
GGCCCGGATTTTTGCGAAATGCATTTTGCGCTTGCTCGTACCAACGCGCATCGAGAATCATTTGGCGCGCGAGGGCGATGGCCCCGAGCAGCGAGTTCGGATAAGTCGGATCGTCAAAATTGCCGAATGTTTCGAATGTGAAATGCTGGCCGACGCGAGGTTTGATAATGCCTTTATTCGGTGAATCGTCGCCGAGTGTGACGAGCGCGCTGCTGCCGCGAAAAACGCCTTTAGCCGGCGCGATCAACGCGACGGTGAAACCAAGCTCGCGCAATTTTTTGGCTTCGTCGTTATTCGGAATAAACATGTCGGCGGCATTATTTTGCGCCTGCACTTGTCTGTTCCAATTATCCGGGCCGCGCTGCGGTTCCGCTCTTTGTTGCTGCGCCGGTTCGGCGCTGGCCTGACCAATCTGCCGCGGCCTTCTTTCTTCTTTCGGCAAGCCGAGATTGGAATAGGTTTCAATCAAACCGGGATAAATCGTGAGACCGGTCAAATCCCACACGCGCGCATCGGCAGGAGGGGAGACGGCTGCGCCAACCGCTTCGATAACGCCGTTGCGAATCACCACCGTGCCTTTCTCGATGATCTGACCCGGCAACACAACGATTCGCGTATTGATCAACGCATGCACTTTTGGCGTGTTATCGCGCAGGCCTTCGGTGGGGGTGGTTTGCGCGAAGCTCAACGCTACGCTCATCAACCACAAGAAAAAGCCAAATCGAAACGCGCGTTTTTGATTGATAAAATGGAATTGTGCCATGTGACCTCCTCTTTGAAAAATGAGCCGCTTGCTTTTTCTTAAATGACTGGCGAATCGGTTTAATCGTTCATGGCTATTTGTGACGATAAATGATCGCCAAAGCCGTCACCGCGCCGCAACACAGAAAGCTCGCCACCATGCCGACCAACAAATACGGATCGCCTTGCAAATAACCATGCAGGATGCCGATGAATTGTAAAATATTGAAACCGGCAAACGTCATCAACGAAACTTCTTTGGCGCTTTTGCTTTTGAAAATTTTGAGGGCTTGCGGCACAAAGAGGCCGGCGTTGACAAGCAGTCCCGCGCCGAAAAGGTAGGCAATAATTTCTTTCATCTCTCCCTCTCTTTTGAATCAATATTGATTGCTTTATGACCGGTCGCTTTGGCCTTTTGCCCAGAATAAATCAACGTCATTACAGCGACCGGTCAATGAATTTCATAAAAAGGCCAACAGGCAAACTGTCCAGCCGGCAAACCCGCCAACCTCAATAAATCGCCCACGTTCCCGGCGTCGCCAATTCAATCACGTGTTGATCCGGATCGCGGAAATACAAGCTTTGCCCGCCTTCCTTCCAGTTGACTTTACTTTCAATCGCGACGCCGTTTTGCTTGAGCCAATTTTCCCAATGCTCAAATTCGGCCGCGTTAATTGAAAACGCCAGATGTAATTGCCCGGCGCCGCCGTGCGCAGGTATGATTCCGCCCCAGGCTTGATGCGGCTTCATCGAAGCGCCTTTTTTGAAGAGAAGAAGAACTTGTTTGCCGGCCACACTCATCGCACAGGCGCGATCATCCGAAAACAGCGTCTCAAAATTAAAGATGGTTTTATAAAATTGAATGGCGCGCGGCACATCGTCGACGTACAACGCGGTTTCCAAAATACCGGTGACGTTCGGCATGGTCATGGTCTCCGCTTACAATGTCAAAAGATAAAATCGGCCGATAGATCACCATTGAAATTGATTCATTGCACCGGTTTCGCCGATTCTTTCTTTTCCGTCTCCGGTTTTTCTTCTTTCTTTTCTTCCCCGAGTTTGTCTTTCTTTTCTTTATTTAGCTCACGCAGGCGCTGATCGACTTTGTGGTGTATGGTGCCCTCGGGATATTTTCCCTCGGCATCTTTTTCTCCGGCCGGCATGCCGGTTAGCCTCTCGAGTCCTGCATCGATGTGCGAAATGGCGTAAACATGAAACTTGCCGGCGGCGATGGCCTCGATGACTTCCTGCCGCAGCATCAAATCTTCGATATTGAGTTGCGGCATGATCACGCCTTGATTGCCCGTCAAGCCCTTGACCTGGCAAGCCCGGAAAAAACCTTCGATTTTTTCATTGACCCCGCCGATGCCTTGAATTTCGCCTTTTTGATTCATCGAGCCGGTAACGGCCAAATCTTGCCGCAACGGCGCGCCGGCGAGCGCCGAAAGAATAGCGCAAACTTCAGCCGCCGTGGCGCTGTCGCCGTCGATGGTCGCGAGCGATTGCTCGAACGCAATGCTGGCGCTCATCGAGAGCGGTTTGTCGTGCGCATACTTGCCGCGCAGATAACCGCCAATAATCGCCACGCCTTTATTATGGGTCTTGCCGCTCAAATCCGCTTCGCGCTCGATGTTGATGATGCCGGCGCTTCCCATTCCGACCGCGGCCGTCAAACGCGCCGGATAACCATAGCTATGATCGAGGTAACCGACATACATCAACGCGTTGGCTTGCCCGATCTTTTTGCTTTCGACGTCGAGCATTTGTCTGCCGGCGCTAATGCGCTCAAAAGTGCGATCTTCCCATAAGCGCTGCCGAAAATTTTTTTCGTCCAGCGCCCTCTGGATATGGAGGCGATGAATCATCGTGCCGCCTTCCTGCCGCGCCCAAAAATTCGCTTCGCGCAGCAAATCCACGATATAGCCGAAACGCAGAGAGATTTTGCTTTGCAGTCCGGCGAGCCCAACGCCGTACTCAATCACTCCTGCAACGGCGCTGCGGTCGCCGGGAAGCAGGTTCTCTTCGGCGCAAATTTTTTTGATGAATTCGGCATACCGGCGATGGGCGTTCGTATCATTCGCCATGTTGCTGTCAAAATCCGCGCGCACTTTGAAAATTTCTCTGAAGTCGCCGTCGTGACGATAGAGATGATAGTAATCATCGTGATCGGCAATCACCACCACTTTGACTGCGAGCGCAATCGGTTCGGGGTTCAAAGCGGAAACGTTATTGGGCTCCAATGGATCATAGGCCTGAATTTCAAGACGGTGGTGGCGCAACGTTCTTTTCAACATGCGCCAAACGCCGGGCTCGCCGAGCGCGTCGGAAAGATTAAAGAGCAGATAGCCGCCATTGGCGCGCGCCAGCGCGCCGGCTTTAATTTGCGTCAAGTCGGTTCGCCATAAACCATCGCGATTTTGCCGGCGGCCGGCGAGGTTGCCAAAAAGATTATTGTAAGTCGGCGAGGTTTCGACGATCACCGGCGCGCCCTGCACGTGAGAATTATCTACGACCACGTTGATTTTGCATTCGAGAAAATCCGGAGATTCGAACAACGGCCCGGAATCCTGCAAACGCGTTAGATGGGCGAGAAGGAAAGCCTGCACGCGATCGAGGTGGGAGGCGAGGCGCGCGTCCGCATATTGCTTCTTCAATTCAGAAATACGATTTTGCGCCAACGTTTTGAGCGCCTCGGGATTGGGTCGAGGGCTGGAGCGCTTATCCGCCGTCGATTTCGCGGCGCCATTCGGGTAAGCATTCGCTGCAAAAGCTTTTTGCAGCGAAGCTGCCAGCTCGTCCAGGTCTTGCGCTAAAGCTGCGCCTCGGCCCGCCGGCAGATAAACGACGTTCGGCTCATGCGGACGCTGAAAATTGTGAACGTAGCAAATGTCCGGTGGCGTTGCGCCCTGGCTTTTGAGCTCATTTAAAAGTGATCTGGTAATGGTGGTTTTGCCGGTTCCGGATGGACCGGCGACGTAAATGTTGTAACCCGGCGCTTGCAACTGCAAACCGAGTTTGAGCGCCTGCACTGCTCGTTCCTGCCCGATAATCGTCAAGCCGGAGGTGGCATCATGGGGAGTGTCAAATTCAAGTGATTCCTCCGGACAACGCCAGCGCAATTTTTCGAGGGGAACTTCGAAGGAGCCGTTTGTGGTTGACATTGTTCCTGCTCGCCTGGTTAGGCGAAGTTCGGCCTGGCCATAAGTTTCGAGAACGTTGAAAAGTCAGCATGCCGCGCCGGACTTCGAGTTATGAATTGAAATTTAATTGAAAACGATTATCACGCCTCATTCGAATTCCTACAAATATGCGAAATTGAAACGGTGAAGTCAAGTCGTAATTCGTAATTTTAATTCGTAATTTTCCGCTTGCCTTTTTCATCAGACATGGCGAAATTAAAAAAACAAAAAGTTTGCCGGTGAGCCAGTTACCCGGTTAACCGGCAAACTGGCTCACCGGCCAACTGGCCAACATTCAAGGAGTTTTCATGACGCGGTCACTGTGGATTTTTGTTTTGGCCTGTGGATTCGGCCTGCACCTGGATTCGGCGTTGGGGCAGAAGCGGTTGGGTCAACAACGCATGCAAAATTTGATTCAAGAACGGCGGGAGAGAAGACAGGCCGAGCAATTGGTTGGCGAAGGCGTTAGACTGCTGCAAGCCGGCAAAAAAGTTTTGGCGGCGGAAAAATTTCGCCGCGCGCTGCAATGGCATCCGGAAAACGATCAAGCCCACGCGTATTTGGCGCAGATCGCCTGGGAAGAGCAGCGCCTCGACATCGCGAAAGGCCACGTGGCGCCGGCGCTCAAATTCAATCCGCAAAATGCGCGGGCGCATTTGGTTGCCGGCCAAATACTTTTGAAAGAAGGCAAAAATTTGGCGGCGTTCGATCACTTGCGCAAAGCCTCGGAAAAAATTTCGGATGAGCCAGACCAACGCGAAGCCGGCAGATTGTTGGCGCGTTTGCGCGAGAATCATCCGGCGTGGTTCGGCGGCCTCAAATCGACGGCAACGCCAAATCCGGCGCCGCCAGCCGCAGCGAAATCATCATCCGCTCCGACAACGAATGCGGCCTCGGTCACGCCGGCGAAAATTTCAACGAGCGGCGTTCGCCCCAATCTCGCAGTGTTTACATTTGACGAGACGAATCCGCAAAAGCCGGCGCCAGGCTGGGGCGCGTCGCTGGCGGAAATGCTCACGACGGCGTTGATTAACACGGGCAGTTATCGCATCATCGAGCGCAAGCAATTGCAAAAAGTTTTGGAAGAGCAGGCGTTGGGACAGAGCGGCGCGTTGGCGGCGGAAACCGCGGTGGTGGTCGGCAAAATTATGAGTCTCGACGCCGTTGTGGTCGGCAGCATCAGCGCCTTGAGCAGCGCGTTGGAAGCGGATGGGAGAATTTTGAATGTGGCGACGGGCGAAGCGATTGCGGCAACACATTCACGCGCGGCTTCGGCGGATGAGCTGCGGCAAATCGCGGAAGCGATGGCAAAAGAGATCAGCGGCCGCGCTGCCATGATTCCGGTTCGAGCGCCGGCAGATACGAACGCGAGTTCGATGAAATAAATAGCACCCCGATAAGATGTGGCGAGGGGTTTGAAAAATGATGAAAAAATGAAATAATATTGCTTGCTTTTTAAGCAGGATTTTGTTACAATATAGGCGTAAATAACAGTACACCGTTTTTACGACCTGTATAAATGCAAGACTGCTTTTCCAAGAAAAACCCGAACATCCTTTCTGGCGTTGCCCGCCGGGCGTTGTCCCACGGGCGTTGTCGTTTGGAGACCGGGCCGGCAGTTACAATCAGAATCGCGACAGATGGTGACTGAAGGTGACCATTGTAGCGATTTTTTTGTTTGACAGGCTAAAAGCCGGTAGTACGGTCTCATTCATCCTTTCAAGAAAGGTGTTTCTATGGAAACCGGAACCGTGAAATGGTTCAACAACGCCAAAGGTTATGGCTTCATCGCGCGCGAAAGCGGCGACGATGTGTTCGTGCATTTTAAAGCCATCGTCGGCGAAGGCTACAAATCACTTGATGAAGGCGACCGCGTGCAGTTTGAAGTCGAGCGCGGCCCCAAAGGTTTGCAAGCCAAGAACGTCTCCAGAGCCTGATATCGGTTTTGAGAACATCGACCCCAATTCAAACGAGTTGGGGTCTTTTTATTTTATCCCTCCTGCCATTCATTTTGCCATGAAAAAAATTTTCATCTTCCTTGCCCTGATTTTGGTTTTACTTTTCGCCTCTTTCTTTTTGATTCTGCCGATGCAAGCCGACAAACAGAGCAACAGAGTTCTAACCGGCGTTTATTCAACGCCGTCGACCAGGGCGGCGGAATTGCATCAAAACCTTTTCATTGCCGATCTGCATTGTGATGCTTTGTTATGGAATCGCAATTTACTGCAACACCACAGTCGCGGCGAAGTCGATCTGCCGCGTTTGCTCGAAGGCAACATGGCGCTCCAGGCTTTCACCGTTGTCAGCAAAGTTCCGTTCGGCCTCAATATCGAGCGCAACAGCGATCAAAAAGATATGATTACGATTTTGGCGATGGCGCAACGCTGGCCAATGGCAACGTGGAGAAGCTTGAAACAGCGCGCGTTGTATCAATCAAAAAAAATGCATGACTTTGCCGCGCGCTCAAATGGGAAATTGGCGCTCATCAAAACGAAAGCAGATTTGCAGAATTATCTCACGCGCCGGCAAAATGATCGACATATCACCGCCGGTTTTCTCGGCAGCGAAGGCGCGCAAATTTTAGAAGGCAATTTGGAAAATTTGAATGAGTTATTCGACGCCGGTTTTCGCATGATGGCGCCGACGCATTTTTTTGATACCGAAATCAGCGGCTCGGCGCATGGTTTGACCAAAGGCGGCCTCACCGCGCTGGGTCGAGAGTGGGTTAAAAAAATGGAAGAGAAAAAAATGATCGTCGATCTGGCGCATGCTTCACCGCAGACGATTGACGATGTTCTCGCCATCGCGACTCGCCCAATCGTCGTTTCACACACCGGCGTCAAAGGCACGTGCGATAACACGCGCAATCTCAGCGATGATCAGGTCAAACGCATTGCGCAAACCGGCGGCGTCATCGGCATCGGCTTTTGGGACACCGCCATCTGCGGCACGGACGCCAAAGCCATTGCCAGAGCCATTCGTCATGCGGCGAATGTCGCCGGCATCGCGCATGTCGGCCTCGGCTCGGATTTCGACGGCGCCGTGCAAACGCCGTTCGATGCGGCGCATATTATTCAGCTCACCGAAGCGTTGTTAGCGGAGGGATTTTCGGATAGTGAAATCGCGATGATTATGGGAGAAAATACGCTGCGGGTTGTGCAGGAACTTTTGCCATGAGTTTTTCAATCAAAAAATTTCCAAACGGAGAAACAGAGTTCACGGAGTATCACGGAGAAAAACTTTGCCTTTGCTTGCATTCGATGCAGCCTCAATCGCTTTCTGCGCCCAAATTTTGAGTTGCATTTTGTCCTCTAATATTTCAGCGGGAACTTCATAATATTGCATCGTCGCCGGTCGATTTTTATAAGGCTTGAACGCCGGCATGCCCGCGTTCTCATACTCCGCGCGATTGGTATCATCAACCTTCAAATAAAAATTGTTGTTGAAAAGAATCCCAAAGAAAAGATGGCGATAATACAATCCAATTCCGCCGAACATTTTCCTGGGGGTAATTATGCCAATGTCGGCTAATTGTTCGAGCACATAATCCTGAAATTCCGTACTAACGGCCATCGTGGTTAATTCCTTTCGGATATTTACATTATCCTCTCCCACCTGCTAAACGCGCGGCGGCTGGCGAGCGTCGTAACGCATACATCACCGCAATGCCCACAACTGGTCCGACGGCGAGAAACATAAAAGCCCATTGCCACCCAACCAGGCTTTCAAGAGTTGGAATCAAGCGAATGGTTAAAAGCGTGAGAAGAAAACCCAGACTCGTTTGTAAAGTTAATGCGGTGCCGATATATTCGCGCGGACTCAATTCCGTGATGCACGCCGAGAATTGCGCGGAATCAGCCACAACGGCAAAACCCAAATCAGGCAAACGGCTACGAGCGCGACTGGATTGCCGCCAAATAAAAAACCGACGATCATCGCACACGCCCCGCTGATCAATAGTGAAGCAATCGTCAGCGTCGTGCGTCCCAACTTATCGGCGAGTTGACCGGCGAGCAAACTTCCAATCCCACCGGCGCCGATCACTGCGAAAGCGGCGAGGCTCGCCCACTTTGGTGCAACACTAACGCGGTTAAAACTCGCCAGCAGAAAAATCGGTATCCACGCCCACATCGCGTATAATTCCCACATGTGCCCGAGATAGCCGAGATTGGCCAGCACGATTTCTTTGTTGCGAGAAATCTCGCCGACGAGTTTCCAATTGGCAAAAAGTGGAATCGAAACGTTCGACAACGCCGCCAGCAGCGCGGAGATCGTCAACAATGGACGGGCGGGAATGCGATCCGCAAGATTCAATAGTGCCGAACCGAAAGCGCCGGTGACAAAACCAAGCCAGGCCGTTTCATTAGCTTTTCGTATTCCTCATTTGAAATGCGGAAGGATGGATATCCAGACAATAGCCCCGCGCCAGTGTTTTTACAATTGAACGCGGCGTCAAAACTTCAACAACGCGATCAGTTTGTTGCGTCAGGCGTTGCCCGTATCCCTCTGGGCTCCATGCCAACAGAAAACCCTGAAACAAAAGATACGGTTGTTTATCATTTAAAGCAACAAAACTTCCCTCCGGCAAAGCGCCAAACATTTCCTGATAAGTCACTTTTTGCCGTAGCGTGTCGATTCGTTCTTGATGCAGCGCCTGATCGATCACCGTTGCGAGTGGTTTTGTGCCATGCGCCAAATCCGGATTTGCCTGTGCCCACAGCGAGCGAAATGTTTCAAAGCGCGGCCGCGAGCATTCCGCGCAGGGCCGATGACCTGCCGCCAGCGCCGTCGCTTCATCGAGAAAAAATAATTCGGTGTATTGGCCCGGCAGCATAATTTTTCTGTGCCGGCCTTTGAATTGGAGCCGGCAGATGATCCAGCGTTGGCCTTGATAAAAGCGGATGATTTGTTGATGAGGGTTGTGCAAACAGCCGCGATTTCCCATCAACGTGCCTCGCGCCGGCGTGGCGATGATTGCACCGAACGGCGTGACGCGATTTTGCTTTGGCATGTTTGGCTATTTCTGCTCCGGCGGCAACGGGCTTGTAGTATCTAACACGACCTGCCATTGATCATTCGCGCCGTGTTTCCACACGCGCGCGTAGTAACCTTTTTCCGCCGTGGCATTGGAGTTACTCGTTTCTTTCAGCTCATAACTGCCATACGTGTAACCCAAATCGCCGGACTGCGCGACGTCGGCAAACATCGGCTCCCAGGTTGGGATGAAAGAAGTTTTGGCGAGAAACTGCACGATCGCCTCTTGCCCAAGAACCGGCTGCACGCCGTTGCGGTGCATGCGCGCGTCTTTGCTCAGATGTTTGGCAAACGCCTTGACCATGCCATCGGTTTGCGCCGATTTTAGAAAAGCGCGTTCGGCATTCAGCAAGTTGGAACGTTCGGCCTCCACGTTCACTTTTGCGTTCATCGTTTTCTTTTTCATCGCCGGAGCTGTTTTCGCTTCGCGCGATCCGGTGTAAGGCTCGTTCGTCTCAGCGCCGCCAACATCGAGAACGACTTTCCAGTTGCCCTCCGCTTGTTTCTTCCACACGGAAAAGAAAAATCCATATTGTGGGGTAGGCTTCTCGGCGGTCTTGTCCGTGAAAACCGAGGGGCCGGTATCGTAGCCCATGTCGCCCGCCGCAGACACCTCGCCAAAGATCGGCTCCCACTCGAGCGCATAAGCCAACGGATTCGTCGGGGCCGGGCTATCTTTGATCGCTTCCTTGTATTTGATCGGATGCGGCCGAAAAACTATAGCCTCGTCCGTGAAAAATTCAAAAAATGAGGCGCGAATACCGACCTCGCCGCACCTTTTCGCAAAAGCCCGTTCGGCCTCGAAGAGAGAAAATAAAGTTGGGGAGATTTTTTGGTCCTGTGCGAATGCGGAGGCAGCGCTAATCATCAACACCAACACAAGCGCGTTGCGAGTTTTCGTCATATAAGCTCCTTAAGGTGACTTATATATTTTATTTAAAAGCATTCACGCAAAGACGCAAAGCCGCGAAGGTTGCGCAAAGAAAAGCAAAAGAAAAAAAACTTTGCGGGTAACTTTGCGTCTCTGCGTCTTTGCGTGCGCTTTTCTTTTTGGACTTGGGTTCTGTATTTTACTTTGAATATCAACTTCCTTGCAAGCCTTGAAGATTGTTCAAGCCGAACATTATCCTTTCATCACTCACTCGTAACACCGGCTTGTTGCATCACAAATTCCGGCGTTCGCGGTTCGCCGAGAAAAAACGTTTTGTCAACAACAAGATTTGTTTCATCTCGCGGCCCAGCAGCGCGATTGAAGATTTCTCAAAATATTCAAATTTGCTATTCATGTAAGGAATGTAAGCTTGCGCGATTCGCTGCTGCACTTTTTGATCATCGCGCGCAATGGCATTTTCGTAGGCGCACGCGAATATTCATTCCGAGTTGTCAATCGTACCCGGCGCGATGCGATAACCGCGTTGAGCAAGAAATGTTTCCAGTCGGTGTTTGGTTTCCAGATCTTTGCCGGTATGAAGAAAAGGATGGCGAAAGTAACGCAACGTTTTGCCTTTGGCTTGCAGCAAACGTTTTTCCGAAAGCGTTAAAATATCGGTTCATTTTTTGATAATTCAAAAATACTTTGTCCTAACAAATTCATACCAACCGGATTCGGATGCGGCTACGCTGATTCCCAACACCGCCTGAATATCGCCGAAAGCTTTGATCAGATTGACCAATTGCTCTATCATCTCGTCTCTGCCTTTTGAGATTTTATTCTTTGCAAGTTGGTAAAAAGCGAAGCGATCAAAGCCAAAAAGTAAAAAGCCAGCGTTAATATATCCACTGATTTGGCATTCACATCAAGTCCGGCAAGAGAATCAATGAGAAACTTGACATAAGAGTTTGGCATGTCGTAATGGCCGAGTTTCATTCTCACTTGCCAGTGCCAATCGGTGCAGGGACAATATCCGATGCCATACCAGATACCGAGAACGAACCAGGAACCGGCGATTAAAGACAAAACAATCAGATTTGCCCGCCGCGTTTTTTTCCACATCCAGCCGAAAAGACTGAACACGATAATGATCGCATGAAATATAAAAAAGAATTTGTCGAGGAAAACATACATACTCAAGCATAGTGATCTGATCACTATTTCTCCGCAAGGCAATAAAGAAATTTTCGTCCGCGCAAATAAAGCTCATTATCAACAAGAGCCGGCGAAGCATCAATGCCATCTTCGAGTTTATTGGTCGCCAACACTTCGTAGCTCGTGGCGTTTTTGATCACCATCGTCGTGCCGTCGCGACCCACCAGATACACGCGGCCAGCCGCGCCCACGGGCGAGGCATAAATATTGGCGATATTTTCGAGACGCTGCCGGCTGTAATGAGGCTCGCCGGTTTTGGCGTTGAAACACGAAAGTATGCCGGTGTTCACTTTCAGAAAATAGAGTTTGTCATCATAAAGCAGAGGCGAAGGCACGTACGGTGTGTCTTGATCATATTTCCAAACCACGGCGACGGAATTGCTGAGATCGCCCGTTGCGCCCGCAAATCGGATCGCGAACAAAGCGCTGCCGCGAAAACCGCCGGTAACATACACCACGTCCTCCGTCGCCACTGGCGAAGGAATCGCGTTGAGCGTCGTGCCGGTATTTTCCCAAATCAGATTGCCGTTGACCAAATCATAACTCCGCACGCGATTTGTCGCATTGACGATGACTTGCGGCTTGCCGTCGTGTTGAACGACCAGCGGCGTCGACCACGACGTTGGTTCAGTACGATCGGCTTTCCACAATTCTTTGCCGGTGCGTTTGTCGAGCGCGATGATGAACGATTGGCCCTCGTGATCCCAATTTACGACGAGCGTGTTGCCGTGCAGCGCCGGCGAGCTGCCCTCGCCGAAACTGTTGCGAGTCGTCATGTTGCCAAGATCTTTTTGCCAAATTAATTTGCCGTTCATATCATAACAAAAAAGTCCGCGCGAGCCGAAAGAAGCAATAATGTGCTCGCCATCGGTGATCGGCGAGTTCGAGGCCCAACTGCCATCGTTATGCGTGCCTTCGTGTGGCAACGCTTCAATCGCCGTGTGCTGCCAAATGATTTTGCCATCACGGCGCGAAATGGCGAGCAGCACAAATTTTTGCACCTCCGTCGCCGCAATGCCGCGACGGGATGAGCCTTCGGATTGCGGCGCCGCATTTTTGCCGGTCGCAATCGCGGTCGTGACATAGAGGCGATCTCCCCACACAATCGGCGAGGATGATCCTTTGCCGGCAATTTCGATTTTCCAGCGAAGGTTTTTCTCTTCGCTCCATTCCAACGGCGGATGAGCATTTGGCGCAACGCCGGTTGCAGATGGCCCGCGCCACTGCGGCCAATATTTTTTGCTATCGGAAGCAGGCTCAACCGCGAATGACAATAGCGCAAGAAGAATGGCAAGAGTCATAATTCCTCCAAAAGTTATGATGAGAAATTTACCGTCTACTTCGAGCAAGTCGAATAACTCTCGGCGCGATAGGCAACGCCCTGCTGTAAAGCCTCCGGATAAGCGTTGGAATTTTTAAAATTCACAAAGATGGTTGCGCACGATGGCGCGGGCAAATAACAACCGGCCGTCACATCGAAATGCAAAATCATAAGCGTAGCGAAAGTTTCCGGTATGCGAAAACGAGCCGTTGTTGCCTTGAATGACGCGATAGGCTTGCGCGACAGCATACGGCAAAACATAATCGTCGGTAGTCAATGCGTCTGGCGCGCACGGATTTTCTTTAGAATTACAGCTTAAAGAAATTGCCGTGATAAGCAAGAAAAATCGCGTTTTAATTTTCATCGTTATATTGCCATTTCTCAAAATTTATTTTGAAGTGGTTTATTAGTCGAAGCGGCCGCTGTGAGCACCCACTTGCCATTTTGTTTCTCATAAGTCTCCATCCAAGCGAAAATAGTTGCCGCTTCTTCCATCTCGCCTTGTTCGTTCTGCGATTTTAGACGCACGCGTTTGTGAACGACGACATACGCCATGCTCGCATCTTGTGAAACGCGAATGATCGGCGGTGAGATATCGTCCCATTCCATAAATTCCGAGCGGTCAAAATAAGCTTGCAAGCGATTGATACTCTCCTCGCGAGTAGGACGAGTAATTTTTCCGGCGCCAATATTGATAAAATCATCCGCAAACACCGAGACGAGCAGCCTGGCATCCTTGCTGATATGCGCGTTGCGTTCCTGTTGCTGCAATTGCAGCAGCTCTTTCACCGCTGCAATGTTGGATGGAATCTCAAAAATTTTCTCGTCAACACGATTCAATTTGAGGTCGTGAAAATCGAGAATCCAATCGCCGGACTTGTCAGTCGCCGTCACTTTGGAAGGCAATTTGACTTTACCAATCTGTTTCCATTCATTAAAGATGATACGAACCGTTTCGCCCTTATCGCTGCGCGGGTCGGCGATGATCAAACCCGCCAATAGATGAGAATTTATGTCGAAATAAACATGGCACGGAGTCCCTAATTCGTCAATCATCCGAATTTTCGTGCAGCGTTTCCCTGCGAAATCATCTTCGCCTTCCACAACCGGACTTTTAAAGCGTTCCGGCAAAATTATGGCCATCATTTGAAATTCATGCCCGCGCAACATCGACCTCACCCGCTTATCGAGAGGCGACACTTTTGCAGTGTTTTGATCCCTCGCCCAGACATGCTCGCCATTGACGAACCCAAGAAAAATTTTGCCATCCGCTGAAACCTGTTTGAACAACAAGCGATCATTGCGAACCGAACGAATTTCCGTTGTTTACTTTCCTTTTGGTCCAATGCAATCAGCCAGCGCCGCGATGCTGTGAATTTTGCCCAATTCCTTTTCACCGCCCATGGCATTAATTGAAGCAGAGAAAATTTCGCTAAAGGAAGTTGTATCCGATTCGGACAATAGCTGTGTTTGAGAAAGTATCTCACCAGCCGATAACACAATGGCCGACAGAAAAAATATAATTTTGTTTAAATGTCCGTTCATTGTTCAGGCAATCCGGAAAGCCAGTGCATGACATTGAGCAAGAAGCGATAATTCTGCGTCGCTTGCGGCGAATTCATCCCCATAGGTTGGCGATTCGGGCCGCTGAGCTGCGCAGAAAACATCGCGGCTTCGCCAAATGCGGCGATGCGGCCTTTGCCAAATTTTAAAGTCGCGCCTTGCAGCCAGCCAACTGCCGAGAGGCGCGGCGTCTTGGCGGTGAATTGCCACGCCGTTTCAGGCAGCAGCAACCTCTGCGATGAATCGAGCACAAGTAAGGATTGTACGCTGCCATCCACTTGGAACGCGGATCCGGTAAATGTTATCAGCGAGGCATGTGATCGGCGATCAATAACAGGGCGCCGCCATCGTGCACCCAAATCGCGCAGCACCGCGATTTCATCATCGGCAAAAGCGGAAGGATTTGGCAGCGCCCAACTTCCCTCGCTGTTAATTTCGGCCAAAGCGTTGGCAATGACGAGGATTTTTCCCTGTTGCAAACTTTTTTTATCAAAGCGTGAAGTGGAAGCTTGCACGACATAACCATCGCGGCGCAGCAATTGCGCAAAGGGACGGTAGCGTCCGGTCGTGGTGTGAAAATTGAAATGCGCTTCATCCAACAATACGACAGGGCCGCGAGCGGTAGGATAAGCGGGCTGCGCAATGGGAGGGTTGAACGTGGTGTCGGCAATTTGTTGCGCCGGGCTCGGATTGTGCAAAATCAAAAGCAAAAGGCCAAGCAATCTCTTGATCATAGAAAATTCTCGTCGAATGGTTTCTTAATATTGAATCTGAATGCCATTCATATCCTCGATGGCAGCGATACCGCCCCAGCCGCCGAAATTTTCAGATACCGCTATCCAAAGTTCATTTCTGCCTTTTTGCAGTGGAAGATACAACGCGTCCCAAAGGCCGACGGTGCCCAAGAAGCGATAATCGCGTGAGACATAACCATCGCTTCCCGCATACAAGAGACGATCATTGAGATAGACTCGCACACGATCGCTGAAGCCGAATTTTATTTCTTTGATCTGCTCGCGTTCCGAGGTGATGATGATTCTGGCAAAGGTTGTGTTGCTCTGCTCTCCGATTGCGACCAAGCGCGCGAGATTCGCGATGCCGG
>Ga0247727_10011929_pt1 | contig 15026 bp, 15 predicted proteins | sample WisWelCaveWW1625_FD_202498 | JGI IMG/M metagenome (GOLD analysis project Ga0247727, IMG submission 202498) | Biofilm microbial communities from Wishing Well Cave, Virginia, United States - WW16-25 | ecosystem: Environmental > Aquatic > Deep subsurface > Groundwater > Cave microbial mat | place... | reverse complement strand
TGCGAGCAACTGCTGGCGTTCGATTTTCCGGGCTACGCGATTGGCGGACTGGCGGTCGGCGAGCCGAAGAGCGCGATGTCCGAGATGATCGAAGTTTGCAACGAGTTGCTGCCGGAAAACAAGCCGCGTTATTTGATGGGCGTCGGTAAGCCCGAAGATTTAGTCGAAGCCGTCAATCTCGGCGTCGATATGTTCGATTGTGTGATTCCGACGCGCAACGGCCGCAAAGGCCAAGTGTTCACGGCGAACGGGCCGATGAATTTGACGAATTTGATTTTCCGCGAGGATTTCCGCCCCATTGAAGAAGATTGTGATTGTTACGCGTGCCGGACATTCACGCGCGCGTATTTGCGGCATTTGTTTCACGCCGAAGAAATTCTCGCGCTGCGGCTCGGGAGCTTGCACAATTTGCGTTTTTATCATAGATTAATGGAGAGTATGCGCGGCGCCATTGCCGGAGGTAATTTTGCGGCGTGGCGAAAAGCGTTTTACGAAAAATATCCAATTAAACCAGTGGATGGAAAAACCATAATTCTGAAGGAGGAATAATGCCTGTTTTACTGTTCTCATTCTTTGGCGCCTCATCAGGGCCGAGCGCCAACCCGCTCGCGATGTGGCTACCGATCATCATGATTTTCGTGATCATGTATTTTCTCATTCTGCGCCCGCAGGCGAAACGCCAGAAAGAGCAGCAGAAAATGTTGGAAAGCCTGCAAAAGGGCGATGAAGTCCTGACCGCCGGCGGCATCTACGGCACCATCGTCGGCATGAAAGAAAAAGACACGATCATCGTTGTCGAAGTCGATAAAAACGTGAAGCTCAACGTCGCGCGTTCGAGCATCGCGCGTAAAGTCGTGCCGCCGGAAGAGAAAAAAGTGTAACGAGATAATCCAACCGAAATGTCATTCCGCAGGCTACGCCCGCAGGGAATCTTTTTACAATTAAAGCCGATCGCTGAATACAAAAAAGATTCCCTGCTCTGCGGCAGAGCAGACTTACAGAATGACATGAATCTTGAATCGTTGTGTAAAGGATCAGGTTTTATGGCGGTTTTGCCGATTCGCAAATACGGCGATCCCATTCTGCGCAAGAAGGCGCTCAAAGTCGAGGCTTTCGATGCCTCGTTGCAACAAATCGCGGCAGATATGATTGAAACGATGCAGGCCGCAAAAGGCATCGGCTTGGCCGCCAATCAAATCGGCATGACGCATGCGCTCTGCGTCGTCGACGTCGGCCTCATCACCGAAGGTTCGCCGCCGCAGGCGTTTGTGAACCCGGTGATTGTGAAAGAAATAGGCAAGGAAACGGCATACGAAGAAGGCTGCTTGAGCATTCCGGATATCAATGAAGACGTGATGCGCAAAGAACGCCTACACGTGCGCTATCAGGATTTGGCTGGCGCGCCGCACGAGCAGGAATGCGACGGCACCTTGGCGCGCGTGCTGCTGCACGAAGTCGATCATCTCAACGGCATTTTTTTTGTCGATCGCTTGAGCACGTTACGGCGGAAACTGTTAAACAAAAAATTGAAAGCCATTGCCGAAGAAGCTGCCGTCGAAGCGCTCGAGCGAAATAAACGAGCATAAAAAGGAGTGCAAACTAAAGTTTGCACTGGTGTGCGATTTAGGAAACACGGGAGAAAAAAACGATTCGTTTTAAAACTTGAAGCGCAAACTGAAGTTTGCACTCCGCTAAAATTAAGCATGCACCAAGCACAAGACCTTAAAATCGTTTTCATGGGCACACCGGAATTTGCCGTTGTGAGTTTGCAAAAACTCCTCGCTCACAAAATTCCGGTCGTGGGCGTGGTGACGGGGCCGGACAAACCCTCGGGCCGCGGCTTGCAGGTGCAACCGTCGCCGGTGAAAAAACTGGCGCTGCAGACGGGTCTGCCGATTTTGCAACCCGACAAATTACGCGAGCCGCAGTTCATCCAAAGTTTGCGCGAGTGGCAGGCCGATCTTTTTCTCGTCGTCGCGTTTCGCATTCTGCCGCCGGAGGTTTTTGCGCTGCCGCCGCTCGGAACGATCAACGTCCATGCGGCGTTGCTGCCGAAATATCGCGGCGCCGCGCCGATTCAATGGGCGATCATCAACGGCGAAACCGAAACCGGCGTGACGACGTTTTTTATCGACGAAAAGATGGACACCGGCGAAATGATTTTGCAAACGAAAACGCCGATCGGCGAATTTGAAACGGCAGGTGAGCTGCACGATCGCCTGGCCGTGCTGGGCGCGGATTTGCTCGTCGAAACCCTCGCGCAAATTGCAAATGACAATGTGCAAAGACAACCTCAAACTGGAGCAAGCCGTCTCGCGCCGAAAATTACGAAAGAGAGGGCGGCGATTGATTGGAAAAAATCTGCGCGGGAAATTTTCAATCTCGTGCGGGGAATGAATCCGGTTCCCGGCGTGTTTACAACTTGGCGGGGGCGTCACCTCAAAATTTTTCGCGCACACGTTACTGCTGAAGTCGGGGCCGCCAGCGAAGTTGGAACAGTTTTAAAAACCGAAGTCAAAACGGGAGAACTCATTATCCAAACCGGAGGTGGTCTCTTAGCCATCGACGAGTTGCAGATCGAAGGCAAACGTCGCATGTCTGTCGCGGAATTTCTGCGCGGCCATCAAGTCCGGATTCACGAAAAACTCATTTGAAACCAAGAACAAATTTACATGCCAAAAGCCCCCAATAAAAAAGCCTCTTCAAATGTTCTGCTCTCGCCGCGCGCGATTGCGGCGCAAATTCTCAGCGAGGCCGAGAGCAGTTCCACTTATGTCGATTACGTCATGGACAAACATCTGCAGCGGTCGGCGTTTCCAGCGCGTGATCGCGCGCTCGTTACCGCGCTGGTGCATGGCATCTCACGTAACCGCTCCCGGCTCGATGCGGAGATTCAACAACATTTCCGCCATCATTTTGACGAAGCGCAGCCGTTTGTGAAAAATGTTTTACGCGGCGCGGTTTATCAAATGCTGTTCATGGATCGCATTCCCGCTTATGCTGCGGTCGATGAAGCCGTCGAAATGATTCAACTGCGCTTCGGCAACAATTTCTCGCGTTTGTCCAACGGCGTGCTGCGCAACATTCAGCGCGCGCCGATGGAATGGCCGCCGATCGAAAGCGTGGTCGAGAAAAAAGACCTCAGAATGCTCGCGCAAATGTTCAGCCATCCGGAATGGCTCATCAAACGCTGGATCGATCAATTCGGCTGGAAAGAAACCGCGGCGCTGGCTGAAGCCGACAATCGCATTCCCGCCGTCACGGTGCGCATCGTGCGTCCGGAAGCCAATCTCAAGCCGTGGCTGGAGCAAATGGCCGCGCGCGAAATCAAGCCCGAACCATTCAAACAGGTGCCGGGCTTCTATCGCCTGCCGCACCTCGATGATATCACCGAGGCGCCCGGGTTTGCCGAAGGCTGGTTTACCGTGCAAGATCCGAGCGCCGGCATGGTCGCGCGTTTGGCCGCGCCGCAAAAGGGCGAAACAATTATCGATCTATGCGCGGCCCCCGGCGGCAAAGCGCTGCAGATGGCCGAAATGGCCGAGACCGGCAACGTCGTCGCCGTCGATCTTGATCCTTATCGCTTGGAAATGATCAAAGACGCTGCGCAGCGCTTGCACTGCGCCATTCATCCGGTGATTGCCAACGCGCGCTCGTTTGCCGCCACGCCGGTTGATCTCGTGGTCGTCGATGCGCCTTGCTCCGGACTCGGCGTGCTTTCGCGCCGCAGTGATTTGCGCTGGCGCCGCCGCCAGAAAGATATTGCCGACATGACGGAATTGCAAAAAGAAATTTTGATCAACGCCGCGGAGCTGGTCAAATCCGGCGGACGTTTGATTTACAGCACCTGCACCATCGATCCCGAAGAAAACGAAAAAGTGGTGGATTGGTTTCTGGAGCATCACAAAGAGTTTCGTCTCGAACCGGCCAAGAATTTCGTCCACGTGATGTTTTGCGACGAGCGCGGCTACATTCGCACGCTGCAAAGCCGTCACAACATAGACGGCAGTTTCGCGGCGCGGCTGGTCAAAGCATAAAATGCCACGCCGCTAAAAAGCATTTAAAATTGAAAAATTTTAATTTAAAATTTTCAATACAGAAATTTACTCAGGGACTAAGAGATGAATCAACAATGGTGGCGCACCGCCATTATCGCCATCCTGTCGAACCGCTTCGTGAAATTGCTCGGCAGCCTCGTCGCGCTTTTCCTCGCGTTTGGGCTGCTGCTGGATTGGATCATCCTGCCGGTTTACACCAAACACGGCGAAGCCATCGAAGTGCCGAACGTGTTGGCCCTGCGCTACGAAGAGGCCAAGAGCAAACTCGAAGCCGACGGTTTTGAAATCATCAAATCCGCCGAGCGCGTTGACGAGCGACAGCCGGTCGGATACGTCGTCGAACAAAATCCGCGGCCCCATGCGGGCGTGAAAAGCGGTCGCCGCATTTACGTCGTCGTCAGTCAGGGTGCGCGACAGGTGGAAATGCCGACGCTGGTTGATCGTTCGCGGCGCGACGCTGAATTGATGCTGGCGAAATTCAACCTCAAACTCGGCAGGGTGGATTCGGCTTTCACCGATCGTCCGGCGGGCGTTGTCGCCTATCAATCCGTGCCGGTTCGCGCCAAAATCGGCGTCGGCACCGTCGTCAATATCACGATCAGTCTGGGCATTGCATTGTCGGATGCCACCGTGCCCGACGTTGCCGGTTTGACGTACGATCAAGCCGTGCTCCTCATTCGGCAGGCCGGCCTCGTCCTCGGACAAATCACGTTTAAAGAAGTCGAGGAATTGTTGCCGGAGACCGTGATCAGCCAATCTCTCGAAGCCAATACGATTGTGAAGCGCGGCGCCAAAATCAATCTCGAATTGAGCCAGTTGCCGAGTAGTCCAACTAATAATTGAGGCCTCATTGCACAGCAAAAGATCAGATAAATTTTAATTTTCCATGCTCAAAATCGCCCCTTCAATTCTTGCCGCCGATTTCGCCATTCTGCGCGAGCAAATTCATCGCGTTGAATCTGCGGGCGCTGATCTCATTCATTGCGATGTGATGGATGGGCATTTCGTGCCGAATCTCACTTTCGGCCCGCTCGTCGTCAATGCCGCGCGGCGCAGCACGAGTTTGCTGCTTGAAGCGCATTTGATGATCGCGCAGCCGGAGCGCTATATTTCGGCGTTTCGTCAGGCTGGCGCCGATCGCATTATCGTGCACGTTGAAACGTGTCCGCATTTGCATCGCGTCGTGCATCAAATCAAAGAAACCGGCGCGGGCGTCGGCGTGGCGGTCAATCCGGCGACCTCGTTGACCACAGTCGAGGAAATTTTGCCGGACATTGAATTGCTCTTGCTCATGACCGTCAATCCTGGCTTCGGTGGACAATCTTTCATTCAAGCCAGCCTTGAAAAAATTCGCCGCGCGCGGCGCATGATTGCAATGCAACGCCAGGAAATTTTAATCGAAGTTGATGGCGGCATCGACAACAAAACTGCAGCAGACGTCGTTGACGCCGGCGCGCAACTTCTCGTCGCCGGTTCGGCAATTTTTGGCGCCGCCGATCCCGGCCAGGCCTGCATCGAATTACGGCAACATGCTGAAATTGGATTAACCCGTACGCTCATTTCCGGCCATGCATAAAATTATTCTTCCGGCAGCACCTTCTCCCCTGCTGCGCTTGTCATTTTTATTCTTAAGCCTCTGGTTGGCCTGTGCCACCAAAACGACCGAGCCGCTGCAAAATCCGGAACGCTTTGCGGAAGTTTATGCAAAAATCCTGCTTGCCGGCGGCGATCCCAACTTGCTGCAACACCAAGATAAAAAAATAAAACTAGCCCGCGCCGATTCGGTGTTAAAATCACTCGCTCTTGACCGGCAGCAATTCGAAGCCGCCGTCAAATATTTCAGCGCCGAGCCAGAGCAATGGCAAAAAGTTTATACCCATGTTGTCGCCATTTTAGAAAAACCAACCAGCCCTGCGGATACAACCCAACATTAAAGCCCATCAATGTTTCTCGGACATGACGCCGTCGCCTTTGCGGCCAAAAAAGTGGCGCCCAAAACTTCGTTGGGCACATTGTTTTTGTCCACGCAATTTCTGGATTTGCTTTGGCCGATCTTTTTGTTGCTGGGCATTGAACATGTGCGCATCGATCCCGGCAACACCGCGTTCACGCCGTTGGATTTTTATGATTATCCGATCTCGCACAGCCTCCTCACCGTCATCGGCTGGGCAATTGTTTTGGGGTGATTTATTTTTTCCGTCGCCAAGACAAAACCGGTGCTTGGATTCTTGGCTTCGGCGTGACCAGTCATTGGCTGCTTGATTTCATCACGCATCGCTCCGATCTGCCGATCGCACCCGGCCTGCAAACTTATGTCGGCCTCGGTTTGTGGAATTCAGTTGGGGCGACGATTTTGGTGGAAAGTGCATTGTTTATTTTTGCGGTCGTTTTGTATGCACGCACCACCACGCCTCTTAATCGCACTGGACGCTATGCTTTTTGGGTCTTCGTGGGATTTTGCATTTTGGTTTATACGGGAAATGTTATGAGCCGCCACCAAACGCCGCCGAATGTTACCGCGCTGGCCATTGGCGGCTTGTCGCAGTGGCTGATCATTCCGTGGGCGTATTGGATTGATCGCCATCGGGTTTTTAAGCGTGCGTCATAACGCCAAGAGATTGCAAACAAATTCACCACAAAGTTTTTGTTTTTTCTTTGTAAACTTGGTGTCTTTGTGGTGTTAAGAAACCGTCATTGCGAGTGTTTTTCAGCGAAGCCATCTCTGGCGAATCAACCGATTGCTTCGTCTCGCTGAAAACGCGGGCATCGCGATGACGATTTTAATTTTTTAAAACTCTTCAAAAAATCATGTGTCGCTTTCTTGCTTACAAGGGCGCGCCGATCACCCTCGCTAAACTTTTGTATCAGCCCAAAAATTCTTTAATTCGCCAAAGCTTCAAAGCCCTGGAAAGATCGGAGCCGTTGAACGGTGACGGCTTTGGCGTCGGCTTTTATGTCAAAGAAGTCGATCCGGAACCGGCAATTTTTGTCGCCACCACGCCGGCCTGGAATAACCGCAATCTGCGTTACAATGCTTCCAAGTTTCGCTCGAATTGCATTTTTGCGCACGTCCGTGCCGCGAGCGTCGGCAACGTTTCCGAGGCCAATTGCCATCCGTTTCATTACAAAAATTTGTTGTTCATGCACAACGGCGACATCGGCGGTTTTCAAAAAATAAAGCGCGAGCTGCGCAACCGCCTCACCGACGAATTGTATAATTGGATCGGCGGCCAAACGGACTCGGAACATTTCTTCGCGCTCTTTTTGAATAATTTTCTGAAAAAGAAAAACACTGACTCGCCTCGCGACACCGCACAGGCTCTGGAAGAAACCATTGCCGAGTTGAAAGAAATTACCGGCAAGCACAGCATCAAAGAACCGGCTTATCTGAATCTGGCGATTACCGATGGCGACTGGATTGTCGCCACCCGCTACGTCAGTGATCCGGCGCTCACGCCGCCGACGCTTTATCATTCGGAAGGCAGCCGTTTCGATTGCGAAGACGGTATTTGCCGCATGCATCCAGCCGATCCGGCTGAGCACGCGGTTCTCGTCGTTTCCGAAAAACTCACCGAAATCAAAGAAGACTGGCGCATGGTCTCGCCCAATCATTTCGTGATCGTCGGCAATGATCTCGAGGTTTCGGTTTTGCCGATTAAAGCTTGATTTGAAATTTTGTAACATCTCAAAACTCTCAACTTTGCAAGGAGTGTTTATGCACAAACTCGTTCTGCTGCGCCACGGCGAAAGCACGTGGAATCAAGAGAATCGCTTCACCGGCTGGACGGATGTCGATTTATCCGAAAAAGGCCTGGCCGAAGCCACGGCTGCCGGAAAATATTTGAAAGACAATGGCTTTGTTTTTGACGTCGCTTTCACCTCCGTTTTGAAAAGAGCCATTCGCACTTTATGGCTGGCGTTGAGTGAAATGGATTTGATGTGGATTCCCATCCACAATTCCTGGCGATTGAACGAGCGGCATTATGGCGCGTTGCAGGGTTTGAACAAAGCCGAAACCTCGGCGAAATACGGCGAAGAACAAGTGCAGGTCTGGCGGCGCAGTTACGACATTCACCCGCCGGCGTTGGAAATTAACGACCCACGCTATCCGGGCTATGAGGCGCGCTACAAAAATTTGGCGGAAAAAGATATCCCATGCACCGAATGTTTGAAAGACACGGTCATGAGATTTCTACCCTACTGGCATGACACGATTGTTCCGACGATCAAATCCGGCCAGCGCGTGATCATCGCCGCGCACGGCAACAGTTTGCGCGCGCTCGTCAAATATCTCGACAATATTTCAGACAATGACATCGTCGGCATGAATATCCCGACGGGCATGCCGCTGGTTTATGAGTTGGATGACCATTTAAAGCCCATGCGCAATTATTATCTCGGCGATCCCGAAAGCGTGAAGCAAGCCATGCAGGCCGTGGCGAATCAGGGCAAGGCGAAATAGCGGAATGCGCGCCGTTCGAATTGAAAAAAAATGGGCGCCGTTCATCTTCTTCGCTCTGTTTGCCGCTCATGCTTTGGCTCAAGAAACTCTTCAGCACCCTAAAATCGGACTAGCCCTCAGCGGCGGCGGCGCAAAGGGATTTGCGCACATCGGCGTGCTCAAAGTTTTGGAAGAGATCGGCCTGCCGATTGATCGCATCGCCGGCACCAGCATGGGCAGTGTTATCGGCGGACTTTATGCAATTGGCTACAAAACTGATTCGCTCGTGGCATTGGCGCGTCGCGAAGATTGGCCGCAACTATTCAACGATACGGCCACGCGGCGCGATCTGCCGATGGCGGAAAAACTGTGGGACGGCCGTTACCTCGCAACTTTTCCCATTCGCAAAGGCAACGTGCAACTGCCGGGCGGTTTAGTTGCCGGACAAAAAATCAGCGCGCTGCTTTCCCGCCTCACGTGGTCGGTGCACCATCTCACCGATTTCAAAGAACTGCCGATTCCGTTTGCCTGCGTTGCCACTGATCTGGAAACCGGCGAAGCCGTAACACTGGATCACGGCTTCCTGCCGGAGGCGTTGCGCGCGAGTTTCGCCATCCCCACCGTTTTCACGCCGGTCAAACTCGACAACCGCCTGTTGGTTGATGGCGGACTCATTCGCAACCTTCCCGCCGAAGATGTTCATCGGCTTGGCGCCGACATTGTCATTGGCGTTGACGTCGGCGCGCCGTTGTCCTCCGCAGAAAAACTCAATTCGTTTTTTAGCATCATCGATCAAATCAGCAGTTTTCGTGGCGTGGAAATAAATGCGGCGCAGCGCCGGCGTTGCGATATTCTCATCACGCCGGACATGGCCGGCCTCACTGCCGCGAGTTTTGATCGCGCTGATACGTTGATCAAGCGCGGTGAAATGGCCGCGCGCCGTCTGCTGCCGCAATTGCGCGCGCTCGCGGATTCGTTGAGAAATCTTGCGAATTCGCGGCGCGTCCACAAAATTCCGCGCCTCGATTCGCTTCTCATTCAAGACCTCGCCATTACCGGCCTGCGCGATGTGTCGCGCCGTCTCGTGCTCTCGGAGTTGGACTTGACGCTGCCCGCATGGGTCACCGCCGGAGAACTGGACCGGGCCATCGCGCGAATTTACAGCTCGCATTTTTTCGAGCGCGTCACCTATCGTTTGGAGCCGCAGGGAACCGGAACGAAATTGCTCATCGCGGTTGTCGAAAAAAATGCCGATGCATTCCGCTTCGGCCTGCGTTACGACAGCAGCTCCAAAGCGGCCCTGCTGCTCAACACGACGTTTCGCAATCGCGCCGAGCATGGCTCGATTTTGCTCTTTGATTTGCGCCTGGGAGATCAGCTTCAAATTGACGGCCAGTATTTTCTTCATCTCGGACTGAGCCCGCGTTTCGGCCTGCGGGCGCGCGGAACTTATTCCAGAAATACGCTGGAAATTTATCAACAGCGCCGGCGCATCGCCAGCCTGCGCCAACGATCAATTTTTTTAGAAACGTTTTACGGCTCGCTCTTTTCCAAAAACCTGGTCGCGGGCGCCGGCGTAAAAAAAGAATTCGATCATCTCTCGCCGGATGTGGCGCCGCCGGCTTTTCAAACCATCGCGCCATCTTTCACTTCCCTCTTTGGCCTATTCTGGATTGACACGCTGGATCGCGCCGTGTTTCCGAGTCGAGGACATTTCCTTTTCATCAAAAGCGAGGCGGGATACAAAAAAATCGGCGGCGATATTTCATTTCTGCAGCATCGCGCCGACTGGCGGGGATTTTTCGCCGTGCATTCAAAGTTTTCCATGCTGACGCGCTTGCAGCTTGGCAGCGCCCACAAATCCGGCCTGCCGCTGAACTATCAATTTTTTCTCGGCGGCGTTGATTCCTTTGTCGGCATAAAACCACGCGAGCTGGCGGGAAGAAGCCTGCAAGCTTTGCAGCTTGGTCTGCAATATGAAATCATGCCGCACCGCTTCGTGCTGTGGCGTTGGAACATCGGCAATACTTTTGACCAATGGCGAATTCGTTTTAACCGGCGACGTTTCGTCACCGGCGCCGCCATCACGCTTGGCGCTCCTACCATCATCGGGCCCGTTGAGTTCACAATTATGGGCGGCAGCCGCCATAGCCTCCTTGCCAACTTGAATATTGGCTACAAATTTTAATCAATGCTTTCTCTTCTCCGGCTCTATTTTTCTCAAACAATTTTCTATTGACATTCCGGCAATTCTTTTTAAACTACAAGAAGTCAACTTTCCTCAACGTATTATTTTGAAATTGCAAACACAAACAGATCAAGCAGCAACGCCGCGGCGAACGCGTTGCTGTTTGCGTTTTAGCATCAAATGAATCTCACTCCCAATTTAAAGAGGTCAACCATGGCTCGAATCGCACGCGGAGGCTTGATTCAAGCCTCATTGGCAGCGCCCGCTGATGCTCCACTTGAAAAAATCAAATCGGCAATGCTCGACAAGCATGTCGCGCTCATCGAGCAGGCCGCCGGCAAAGGCGTGCAAGTGCTCTGCTTGCAGGAAATTTTCTACGGCCCGTACTTCTGCGCTGAAGAACAAATCAAGTGGTACAGCACCGCCGAGCGCATTCCCGACGGCCCAACCGTCAAGTTGATGCGCGAAGTGGCGCGCAAACACGGCATGGTCATCGTCGTGCCGATTTACGAAGAAGACATGACCGGCGTGTTTTATAACACCGCTGCCGTGATCAGCGAAACCGGCGAGTATCTCGGCAAATATCGCAAGACCCACATCCCGCATTGCCATCCCGGCTTCTGGGAGAAATTTTATTTCAAGCCCGGCAATCTCGGCTATCCGGTTTTCGAGACGACGTTCGGTCGCATCGGCGTCTACATTTGTTATGATCGCCATTTTCCCGAAGGCGCACGCGCCCTCGGACTCAACGGCGCGGAGATTGTTTTCAATCCCTCCGCAACCGTCGCCGGTCTTTCCGAATATCTCTGGAAACTTGAGCAGCCGGCACACGCAGTCGCCAACCAATATTTCGTCGGCGCGATCAATCGCGTCGGCACCGAAAAACCGTGGAACATCGGCGAGTTTTACGGCACGAGTTATTTCTGCAACCCCCGCGGCAAAATTTTGGTTGAGGGCAGTCGTGATAAAGATGAAGTGGTGGTGGCCGATTTGGATTTGGATATGATTCGAGAGGTTCGCAACGTATGGCAGTTCTTCCGGGATAGAAGACCGGAATTGTATGGCGAGCTGACTAAATAAAACTTTATTGATTGTATTCTGCCCACCTCCTCACATGTCATTCCGCAGGAATCTTGTTTCATTCAAAGCGAAGTGCTAGGTTTAAACAAGGTTCTTCCAGAATGACATTTAAACTATCACAACGCGGAGACTCTATGCCGAAAACCGGTGACATTACCATAGAAAAAATTTCCATTGCCGTCGCTGGCTCTGATTTGTACAATGAGGATCTCGCTCCCACTTCGTTGCAACAGCGCAAGTGGTCGATGTGGAACATCGCTTCGTTGTGGATCGGCATGGCCGTGTGCATCCCGACGTACATGCTCGCGGCCGGATTGATCAACGCCGGCATGAGTTGGCAGCAGGCAATGTTTACCATCGTCCTTGCCAACGTGCTGGTCTTGGTTCCGATGGTGCTCAATGCGCATGCCGGAACGAAATATGGCATCCCCTTCCCCATTCTGTTGCGCGCGTCGTTTGGCACCATTGGCTCCAACATTGCCGCGTTGATGCGCGCGGTGGTCGCTTGCGGCTGGTTTGGCATTCAAACCTGGATTGGCGGCAGCGCCATGTATGCTTTGCTCGGCGTGCTCTTTGGATGGAAACCCGGCGTTGATGACACCGTCATCGGTTGGCTCGGCATTTCGTGGCCGCAGTTTGGCTGCTTCATGCTTTTCTGGGCGATCAATGTCGCCATCGTTCTCGCCGGCATCGAATCGATACGTTGGCTTGAAACATTGTCCGCGCCGTTTCTTATTCTGGTCGGATTCGGCTTGCTTTATTGGGCAATTGATGCTGCGGGGGGTTTAGACATTATTCTCTCTGCCGAAACCGTGGCGAAAATCAAAACCACGGCCGGTAACGAAAACGTTTCGTTCTGGAAAATTTTCTTTCCCAATCTCACGGCGATGGTGGGATTTTGGGCGACGCTCTCGTTGAACATTCCGGATTTCACCCGTTTTGCCAAAAGCCAAAAAGATCAAATACTCGGACAAGCGCTTGGGCTGCCGACGACGATGGGAATTTATTCTTTCATCGGTATCGCTGTCACTTGCGCCACGGTGATTATTTACGGCGAAGCGATTTGGGATCCGGTCGCGCTGCTCGCTAAATTTGATTCGCCGATGGTGGTGATTCTGTCACTCGTTTCCATCGCCATTGCCACGTTAACCACCAACATTGCCGCCAACGTGGTTTCACCGGCCAATGATTTTTCCAATCTCAAGCCATCGTTGATCTCATTTAAAATGGGCGGCATGATCACTGCCGTTATCGGCATCATCATGATGCCGTGGCGTTTGGTGAATGATCTCGGCAACTACATCTTTGTTTGGCTCATCGGCTACAGCGCCCTGCTCGGCCCCATTGGCGGCATCATGATCGCCGACTACTATCTCCTTCGCCGCGCCCGTTTGAAAGTCGAAGATCTCTACAAGCGCAGCGGTGAATACACCTATCAAAACGGCATCAACTGGAAAGCCGTCATCGTTTTGTTCTTGTCGATTCTGCCGAATGTTCCCGGCTTCATTAATGCCGCAACTGGTAGCAAAATATTTTCCGCGTTTTTTGATACGATTTATACCTATGCGTGGTTTGTGGGATTGCCGCTGGCGGCGGGGTTGTATTATTTGGTGATGCGGAAGGCTGTCAAAAACAATTGAACTTTTAAATTGCAAATTTTCAATTTAAAATTTTCAATTCATTCGGAGGGTTTAAAATGCTCGTATTCTTGGATGAAGCAGGTGACCTCGGATTCAAATTCTCGAAGGGCTCAAGCCAGCTTTTGATCGTCACGCTTGTTCTCTTTGATGATGAAGAGGAGGCAAGAAATTGCGATCTGCGCATTGCTTTATTGCGTCGAGAACTGCGCCTGCCGGAGAAATTCGAATTTCATTTTAATCAAAATAGTCCGGAGATTCGGAAAGACTTTCTACGCGCCATCGCCCCTTACAACTTTTCATATTTTGCCGTTGTCATTGATAAAAACAAATTCCGCATGCCGGAACCGGCAACGGCAAAAACTTTTTATCGGCATGCCTGTGGTTTGGTTTTTGACAATGTGAAAAAACGCTTGAACGAAGCCATTGTGACCATTGATGGAAAAGGTGGCCGGCATTATAAAAGAGATTTACAGCGGGATTTAAAGAGGAGAATTAACAATTCTCTGGCAAGCGTTCGATACATTGGAACGATTAAAATTCAAAATTCGGCAGGAAATAATCTCATCCAGCTTGCGGATATGGTTTGCGGCGCCATCAATCGCTCATTTTCAGGAAAACCGGATGCCCAGGACTATCGACAAATCATCGCCCATCGCGAGGCATCAGTTGAGATGGTCCCAAAATAAAAATCCCCACGCCTATCCCAAACGAATTTGGGAAAGCCACCTACGGTGACAGTTCGGGTAATGGGGCAATTCCATTTAAGCGTCCCCGCTTCCTATCCCAAACGAATTTGGGAAAGCCACCATACGGTGACAGTTCGGAAGCGGGGCAATTCCAAAGATAATATAGAAGATTTGCTTGCAATTGTCAAGCGCTTTTTCATCATTACAACATGCACAAAATCTTCATCAGCTACAGCAGCAAAAACGTCGATTGGGTAAAAACCTGGCTCGTGCCCAAGCTCGAAAGCAACGGCGTGCCGGCGCACGTCGATTACCGCGATTTTGAAATCGGCGTGCCGAGTGTCATCAACATGGAGCGCGCGGTGGAACAGTGCGCCAAAACCATTTTGGTGTTCACGCCCGATTGGATCAACAGCGAAGGGGCGCAATTCGAAGGCATTATGCTGCAAACGCAGGACTATATCGGCCTGCGAAAAAAAATATTGCCGTTGATGCTCATCGAGTGCACGCTTCCCCCGCGTTTGAAGATTTTCACTTATGCCGATTTCAAAAACAAAAATGATTGGGAGACTCAATTTGAAAGATTGATTTCACAGGTTCAAAAAGATTTTGCCGCGCCTGCGCCCATTCCCCCGCACTATCCGCCGCTACTCGCCGATCACATCTACATGAAGAACTGGCTCAGAACGGAGTTCGAACTCTTCGGCAGGCAACAAGAACTGGCCCGGCTCGATCAGGCTTGGCAATCTGTTGAGACCAACGTCATCAGTTTTGTCGCGTTCGGCGGCGTCGGCAAAACCACGCTGGTCAATAAATGGCTCGAGAAAATGCGCTGGGACAATTACCGCGGCAGCCAAAAAGTTTTCGCCTGGTCGTTTTACAGCCAGGGCACCAACGAGCTGGTCACCTCGGCGGATGTGTTCATCAATACCG
>Ga0247727_10011928_pt1 | contig 15026 bp, 14 predicted proteins | sample WisWelCaveWW1625_FD_202498 | JGI IMG/M metagenome (GOLD analysis project Ga0247727, IMG submission 202498) | Biofilm microbial communities from Wishing Well Cave, Virginia, United States - WW16-25 | ecosystem: Environmental > Aquatic > Deep subsurface > Groundwater > Cave microbial mat | place... | reverse complement strand
GCAGACCAAGCCGCTTTAGTCCAGCAGGAGAAATCCTGATCCGATCCATTGATTGGATCAGCCAGAACCCCTTGGCCAATGAGTAATTCTAATTGTCGCCATGGGTATTTCTAGTTGTCGTTGACAGATTCACCCCATCCAGCGCAATGGCGTAGGTCTGCAAGTCGTTCCGAAACCGCAGTAAGTGCTGCTGGCTTTTCAATTCATCCGGCACATGCCAGAAATCCTCCGCAAAGACCGTGTTCGAGAGTGGGTCAACTAAATTTCGAATTTGTGCGTCGCTCGGAATTTCAGTCACCTGAAACAAGGTGCGGGCATTATTGCGTCCCTTTTGGCTGCTGAGGTGTTTCATCAAGTTCTGGAGTGAGAGGGTTGGTTGCATTGGGTCCAAAAATTACCACATTTTCAACTCGGTTTCTAGATTTGGAATTGCTGAAATAAAAGCGCCAGCCGTTGGGGAACAGCCGGCGCTTTGCAAGCAGGGCAACACCAACGTTTAAGCCCCCTCCAGCACCTTTTCCGTCAGCCAGACATTTACCAGCGTTTCCACAGACACGCCCCGTGCGCGAGCAAGGGTTTCCAACGTCTCACCCAATTCCGGCAATAACCTCACCGGTGCCGGGTACCCAGCCAAGTTGACCCGAAAGTGGACTTCATGGGTTACATCTTCGTAATCTGCGGTGCTGTGCGTCTCCCAAAACGCGGCAATGTCTTCCAGCGTTTCAAATGCAGGGATCGGGTCGCGTGCGGGCGCTTTATTTTCTGCCATAGCGTTTTCTCTCTTTATCGTCCATGTCCCGGGCACTGATGATCAGCGCCAAATTTGCGGGCTTGTGGATAAAAAATACGGTCAGATACCGGCCTGCCTCAGTTTGTCCATAAGCAGCATAGATATCCTCACCTTCCTGTCTACGGCCTTTGGAAATATAGCGAAAGTGCGGGCCGCTGATAAAAACCTGTTCAACTTCTGCCTGGCTGACATGATGTTTGGCTTCCAGCTTTTCGAGAATATCGTCTAGCCAGAACAGGTCTGTGATGTGCATGGGGCGGCCTCAAATGGATTATAGCAGGATTCATGCCACGGTCATTTTGGCGCTGCACGCCCCCTCGCAGCGCGGTACACTCCCGGTAGGTGTTCATCAGCCTCAAAATAATCGGCTGGTGACAGGCTGTTTGTGTTTTACCCGAAAAAGTGGACATATAGAAAAGCAATTGACTATACTATCTTCAGAGGCAGATCATGAACGACAAAGTAAACAGACGTGCATTTTTTGATTTCACCGCCCATTTCAAATGAGAAACCGGATATAAATTTCTTCCTCAATGAGGTATGGTTCTCCCATGGCAACCGGGTATCCAAAGTTTCCCCTAGCGTGATGCAAAACACCAAGCCTGATATAACGGTCATATTGGGTTCCCGGGAAACCGGGAATAAATACCTGCTGGAGACAGTGACAGGCATCTCCGGAATATCAGCCCTCGCGCCAGATGTCTTGAGCCAATCCAGAGCGGCGGTCTCAATCTGCACAAACCAGGACCTGGCCTCGGGCAGTATCAGGGTGCGTGAGTGGATGAAATTAAACGCAGCCCTATGGGGCATGCAGGATGATCAGCGCATCGATGGGTTGCTCAAATGGGGGAATTTGAACGAGGTTTTCAATAGCCCTGTCAATGATTTGTCTGCCACCTCCCTCCGCATCCTAAACTGGCTGGTTGCTCTTTTACCTGATCCCGAAGTGCTGGTGGTGGATGATCTCGCTAACGGTCTTAGTGCGCCCGCCAAACGCCAGCTGTGGGACTTAATCCTGGCGTCGCAGGAAAAGTGGCCGCGCTCCGTCTATTATGTCACTCCAGACCTTGAGGCGGCCCGCTCTCTCGGAGATCGGATCTGGTGCTTTGAGGCCGACATATTCCGTGCGGCCTACACTCGTGAATCCTTCCCTGGTCTTCTCCGAACCATCGCTGGCTTTTCCCTCACGCTCAAATCGCCGCGTGCTGCGCAACGGATTAACGCTGAGGCTGCCGGGCAGTCCTATATTCAAAAGATTCACCTCATATCCCCGGCTGCAGTTGAAATCTGGGTTGACGATTCCAGTGTATTGGTTAACCTGACCACGCTGGCTGGGTTTGACTTGCTCGAATTTCAAAACATGCCCCTCCTCGGCAGCCCGCTTTCCTCCTGGCTTCCAAGCCTGGAAAGCGCCTCATTCCCGGCTCCCAGCATTGAGGTACCAACTATTTCGAAATCTGTTTCCCGGGGCCGGCACTGGAAGGCCATTCTTCAGGTGGCGCTGGCTGAGTGGCGCGGGCATTTTCGTAGTTTTTGGAAAGCAGGTAATCTGGTTCTTAGCAGCATCTATCTGCTCACGGCGCTGGCTGGTTTTGTTGAAATGTTCAGGAGTACGGCTGCTTTTTTTCGCCTGGCACCCCTGTTCCTGTTGTTTTCCGCGGCACTTACCCTGGGATTTGGGATGGAATCCATCAATCTATTGGGCGCGGCAGGTGAAATGGGTTCTATCTTGAAGCCGGCTCGACCGGTTAGCCAGAGCCATCCTTTGTCCCGGTTGGCCCTTTTCGATCTGGCCCCATCTGGCCGCGCTACAATCCTGACTGGGATCGGCCTCGGTCAACTTTTAATACTTTGTGCTCACAATTGGCCGTTCCTGCTTTTTTCTTGGGGGGTGCGATTAGCTTTCCCTGACGTCCCCTCTCTTCTGGTAACCAGCATTTTATTTTGGTGGTTGAGCGTTCTGGTTGCTTTTAGCTGGACCGTTTGGTGTGGCACCCGCCTTGCCAGGCCAGGTTTCGCTATCCTGCTTGGCTGGCTGGCCTGGCTGCTCGCGATTTCCAGTGGGTATTGGCTGGCCTCCTGGGGTGCGCCGCTTAGCTGGCTTTGGCCCGTGGCAGGGTTTACCGCTGCGTTTCAGAGGCTGTCCGATCCACCTCAAACGCTTTTGCCTTTCGCCCTGGCACTGGTTGGAACTGCCTGCTCAGCTTGGGTGGCCTGGCAAGCGTTTGCCAGGCGGCGCGCCGCCTGGCACGCACAAGGAAAATCAGAGTAATGAGTGTTGAAAACCTGCAAGTGGTCTTGTCTCTGCGCCAGCAGCCATGGCAGCATGGTGCAGTCGAAACGTACCAAATTGAAATCGTACAAGCACCCGGGAGCGGTTGGGGCGGACCACTGCTCCCCCTGGGTTTGGATGAGGGCTATACAATCGCCATTCGAAAACTATATCGCGGTTATCTTGAACGGGTGCAAAGAAATCAGCTGCAACTGGATGAGCGTGAGCTTGAACCGCTCCGCGTGGCCGGCAGCCAGTTGTTCCGGGCACTGCCAGAAACTGTGCAAACCCGGTTGCACCAGGTGCAGGCGCAAGCCCGGGAGCAAGGCAGGGGGCTGGAGCTGGTTCTGACATTTGAGGCATCCGCCCGGCCCCTGCTGGCTCTGCCTTGGGAGTTGCTCCATGATCCGGCCAGCCGGGTATTTCTGGCTATGCAGGGCGGTGGTGTCACCCGCAGGCTCTGGCTGCCTGCGGCTCCCGCGCTTGCCCCCGATTTTTGTCCTCTGAAGATGATCGGAGTTTGGTCGGAACCGGCGACAGGGGCGCGCTTGCAGGATCGGGCATCATTTCAACCATCCCCTGAGCAACCAGGCCCTTTTACCTGGGTGACAGGATCGGATAGTTTGGGGCAGCTCGCCCAGGCTTTGGCAGCGAACACGTTCGATGGGCTCCATCTTGTTGCGCATGGGCGGGCGGGATATGGCTGGCGCGATTTCTCCCTTGCCCTGACGGATGAGCGGGGGGATATTCAATGGACCAGCCCCGACCAGCTGGCCACGTTCCTCGCCGGGTACCCGTCCATTCAGTTCGTATATTTGGATGTTTGCGCGGCTGCCGGGAGCGGGCTTGCCGGGGAAGCCGAGTATCAGCCAGGCGGGTTGGCGATAAACCTGATGGGGATCGGCATTCCCGTTGTTATCGCCATGCAAGATGCAGTCTCCCAAACTGCAGCGGGACAAATGGCGCGGACATTTTACGAACAACTTGCACAGCAGGCCTCTCTGGCGGAGGCGATGGCAGCTGCAAGGCGCGCGGCGCGCGTGGCGTTGGATGACCCGCTGCATTGGAGCGTCCCCGTTTTATATAGCCAGCAGCGGTTTGAAGAGCCAGTGGCTTTTCCTGTTCGCCTGGCGGATCGCGTGCTAAACGACATCCACGAGATTGTCCGGCCGGAAATTTTTGTTTGGTTTGCTGCTTTATTGCTGGCAGGTGGGTTGGCCAAGCGCCTGGCCGTGCTGCACCCAGGCTTGCTGGCTGACTGGCGCGCTGCGGCGGTGCTGGTTGCTGAAAGTGTTTTTTTGGTTTTGATGGGTGCGGGGGCCATGCAGGCCGGGCAGCGTCAGCTTGGGGAGGATTTTCAATTGGGCTGGCGTGACTGGTTGGAAGTGCTTCTGCATAAATACACAGGCGCGGCGATCTGGGCGTATGGATGGTGGAGTGTGCTGGGCGCTGCCAGTTTGATTCTTTCCCGGTTTGGGGTCGCCGGTTATTTTGGGGAGGCAGTGCCCCGCGTGGGCTGGGGATTGGCCCTCTCTGGATTGAGTGTGGCGGGCTATATTGGGGCGCGCCAAGCCATTCGGCAAAGTCGATTATTCATACCTTTGGGGCCGAGCCGGAGACTGGGACAGGATATATTTTTATTTCTGGCGATCCCATTCATACCGGTTATCCTGGCCTGGTTATGGGCCGCCTCCTGGCGCTTCCTGACTGAAAGTTGGCTGGGGCTATGGTTGGTGGTGGGGATGTGCCTGATATTGGCGCTCATGGTTCGAGGCATGCGCGCACCATATTCCGAAAAAAAATAAGGGTTGTCACAGGGGCTGGGCTGGGGAGCTGCCAAGCCAAAGAAAAGGGGCTAGAGTTGAAAGCGGATTTCCAGGTCCGGGATGGCGGCGATGGGGATGGACTCAAATACAACCTGCCCCCGCTCGTTAGTGTGAGCGCTGTAGGTGTGCCCGCCATAAATCATCTCCACCTGCCGCCCGGAGGGGTCCACCAAGCCGGGTCGATCAAGGACGATTTTCAATCGGCAGGCCAGCTCCGTCATTCGTTCTGCGCGCAGGGAAAAATTGAGCGGCAGGGATTGCCCCGCCCTGATCCCGAGCATGGCCCAGGAATCTCCGGTCACGTAGTTTCCGCCTAAAGTGGAGATCGCCGGTTGCGGGGCGAGGTTGAGTTGAAGGGAATACCGGCTCATCAGCTGTTCTGCAGCGAAGCCGACGGAAGTTCCCCATAAGGCATCCGCGGCCCCTTGCAGGTATATGGCGAGGGCGCGCAGGTTCCTGCCAATGAGGCGGGCCAGCAAACCGGGGGAGAGTGCGCCTGTTTTGCCGCCGGCCAGGCTCCGGGCCAGGTTCTCGAAAAGCGGTGCAGAGATATCTTCTGCCACCGGGGGTTGTACGAAAAGCAGTGGCAGCCCGCCTGCCAGGGCGCGCGCTAACTCCGGTATTGCGGCGGTCTCATCCACATGCAGGCTGAGATCGCGGGCAAGGATCGCCGCATATACGGTTTGTGGGGAAACGGACGCTGCGTTTTCGGCCATGCCGCCAAAAGCTGCCAGCGTCATTTCGATCAAGTCTGCGTATGTTTGCGCACAGGCTGGACAGCTTTCGAGGTGGGCCATTTCCTGTGGGTAGAGCGCTTCAATATCATTCCCCGCAATTTCGGCAGTCGTCAGATCGGCCAACGAGTTGTCCTCAAGATGCTCGTGGGACGGTATAAGTGCGCGGCGTAGGTTTTGGAGGCCGCGGTCTGTTCGGGGGACGTTCATGCGGTTTCCCCATTAATCAGCGCTGTATAAAGCAGGTGGGCCAGTATTTCGTATTCCTGCAAGCAAACGGGGCAACGTTCCAAATGGAAGGCAACATCTGGATAGAGGCTATCGACAATTTCGCCAGCCAATTCATCCGTTACAAACAGGGCCAACATGTCCTGGCACCGTGGACAAAATTCAGGCATGTCCAGCCGGGTTTGTCTATCAAAAACATGTTGCCGCAAATTGAATAACGGCAGGGAGAGGTTATGCATCATCTTTGCCACCCTTTTCGTGACTCGATCCTGCCAGAATGTTATGCAGCTCCGCATGGTCATCAGGGGGGAGATTGCGCAGCACTTGCACGATGCGCGCTTTCACCAGGCGGACTTCGTGAGGCAGTTTATGCATCAGACCGGCGATCTCCTGGGGACTGAGGCCGTCAAGAAAGTGCGCCTCGGCCACTTGAATTTGCAACTCTGAACGAAGATGCTTGCGAAATAGAGCTTGTAACCGGGAGCGAACCTCTAGCTCAGTCACTTGATTTTCCGTGTCACGCGGGGCAGTCTGGAGTGTACCAATCGTCTCCTGCCAGGCATCCGCTTCCTCTGTGTTGTTGTCCTTCTCCATCTCTTCCAAATAAAGTGTGGCTTCCTCCCCTCGTTTGATGGCGCTCCGGCGTCGATGGCGGTCTGTCCGCGTATTCTGCATGGTTTTGAGCAAATATGCCCATAAGGCGCGTGGTGCCTGTAAAGGGTTGGTGGGCAATCGGCGCTCAAATTCTATCAGGGTTTCCTGGACGATCTCTTCCCTTTCGGCCTCGTCAGCCACGATTTTTTGGCCGTTCTTAAACAGCCAGATGCTCAATTCATTCCAGGCGCGCGGGTGGTACTCATGCGATGGCTGCCTGCAAATTTCATACAGGTGGACAGCATAACACAGGGGGATTTGCACCCGGAAAAATTGAGCTCTCTCCTCTGCGGGGAGTTTCCGCGTTTCCGCCTCCTGCCATAGGGCCAGCCCCAGTGTGTGTCCGTTGACCAGTTGCCAATCCTGGCCTAAAAGATATTGGGTGACGATGTTTTCGCAGGCGGAAAAATCCATGGGGGAGATATGCGTCCCTGAGCGGGCAAGCCATTAATAGTTGAAGAGACTGCACGATATGGTCTCAAGGTCTTTTGCGTCCCTTCGGGGTGAAACCGGTGGCCACGGGTTCAACCCCAACTTTTTCGAAAGGAGCAAAAGACATGAACCGCAATACCTTTACACGCTGGATGATGACCGGGCTGGTCGCATTGATGCTGGCCCTGCCTCTGGTGGGATCACCCTCCGCGCTTCCAACCTCACGCCGCGACCCTGCGCCTGCGGCAACTTCCCTGAACCGCTCCGCGAGCTCGATCCCCGGACCCAGCCTCGATGATTGTACCGGAGGCCAGGGCAGTTCGGGAGGTGGCTGCGGCGGCGGATAACCATCGGTCACTGCTGTAAATAGAGTGGGTCCCTGGGCCCACTCTATTTTTATATTCCAGACCCAAGACAAATAAAACTGCCCCAAAGTGCAATCGCCTCCCCGCGTCCAATCGCGTTGCGCTGGGCCAGGGCCAACGCATACGCGGGGGTCTGTCCGGCGGGAAGAAGTGCGTCATAAAAGTCAATCATCAGGCGCGGGGTATCGAGATCCAAAACGGGCCACAAGCTGCCAACCACCGACTGCGCGCCAGCGGCCAGGCAGGTAATCGCCAGCCCGGCCTGCTCGTCACCGGCATAAACCTGGCTCCGGCTGGCACTGCAAGCTGAGAGGGTTACCAGCTTTGGCAGGGGCGCCACATCCCAAATATTCTCCAGCCAGATATCCCGATCAGAGAGCGCAAAACCGCTCAACCGCGTCGTAACCGGGTCGTGGAAAGCGTGAGAGGCCAGGTGGAGGAAGGCAAACCGCTGCAACCCGCCAGGCTGGCCCAGTGCAACCAGTTGATCCCAAACAGCATCCTCCCCGCTTAATACCCGAAGACTATTCCCAAGACGGGCTTGCAAGCTCTGTGTTTCCAACCTTACTTCCGGCAATGGGGGATGGCGGCCATTGAAATCAAAAGCGGCGACAAGCAGCCCTTCCAGAGGGGACGCGTTACCCGAGGGTTGCCTGGCCCTCAAAATGGAGAAGCTCTGCAGCGACGGGACGATCAGGGGGATGCTGCAGGCAACCAAATAAGCAGACCCTGCCTGCTCCAAAATCAGGGCCGGCCAGGGGACAGCATGGAGATCGCCATGCGGGGAAATGATTAAATGAAGGTCAGGACACAAGCCGGGGTGCAGGGACGCTGGCAATAGTTTGGTGGCCAACAGCGCTAAATCCGCTTCCCGGAGTTCATAGCCGCTCTGGTGGGCTTTTTTGCACAGCCCCAAAGCAATGGATAATTCCCCCGTAATCTGGATGGAATGAAGTTCACAATCATCATTCGAGATCAACATGCAGAAAATCTGCGAGGAAGTTTGGTAATAATCGAGCGCGAGCCAGGGTGTATTGGGAATAGATGCCTGGATTGTCTGGCGGAAGAAGTCCAGATCAAAGTTCCCGGATGATGGCAGGCTCTGGCCGTGAGGTTGGAGACGCTCCAGACGGGCCAGTTCAGCATCATAAAGTTTGATTTTCTTCACGAGTTCTCCCCGTAATTTCCCGGCCTCAAGCAATGATATCCGGCCAGCAAGCGCCGGAAGCTGATTGATGCGGTTTTTGAGCAAAAAAATCTCGCTGCGTAAACCGTCCAACTCAGGGCGGGCCCTATTCCCAGGCGTACTTACCCCAGCCAATTGGCGTGCGACCAATTGCGCCTTGCCTTCCTCTATGAAGGCCAGGGCCTCGGCGGGCACTGCATGGTTGGCAGTATAAATAACCGCCTCGGCCATAATTTCCGTCTTGGATTTCAGATAAGAGTCCAGCAGGCCAGTCTGCCAAAATCCCAGCCGTAAAATGCCCAAGGCTTTGTTCATTTTGCGATAGCAGGCGAGCGCATTTTCATCATTGCCCTCCAAGGTGGCGAGACGCGCCAGACCTCCAAAGGTTTGCCAGTCTGCCTCGGGATTTGCCTCTTGATTGAGGGCAAGGGCGTTTTCCCAAGCCAGCTGAGCCTGATCGAGTTGGCTGGCTTTGAAATAGCCGTGTCCCAGAGAGATTAGGCATGAAACAGCATTCACCAGCAAATTAGACTTTTCGGTGATACTGGCGGCTGTTTCCAGTTGCAGGATCGCTTCCTGCGTCCTGCCCAGCAGGGAATACGCTTCCCCCAGATGTTGCCGGGCTGTTACGGCCTGGATGTCGATGCGGTATTCTTTGGAGACCCGCATAACCTCTTCAAGATGCGAGACGGCTTGGAGATAATCGCCAGCCTTTATATGGAGCATGGCGCGCTGGTTGAGGGTCTGCGCCAGATAGGCCATTTGGTTTTCCTGACGAAACCCGGCGGCAGCTTTCTCCAGGCAGGACATTGCCAGTTCAGTGTGCCCCAAAGCGAGCCACGCATTGGCAAAGTTGAGTTCGCATTCGGCTTGCCGCCAAGGCGTATCCAGAGCCAGAAATTGGTTCTGGGCGCGCTCAAAGTGATGCAGGGCTGTCTGGTTGCGGGCGAGATGAAGGCAGGCTTCCCCCTGATAGAGGGCGGCGGTTGCCGCCATTTGCGGGACGCCCAAACTTTGATAATGGTTTTCAGCCTCCACCAGCAGGCCGAGACTCAACTGGTAATTGGAGCGCAACATTTCAAGCAAAGCGATATCAACCAGGTTGTCTGCCCGCAAGCCAATGACATCGAATTCGGAGTAGTTTTTCTGTGCGTGTTCAAGGGCTGAGAGCGCTTGCTCTGTCTCCCCTATATTGTTGTAAACAATTCCCAGTCCGCCCCAGGCCATACCTTCCCAGAGCGGTAGATCGAATTGTGCAAAAGACTCTTGTGCCGACCGGAAAGCTTGCTCCGACTGTGGAAAATCGCCTCGCATTTGGTAATAATGAGCCATCTGAAATTCAACCTTGGCCAACTCCACCGTAGCGCCAAGCTCAAGAAAAGATTGACGGGCTTTCTCCAAATATAGTTGCATCTCGCCTGGATGGCCCTGCCGGCGAAGACGGCTGGCCTGGAACACCCAACACCGGGCCAACTCCAGTTGTTTGCCTTGCTCTGCAAAACGTAATTCACTATCCAGGATGAGGCTTTCGGATCTGTGATATTCCCCCTGAAGCAAACAACTGTAGGCCAGGGATAGCTGGCATTCGGGAATCCATTCCTCCAAACCTGCGATTTCAAGTTCATGCAGTGCACTGGATAGGATGGAGTATGTTTCGGGATAATTCTTATGCGTCCACGGCAGGGCGTGGCGCTGCCAATCGCAGGCGGCCATCCAACCCGGCTCACTTAGCAACTCAAACCCCGCCCGACCTCGGGCTGCGGCCTTAGCCGCTCGCGCCGGCCGGACCCACTCATTTGCGGCGCGGGCCAAATGAAAGGCGGCGCGAGGTTGCAGAGCAGAACGGTGCGCTGCTTGAGCCGCCATGTCTGTCACAGCCGCAATTGCCCAGCCTCGGCGCGGGTGGGTGAGGGAGGCGTTACGGGAAGCAGCAGCCAGGCTGTTTAGTATTTCTTGGTTAAGCTGAGGTAAATACCGGGAACCGCGAGATAAGTTGGCTTCGCTAAGTCTGCCAGCGAATAATTCTTCCGCCTGTTGCAGGTAAGGGGAAAGCAGGTCCGAATCAGGCATGGGGAACGCGTTGGAAAATCCGGGAGGAGTGCAATGTTAGTGATTGTACCCGGAAGGAGCGCTCTCAAATCTGGTCAGGTTGGGCTAAGGGTGGCCGGGTTATTTTGCTGATTCCAAAGTGAGGGCGAGATCGGCAAGAAAAGAAGCGCCCGTCTCATTCAGGATTTGATGGAATGAGGCGGCGGGAAACGCGGCACGCCCATCAGAGCTAATGGATACTGTTTCCGCATAATTGCCCCAATGCAGGCTCGCCAATAGGGGAGGCCATTGATCCAGTGGCTGTGTGTTAACGACGACCGCGAGCGCGAGTTGGAGTTCATCCGGTTTTTCCCCTTCCTGGGCGGCCTCCAGAAAAACCTGCAACTGGGCTCCATCCAGATCAACCTGATCCCGGAGGAGGATGAACCACGGGTCTTCGAGGTCAACCGCCCCCCGAAAAACCGCTTCTGCCCCGGAAGAAAGAAAAATTGCGTTTAACTGGGCGATGCTTTGGTTCCATGTTGCGCGCCAGCCAGCGGGGCTTCGTTGAATAACGGGGCGGGGAGGTGGGACAGGGATGAAGGGCATTTTTTCCAAAGAAGTCGTTTCCCGGAAAGGGGAAGGGTCTTCATCCTGAGCCAGATCCATCACTTCGAGAAAGGCGTCGCGCAAGGCGGGTTCTTTCAGGAGCCGTTGGAAATACTGGGGATATTGTTTTTGGATGTCTACGCCTTTAAGGGCGTCGTCTACGACCAGGGAAAGCATTTCTTCATCTACCTCGGAAATATCCATTGCGGGAACCGGGCTGCCCACCAGATCGAGGAGTGGATTGGCTGTTGCGGGCCACTCGCTTGCAGCTTCAAGGCGGGCGCGGAGTTGGGAGATAGTTTCATCCAGCGGGGTGGGGGCCGGATTTTGATCTTGTCTGTTATTGATCATATAGCCATCTTAATCGGTTTCTTTTATTTTCCAATCCGGTACATATTAGGGAGTACGCAACTTGGTCCCCTTGGGTTGTTTATCCGACGAGTTTCTTTAAGTCCTTGAGAGCCTGGAAGTGGAGCTGGTGGATGGCTGGGATTGTTCTGTCCATCTTCTCAGCGATTTCGGGGAAGGTGAGTCCCTCAAAGTAGTGCAATAAAATCACTTGTTTGCGGGCTGGGTTAAGCTTTTCGATGGCATTCAGTAAATCGTGCCGCTGCCCGGCGAAGTTCGGGTCGCCGCCCCTGGAGGTGTTGTGCAGGAGTTCGGGCAGGGTTTCAGCGAGTTCAGAAAGGTCTTGCTCGTTAATCAGCGTGTCTTTTTGCATTGCTTTAAGTTTTTGGAGACAAACGTTGCGCACGATAATAGAAATCCACGGCATCAATTCAATATCATAAGGGAAGCGGGCGGTGAGAATACGGGCGGAGGCTTCCTGGGCATAGTCCTGCAGAAGGTCTTTGGTTAAGTGATACGCGGCAAGTTTATAGCGGCGGAGGTAGTTGGCAGTGATTCCGCATATTTGTTTCTCAATATCTATCCAGGCAGTTTCAGAGCGTTCTTCCTGCAGTGCGGAGATGAGGGGATGCAGCCGCGCGTAAATCACTGCGACACGGCAAACATAATGACGCGGAGAACGGTTCTCCATGCCGTTCAAAAAGAAGTGGACGCGCCCGCGCGCTAGATTAGTTGAGATGATAGTTTGGAGATCGTGTGCAAGCGTGTCCCCATGGGATACGGCCAATTCCGTGAGCGCTTCATTCAATGCCGCCCGTAATGCAACCTCATTCCATGACATTATATTTGCCTCCCGACTAAACTAAAGGGAACGAGAAAACGGTGGAATTATACGATCCTTTTGGTAGATCAAGGATATTTGCGGGACTTTGGTCTTATCCATGAAAGATTTAAGAGGTGGTAAGTATAAGACTTATGAAAGTGAGAGCATCTTGGCAGATTCCTGCTCAACTTTTGAGGAAATCATGAACGATATGGAATCAACCACCGTAATGACCGTACGGGAGATATCCGAGGTGCTGCGCTTAACCGAGTCAACAGTCTACAAATTGTTGCACGAAGGGAAACTGCCTGGCAGGAAGGTGGGGGGGCAGTGGCGCGTTTCGCGTAAGGCATTTGAGGGGTGGTTGGAGGAGAGAGAGGGAAAAGGAGATGAGAAAGAAGTTTTTCCTGATGATTCAGCGCTTCGAAAAGGCGAAAAGAGAACATAAATATGAAAATTTGGAAACAAACTACTTTCTTGTCCCTAAGCTTATTGCTATTACTTACATTTTCTGGATTACATCCATCGCATGTAAGGGTATTTGAGCAACAGGGAGATGAATTATTAGAGTGTGGTGTACAAACGGTGCCCACGTCTGAGAAGCCTGTAGCTTTTTATGTAGTAATTGACGAATCATTGAGTATGGATAAAAACGATCCTAGCCAAGCGCAAATAACCCCCCGCCGCTATGAGCTCGCGCAAATGATTGCGAATTATTTGTTGGCCCGATCTTTAACAAGCGGCGCAGAGAGTTATTTGGCTGTATATCATTATCCAAGAATTAATAATACAGCTTATCAGCTTCCTATTGGAAATAAATCAGTTTTTGATGAACCTTTGGTATTTATTACGCCAGAGATTGTAAATAATCTATTGTCAAAAATAAGTGTTGGAAGTGTTCCAGATCGAAAAGAAGATTTAGAGGGTTTTTTGGCTTACCTCAAGACTCAAGTTCAAGATGGCAAGGCACCAATTCCTGAGGACGCCCAGCCCATTATTTTTCTCATCACGGACGGGTCAGCCCTTGAAGATGCATCAGATGGATTGGCTGTTCTAAACGACACCTTGGGAAGAGTCAGTGAACAATGGAAGGATGTTCACGTTCCGCTCTTTACTGTACTTCTCGATTATCCGTCAAGTTCCAGCAATGCAATTTCTCATGAGCAAATTGAAAACGCTTGGAAGACATATTTCTATGGGAGTTTTTCCGAAAATGTAATTGGTGAAGTGTTTTCTATTCGGACTTCATCTGATGATGCCAGAAGCGACCTTCTTAAAACTTTGTATTCAATTGAAACACGCTTTCTAAGTCGAGGATCTTGGGATTTAAACTTTCTTGAAAGGGAATATTTATATGAGATGGTATTAGATGGTGATGAACAATTAGCACAATTGGACTTTCTCCTTTTACAAACGGAAGAAGATTATTTAAAACACGCACTTTCTATTACCAGACCTGACACACTAAAACCGGAAATTGCTTTGGGGCCGCTTAAAGATCTGGAAAATAATTGGCTAATTGAACCTAATGGCATAATCGCCAGCCCTGAGAGTGGCACATGGGTGATCGAACGAAATTCCCCGGGAGCAGATAGAGCATTATTGATTTTTTCGCACCAGACCGAATTTTTAATTGATCTAGACATTCATCCAGGCTTGCTACTGACTGGGCAGGTAGCTGAGATATATCCACATTTGATCCCAGCCGCTGATGAAGATGAAGTTGAATGGACTGGAACGATTACGCCAGGGATCGTTCCAGCTAATAGTATTGATTTGAACTTTGAACATAAAACAACAAGTGGGGAGTTGTATGCGACCATAAACGATCCGGCATATCCCCTACCAGACGCAGATGAGTATACTCTCTTCCTTCGTGCTTCCCTTTTCGGCAAGGGGGAAGTGTCCTATTCTTGCCGAATCAGCCCAGCAAAGGTGCCGGATTTACAAGCAACGCTATTGACCCTAGGGAATAGCAAGGGATGGGAACTTAATATCACAATAGCCAAAATTGATCTAATTGTTTCTCCCTATTCGTTAAAGGTTTTTTTGGTTGGACAAGATGGGCAAAGATCATTGCTGAGAGATTTTTCTGACGATTCCCTCACAGAACGCCAATGGGAAGAACCAATTCAAATTACTGCTGATCAAGGAAATGGGAAGTCCGTGCTTGTTACACTGGGAGCAGGCACAATCAATGACGGTGTAATGATTAACGATGAGTGGGAATCAGACATCTTGAGATCGCTATTGCCCACACTTTCTCCATTACCAACAGAAATTTCTCCAACACCACCCCCAGTTCCACAAGTATGTGGCCCGAGTAATATAAACGGTTGGCCTACTCAGGCGCAAGAGAGGAAAGGATTTGTTTTGCTGATACTTGGAATAGCCCTTATTGGTGTGATTTTAACCCTTATTTTTCATTACTACACGTTTGGAAATTTCGATTTTGGACGATTGCTTCTTGTTTTCAGCGGAGGGGGAATAGTTATCTTACTGGCTCTTCATATCACGAGTGTTATTGGCGTTCAAATGCTTGAAGCTTATTTAGGGATTATTCAAATAATTTTTATAATAATAGGGTCATTAATTATGTTGGTTCTAGTAGACTGTAAATCATGCTTTGATGGGTAGGTTTTCTTTAACATTCTCTTCGAAATGGATGACTGGATAGAGTTTCTTCAGTTTGATACGGGCATCGGCAGTGGTGAAACGCCAATCAACAGTA
>Ga0247727_10011927_pt1 | contig 15026 bp, 12 predicted proteins | sample WisWelCaveWW1625_FD_202498 | JGI IMG/M metagenome (GOLD analysis project Ga0247727, IMG submission 202498) | Biofilm microbial communities from Wishing Well Cave, Virginia, United States - WW16-25 | ecosystem: Environmental > Aquatic > Deep subsurface > Groundwater > Cave microbial mat | place... | reverse complement strand
GTCAGCTGTCGCCGAGGACGCGAAGCAGGGCGTCCACGATCTGCGGATCGAACTGCGAGCCGGACGCCTCGACGAGGCGCCGCCGGGCCTCGTCGACGCCGAGAGCTTTGCGATAGGGGCGCTCGGTAGTCATGGCATGGAAGGCGTCACACGCCAGGACGATCCGCGACTCGAGCGGGATCTCGTCGCCGGACAGCCCATCCGGATAGCCGCTTCCGTCGTAGTGCTCGTGGGCGCTGCGGACGATGCGTCGCACCTCCTCGAGCTGCTCGATCGGCGCGAGGATCTTCTCCCCCAAGACGGGATGCGTCTCGACAATCGCGCGTTCCTCCTCGGTGAGCGGGCCGGTCTTGGTGAGGATCCGCGAGGGGATCCCGATCTTGCCGATGTCGTGAAACAGCGCCCCGAGCTCGAGCTGCTTGAGCGCGGTGGGCTCCATCGCGAGCTCTGCTCCGACCTCGAGCGCGAGGTCCTTGATCCAGCGCGCGTGGGTCGAGGTGTACTCGTCGTTCGCCTCGAGCGCGTTCGCGAGCGCCTCCACCGTCGCAAGGTACGTTCGCTCGAGCGACTCGTAGCTCGCGGCGGTCTGAATCGCGAGCTGCGTCTGGCGGGCAAGACCGCCGAGGACCTCGAGCTCGCGGTCTCCGTAGACAGTCTTCGCCGGAATAGCTGTTGCGATGACGCCCCAGCGCCCGTCGACGACGAACGGCGCAACGGCGAAACGGCCGTCCGTTCCCGGTCGCGGAGATGCGATCGCAGCGTAGTCGGCCGCCTCGACGAAGTACGGCTCGGTCCGCGTGAGCCAAGGCCCGAGGTGCTCGGCTGGAACGGAGACACCGCTGGGCTGATCCGTTGGCGGATCGTCCTGTACGAAGGCAAGTCGGGTGAGGTCTCCGGTCCGTGAGTCCTGGAGCCAGATCGAGGCACTTGTAGTCGAGAGGATGCGAGCGGAGCCGGTCACAACTCGCTCGACGACCTCGGTGATCCCCTTAGCCTCTGCGATGTCGCGCCCGAACGCGAGAAGAGCTTTCGCGCTCTCGGCCTCGCGGCGCTGGGCCTCGTACAGGCGCGCGTTCTCGAGGGCGACCGACGCGTGCCCTGCGAGAACCTCGAGCACTCGAAGGTCGTCGGCGTCGAACTGGTCGAGCCCGAGCTTCGAGATCACGATCACACCGGTAACTCGGGGGCCGAACTTCAGCGGGACAGCCAGCAGCGACTCCTCGATCTCGACAGTTCCGGCGATCTGTTCGCCGAGCTCGTGGTGAGCCGCGTCGTGCACCAGAAGCGGCTCTCCGGTCTCTGCGACACGACCGGTAATGCCGCGTCCGACCTCGGTGGGCGACAGCTCGACCGGTGAGCCGGGCTCTTCCGCCGTCAGCTCGCCGCGGAATGCGACCGGCTCGAGCACGTCTCCGTCGCGAAGGAAGACGCGGCAGTTGTGATAGTCGATGAGAAGGCGCAGCTCGTCCGCGATGGTGAGGCCGATCTGCGCGACGTCATTGAGCCTGGAGAGCTTCCCGGAGAGGCTCTGCAGCATTTTCAAGTGCGCGATCGAGCGCACGTCGTCGTGTTGTGCGGAGGCTTCTGACGGGCGTTCTCCGGTCGTCTCGTCGAACGGGACGATGAGGCCCTTTCCGCGCGCCTTCGCAGTCATCATCGCCGCTTCGGCGCACGCGACGAGCTCGCGCGGGTTCGCCGCGTGCTCCGGTCCTACTGCGACTCCCGTCGAGACGGTGAGCCGTCCAGCCGCGTCGCCCTCGAGCGTTCCGAGCGCCTCCCCGATGCGCTCCGCCAGCGCCACGGAGCTGCGCAGATCACCAGAGGGAAGAATCACGCCGAATTCCTCACCGCCCACACGACAGACGACGTCACTGGCGCGAACGGTCGCACGCAAGACTTCGGCGACAAGCTGGATGAACTGGTCGCCGATCCCGTGGCCGTAGATGTCGTTGACCTTCTTGAAGTCGTCGAGGTCCAGCATCACCAGGGCGACTGTTCCGTGCTCTGCTGACGCGCGCATGAGCGCCTGGCGCAACCGGTCGTGGAAGGCGCGGTGGTTGTAGAGGCCTGTCAAAGCGTCGGTCTCGGCCTGGTGCTCCAGATGCGCGCGGATGTGTGCGTTGTCGAGGGCGAGAGCGGCAGCGTCTCCAAACCGCGTGGCGAGGAGGAACTCCTCGTCGGTGAACTCGGCGTCTTCGCCGACGCGGTAGATGTTGAGCGTCCCCTTGAGCTGACCACGGGCGATCAGCGGCACTGCGATGAGCGCTTCCGGCTCGACCGGCGTCCCAGGGACGAAGCGAACGCGGGGATCGAGGTGCGCGTTGTTCGCGAGAACGGCTTCTCGGTGCTCGACGGCCCAGCCCGTGATTCCCTCACCGAACGAGAACGTCTCACTCATCACTTCGTCGGCCCACTTGCTGCGCGCGAGCACAGGAATCAGCTCACGCTTGACCTCGTCAGCCTCGTAGATGTGGACGTCCTCATACGGGATCAGCTCGGCGAGGGTGTCCGCGATGCGGTCGAGTAGCGCGTCGAGGCTCTGCTCGGAGAGCACGTCGTGGAAGATCTCGGCCAGACGCTTGTATGGCTCCGTAGAGCCAGCCGAGACGAGGCTCATCTGGGGCTGCAGCGCGGGCTCAATGTGGGCAGGGTCGGACATGTGCGTTCGCTGTGGTTCTCATCGGAATCGCGCAGGGTGCGCTTGAGCGCAATCGTCTGCTAGACACGAGCTAGACACGGTGTCTGACACCACATCACCCAACCATGCGGGTTTGCGGCTCCTCGGTTTCAGACAACATGGCTACACCGTGTCTAGCACCGACCCTCTGCGAATATCCCGCGATGCAGCTCCACGGCGATGCGCGGATTGCGCTGCTTGCGCAGTTGATCGATCACGCACCGCTCTTCCCGCCTGCATCGCTCCCATTGCCGCTCGCGGTCGCCGAGGACGAGCGGGCCCGCGGGAGCCAAAACGCGTTCATGCTCGCGCGCTTCGTCTGTCCCGCGACGCTGCTCGCCGAGCTCCCTGACGTCGGCCGCGGAGTCACCGTCGTGCTCGACGGACCGCTCCCGGCGCGCTCGGGCGTCGGTTCCGTCGAGGCCGTCGAGACGCGGCTCGGAGACGAGTTGGCGACGCTCGCCTCGCTCGCTCCGGAGGTCTACGTCGAGGTACCGCTCGACAACGGAGTCGAAGAACGGCTCCATGCGCTGCGCGCGAACGGGCTTCGGGCGAAGGTCCGCTGCGGCGGAACGACAGTCCCGAGCACCGAGTCACTTGCGGCGTTCGTCCGCGGCTGCCGGACGCGCGATCTGGTCTTCAAGGCCACCGCGGGGCTTCATCACGCGGTGCGAGCGAACGGAGAGCATGGCTTTCTGAACCTCCTCGCCGCGGTCGTGTTCGGCGACGAGGAAAACGCACTGATCGAGCGTGATCCTTCGGCGTTCGAGCTCCATGCCGACGCGTTCACCTGGCGCAGCCGCACGGCGCCCGCCGAGGAGCTCGCGGCTATCCGCCGGAACCGGTTCCACTCGATCGGCAGCTGCAGCTTCTTCGAGCCGGCCAAGGAGCTCGAAGCTCTCGGAGTGCTCCCGCTGTGACGGGTGGGGTCGGATTCGGCGTGTTCTCCGTCGGGGGCGACGAGCCTCGGGTCGGGTTCCGAGTCGGGAACGGCATCCTCGATCTTGCGCGCGCCGGTCTGGGCACGGTGTTCGCGACTCGCAGTCTCAACGCGTTCCTCGCTCTCGGGCGCTCGACGTGGGAGGACACCCTGGCCCGAATCGATCAGCTCGTCACGAGCGGCGCGGAGATCATCCCGCTCGAGCAGGCGACGACACACCTGCCGATCGAGGTCGGCGACTACGTCGACTTCTACTCCTCGCTCGAGCATGCGACGAACCTGGGGCGCCTGTTCCGGCCGGATACCGAGCCGCTCCTCCCAAACTGGCGGCACCTTCCGGTCGCTTACCACGGCCGCAGCGGAACGGTGGTCGTCAGCGGAACGCCGGTCGTGCGTCCCTGCGGTCAAGCGAAGGCGCCCGGCGATCCCGCGCCGAGCTTCGGGCCGAGCCGCCGGCTCGACATCGAGCTGGAGCTGGGTTTCGTGGTCGGCGTCGGCAGTCGCCTCGGGGAGCCCGTTCCTGCGTCCGCCTTGCACGATCACGTCTTCGGCGTCGTGCTCGTGAATGACTGGAGCGCGCGGGACATCCAGGCCTGGGAGTACCAGCCGCTGGGGCCGTTCCTCGGAAAGTCGTTCGCCACGTCGATTGCCGCCTGGGTGACCCCTCTCGCGCTGCTCGAGGACCGTTTCGTTCCCTCGCCGAAGCAGGATCCCAAGCCGCTTCCATACTTGCGTGTCGCGGGAAAGTGGGCGCTGGACATCGAGCTCGAGGTCGAGCTGTCGGGCACCGTCGTCTCCCGAACGAATGCGAGCGGCCTCTACTGGACGATGCCGCAGCAGCTCGCACACGCGACAGCGAACGGTGCGTCGATCGCCACTGGGGACCTCTTCGCATCGGGAACCATCTCGGGGCCGGAGCACGGCAGCGAGGGATCGTTGATCGAGCTCACCTCCAACGGGACCCATCCCATCCGCCTCGGCGACGGCAGCACGAGAGCGTTCCTCGAGGACGACGACGAGGTGGTCATCCGCGGGCGGGCGGGGGAGCTCGAGCTTGCCGAGGTGCGCGGCACGATCCTCCCGGCGCGCGGCCTGGGCTAGGACCGCCCGCGTTCTTGCGCGACGACGCCGAGGAGGGCGGCGACCACGCGCGGGTCGAACTGGGAGCCCGATCCTCGGTGAAGCTCTGCCACCGCCTCGTCCGTGGAAAGGGCGGCCCTGTACGGCCTATCCGTGGTCATCGCGTGATACGCATCGCAGGCCGTCACGATCCGAGCGACCACTGGTATCTCGTCGCCGGCGAGGCCGTCGGGATATCCGCTGCCGTCATGGCGCTCGTGGCACGAGCGAACGATCCGCCCCACCTCGCCGAGGAGCCCGCCCACCTTCGCGAGTAGCTTTTCGCCCTCGATCGTGTGCGTCTCGATCACCGTCCGCTCCTCCGGAGTGAGGCGCCCCGGCTTGTTGATGATCTCGTTCGGGATCCGGATCTTGCCGACGTCGTGGAGCAAGGCCGCGAACTCTGTGTGCCGCCGCTCACGCGGTGTCACGTCGAGTAGGTCCGCAACTGCGAGCGAGAGCTCGACGACGCCGTGACTATGGCTTCCCGTGTACGCGTCGTCGGCTTCGACGACGTCCCCGAGCAGGAATGCCGTGCCGCGATAGGCGTGGCCAAGCTCGAGCGCGTGATCGATTCGGCGTTGCCGCTCTCGTGCGAACACGGCCAGGAGCCCGACGAGCGGAAGCCCGAGGACGGCGGCGGCCGGTGCATCGACCGTCGCGATGGCGACGGCGAAGCCCACCGGTGTGAGCGCGGCGTCGACCGCATAGACCGAAGGCATCGCAGATGCGAGCTCGCGCGGACTGACCCCGTAGACCATGCGTGTGCGGGCGGCCGCAGAGACGAAGTCGAGGCCGAGCTGCGCGGCGAGCGCCAGCGCAACCACTGGCCAGGCCGACGGCGAAGCAACGGGCTCCCCGGCGGCCACCATGACGAGAGCGGGGCCTAGAGCGTGCCAGGAGCTGACGAGCTGCACGAGGAGCCGCTCCCCGTGCATTCGGCTGCGACGCACCTCCGGGAGGGCTCCCAGGATGAGGGCGAGAGCGACGCAGAGCGGTACGACCCTCGCTGGAACGACGAACAGCATCGGGACGAAGACGAGCTGTGTCGGGATTGCCGATCCCGCGCCGATCTCGAACTCCACCCTCGACGCGAGGGCGTAGGACACGACGAGGAGCGCAACAAGTGCGATCGACGGGGAGCGACTCGTCGACGCGAAGAGAGCTAGGGGAATTGCTGCGCCGAGGAACCCAACGGCGAAGACTCCCGTCGCCCACCGGTCCCGTCCGCGCAGGCTGCGCGTGACGCGCTCGCGCGACTCCTCCACGAGCTCCTCGAGCTCGACCCGATGCTCCGATGCGACGCTTGTCAACTCTCGCGGTATCGGCGGCCCGAGCGACGGTCTTGAGATTTCGCTCGTTCGAGGGGCTTTTCTCCCCGTTCCGGGGCATTCGTGGCTCCGAAGCCGAACCACAATGAGCACATGCGGCGAAACGGAGGCGTGACTGTGGTACCCAAACTGCGGCTGTTGGCACTCATCGGCGTACTCGTCCTCGCTCCGGCGGCGGCGTCCAGACCGGCTGGGGCCGCGCTCACCTGCTCCGGCCAGACGTACGTCCAGCCGTTCGCCCCATGGCTCGACCCCGCGAACTACGTTCTGGTCCAGAACGGATCGCTAGAGAGCTCGAAGGGCTGGACGCTCGCGAACGGCGCGAAACTCGTCTCCGGGAACGAGCCGTGGCGCGTGAACAGCGCGTCGGACACGCGCGCGCTCTACCTCCCCTCGGGCAGCTCGGCTACGTCTCCGCCCCTGTGCATCACACTGCTCCATCCCACTCTGCGCTTCTTCGCCATGAACTCGGGCTCACCGCTCGCGACGCTCAGGGTCGAGGCGATCACGAACGTTCTAGGCGTGAAGGTGACGACGCCGATCGGTGTGCTCACGGCTGGATCGTGGCAACCGACCGTTCCTCTCGCGTTCCTCACCAACCTCACCTCACCCGTGGCCGGGACGGTCCAGTTCCGGTTCACGCCTCTCGGGGCAAGCAGCGGCTTCCGGATCGACGACGTCTACGTCGATCCCTACAAGCACCGCTAAGCGAGCGAGACTCAGGCCGGGGGAAACACACCGGCTCGGTAGAGCTGGCCCTCGAGCCGGCGGCCGAGCACGCCCGCGAGCCACTCCGAGACCCCGAGCAGCGCTTCGAGGTCGATTCCCGTCTCGACGCCCTCGCGGTGCAGGATGTAGACGAGATCCTCGGTGGCGATGTTCCCGGTCGCCCTAGGAGCGAAGGGGCAGCCGCCGAGGCCGCCGACCGAGGCGTCGAGCACCGTCGCGCCCGCCTCGAGCGCGGCAACCGCGTTCGCGTATCCCGTGTTTCGCGTGTTGTGGAAGTGGCCGCCGACAGGTGCTCCGAGATCCGCTGTTCGGGCGATGAGGTCTCGAACCTCTCCCGGTACGGCGACGCCGATCGTATCTGCGAGAACGATCGTGTCCGGCTGCATGGCCGCGACGCGCTCGGCAAGCTCGAGGACCCTCGCCACCTCGACCTCACCTTCGAAGGGACACCCGAACGCGACGCTGAGCGTGACCGCGGTCCGCAGCCCGCGATCACGACCGCGCGCGACGATCTGGGCTGCCGCCTGCACCGACTCCTCGACGGTAGCCCCTTGGTTGCGCTGGTTGAACGACTCCGTGACGCCAAACGCGAAGCGGACCTCATCCAGTCCCGCCTCGACGAGGCGGTCGAAGCCGCGCTCGTTGAGGACGAGCCCTGCATGGAAGACTCCGTCAGCGCGATCCAGAGCGGCGACGACCTCCTCGGCACCGGCCATCTGCGGTACACGACGGGGATCGACGAAGCTCGCGACCTCGACAGCCGGCACACCGGTCGCGACGAGCCGGCGAACCAGCTCAGCCCGAATCTCAGGGGCCAGGACCTCTGGCTCGTTTTGCAGCCCGTCGCGCGGGCCGACGTCGTAGACGGTCACGCCGGCGCCAGGCTCCACGCGGCCACCTTAGCCAAGTAACAAGTTGTTACAAGCGTCGGCAGCGAGCCTCGGCGGCGCGTCTCCGGGCAAGTAACACTTGTCACTTGGACATAGCGGCGGGATACGCTCCCGCGATGCCCGGGGTGATCGTCGTCGGAGTCGACGGATCAGCCGCGTCTCGCGAGGCGCTGCGCTGGGCTTCGCAGCACGCACGTCTCGTCGGCGCGCGGCTCGTCGCACTACATGCGTGGGAGTATGTCCCGATGGCGCCGATCGGAGACCCCGGGATGATCCCGATGCCCTCGGTCGACCTTCCCGGTCACATCGAGGCCGAGCGAGCGGCCGCACACGCGGATCTGGATGCCGCGACCGCCGGGCACTCGGAGACGAGCCCGCGATCGCGATCGAGAGGCGACTCGTCGAAGGCGATGCCGCGACGTTCTGGTGTCCGAAAGCGCGGACGCCGACCTCGTCGTCGTGGTCTCCCACGGGCATTCGGGGATCAAAGCGGCGCTCCTCGGCTCCGTCTCGACACGTCGTGGAGCGGGCAGCCTGCCCCGTTGTCGTCGTGAAGGCGTCGAGCTAGAAGCTAGGCCGCGAGCGCGCTCGTCTTCTCGGCAAGATCGCGGTCGCGATCGGTGATCCCACCGGCCGTGTGCGTCCACCAGCGAAGCGTCACGCGGTTGTAGTGGATCGCGACGTCGGGGTGGTGATTCTCCGCTTCCGCGAGCTCGCCCACCCGGTTCACGAACGCCAGCGCTGCGACGAAGTCACCGAACTGAAACGTGCGCTCGAGCGCGTCGTCGACTTCGCTCCAAGCGTCGGTCGCCACGACGCCAGTATCTACGATCGGCGCCAGCGGCATGACCTGCTCCACGGAGAATCCGCCCACACCACGGCTCGTGCCGTCGTACGAACGACGTGCGGGAATGGAGCTTCTGCTCGAGCTCGTGTTCCGCCCGCTGGCGAGTGCCCTCCTGCCGTTGCTCCTGCGAGCCCGCATCCCCGCGCCGGCCGTCGTGCTCGCGAATGCCGCGGCCGGACTCTGTGCGGCCCTCGCTCTCGTACCCGGCGAGCTCGTCCTCGGGGCGCTCCTGCTGCAGGCGAAGACAGTGCTCGACAACGCAGACGGGCAACTCGCTCGTGCGTCTGGACAGGTGACACTCGCGGGCCGGTATCTCGACACGGAGGCGGACACGGCAGTCAACGCTGCGCTCTTCGCCGCGCTCGGCTACGTCACCGGACAGTACTGGCTCGCGCTCGTTGCGTTCTTCTCGCTGACCCTCGTGCTGTCGGTCGATTTCAACGTCTCCGAGCTGCATCGGGAGGCTCACGCCGAGGCGACGGAGCCTCCGACCGCGTCGGGAGGGCGCGTGGAGCGAGTGCTCGAACGGGTATACCGCGTCGTGTTCACGCCGCAGGATCGCGCCATCCGCGGATTCTCGGCACGAAGGCTGGAGCGGCTGCTCGCTGGCCGGCCGCCCACAGGGGCCGTGGCTCTGGCATACCACGATCGCGTCACCGTGACGGTCCTCGCAAACCTCGGTCTGTCGACGCAGCTCTTCGTTCTCGGCCTGTGTCTCGTTCTCTACGCGCCGGTCGTCTATCTCTGGCTGATGGTCGGCTCCCTCGCGCTGCTCCCCGTGCTGCAGCTGCGGCGTGAGCATCTCGCGCGGCGAGCGCTCGGATGAGCCGTGGCGGCGTCCTCGTCACCGGCTCGGCAACCGGGATCGGCCGCGGCATCGCCCTGGCGCTCGCGCGAGAGCACTACGACGTCGCCGTCCATTACAGGCGCTCGGCAGCCGAGGCAGAGGCTACGCGGGCAGAGATCGAAGCTCTGGGCGTGCGGGCCATCCTGCTCCAGGCCGACGTTACGGATCGGGATGCCGCGGCCGCTCTCGTCGAGGAGACCCACGAGCAGCTCGGCAGTCTCGCGGTTCTCGTCAACAACGTCGGCAACTACGTCTATCGACCGCTCGACGAGCTCACATTCGATGAGTGGGACGACGTCCTCGCGACCAACCTGGGCGCGACCTTCGCAACATGCCGCGCCGCGGTTCCACTCATGCGTCGGGCGGGGGGAGGCAAGATCGTCAACCTCGGCTATGCGGGAGCGCAGAACCTCGTCGCCCGCTCCAACCTGACCGCGTACGCGATCGCCAAGACCGGCGTCGTCCTCCTGACCAAAGCCATCGCGCGTGCAGAGGCGGCGAACGGCATCACCGCGAACGTCGTCGCGCCAGGGGTGATCGAGAACTCTGCGACGAAGCCGCTCGGCGAGATACCGGCCGGCCGCGAAGGCCGTATCGACGAAGTTGCCGCGGCGGTCGCCTATTTCGTCTCGCCAGACGCTGCCTACGTCACCGGCCAGGTCCTCGAGGTCGCGGGGGGCTGGAACCTGTAGCGGCCAGCCTCATCCCTACGCGGCGCCGCGAAGCGTGACGCGCTGGCCGTTCATCGATGCGGCGACATCCGAGCAGAGATAGGCGATCGCCTCAGCGATCTCCTCGGCGGGAGTGAACGTCGCGAAGTCCTTGTCCGGGCTCTCGGCACGCATCGCAGGAGTGACGATCGCGCCCACGACGACGATGTTCGCGGTCGAGCCGGTGCCCCGGAAGCGGTCGGCGAGTGCAAGTGTCCACGTCTCCGAGGCTGCCTTCGCGGCTGCGTAGACAGCGTTCGGATGAGTCGGCGCCTGCGCCTGCCCGGCGGAGACGAGAACGAATCGGCCTCGGCCACTTGCGAGCAGGTGCGGCGCGAACGCCTGGGTCGCGTGCTGGACGGTACGAACGAGCAGGTTGCTCAGGAAGTCCCAGTCCTCGAGAGGCGCCTCTTCGATCGGCGTGCCTCCACGCCAGCCACCGACGAGATGCACGAGCCCGTCAACATGCCCTCGGCGCGAGGCGAGAACGCCGGCCCAGGCCTTCGCCGCGGCCGGATCCAGGAGATCGACCACATCCGTCTCGACTCCATGCCCGATCTCGGCTGCGAGCTCATCGAGCCCCGCTCGGTCGCGCCCACAGACACAGAGGTCTCCATCGGCAGCAGCAAGCCGGCGAAGCACGGTCGGGCCGAGATTGCCAGCGCCTCCGGCGACGGCGATCACGCGACCTTCGAGCGAGGTCGTCACGGCGCCACGCTAGCAATCGAGGGCGCCCCTGAAGTAGCGTCCGCGCGTGGCCAGACCGTCGTTTGCCGAGCTCCAGGCCACGTTCCGGCAGTTCTGGCCGACCGTGACTCTGCGCTCGATCGACGTCGAGCGCACAGTGGTCGTGGTCCACTCGATCAGCTTCGGCGTCCCCGACCAGCTGATCCCGGTCTTCCCCGCGTACGAGGAACGGTTCCTGTGCATGGTGCTGAGCCTCCTGCGGGCGCCGAGGTCGCGAGTCATCTACGTGACGTCGCAGCCGATCCACTCGCGCGTGGTCGACTACTACTTCGGCCTCGTTCCCGAGCTCGACACGCCCGAGGCGCGCTCGCGCTTCGTGCCGGTCTCGCTCGTCGACGGCAGGAACGAGCCGCTCTCGCGAAAGCTCCTCGCGCGTCCCGGCGCCATCCGCCGGATCAAGGAGCTCGTGGGGAAACCGGAGTTCGCGATGATCCTCCCCTTCTGCATGACGGCTGACGAGGTCGCGCTCGCGGAAGCCCTCGAGATCCCGATTTATGGGAGCGACCCCGAGCTGAACTGGCTCGGCTCGAAGACGGGAAGCCGTCGGGTGTTCGCCGAGGAGGACGTACCGCACCCCGCCGGCCTGGACGTCGGAGGTTCCGGTGATCTGGCAGACGCGCTCCGTGAGCTTCGCGAGCGGAGCCCGGAGGCGCGCGGCGCCGTTCTCAAGCTCGACCGAGGCGTGAGCGGACTCGGCAACGCCCTACTCGACATCGAGCATGCTCGCCGTGACCTGCGCTCCGCCCTCGAGCTCGAAGACGAGGAGATAGACGTGGAGCACTATCTCGCGGCGCTCGACGACGAGGGCGGCATCCTCGAGGAGCGGATCGAAGGCGACGTGTTCCGCAGCCCGAGCGTCCAGCTCCGAATGAGCCCGGCCGGGCAGGTCGACGTCATGTCGACGCACGACCAGGTGCTCGGTGGACTTCACGGCCACACCTATTTCGGATGCCACTTCCCGGCCGACCCCGAGTACGCGGAGCTCATCGCCTCCGAGTCGCTCAAGATCGGCCGACGCCTGGCGCGCGAAGGTGTCATCGGCCGTGCCGCCGTCGACTTCGCCGCCGTAAGGGACGGGAACGGCTGGCGTCCGTACGCGCTCGAGATCAACCTTCGTTGCGGCGGTACCACGCATCCGCTGTTCGCGCTGACCACGCTCACGGACGGCGCGTACGACCCGCTCGCCGCCGAGTACCGGACCAGGTACGGCGACATCAAGCACTACGCGGCGACCGACCATCTCGACTCGCTCGCGTATCGGTCGCTGACGCCGGACGATCTCCTCGATGTCGTGGCCGAGCGGGGCTTGGGCTGGGACACCGAGCGTGAGGTCGGCGTCGTCCTGCATATGGTGAGTGCCATAGCGGTGGCGGGTCGGATCGGCCTGACGGCGATCGGCGACACCCTCGAGGAAGCGCCGCGCCGCTACTACGACGTCAAGGCCGCGGTCGACGACGCGGCGCGCGTGAGCTGGGTCGACGCGAGATCGCCGGGTGGTTCGACCAGCCGGCTCTGAATTTCACGCCGTCCCGCGAGCGCTTCGCCGGCAGGCGGAGACCGCTTCAGCTTCCCGTCCGCCCCGCCCGGGGGCACGATCGACCGTTCAGCCGACGGCGAAGATCAAGAAGGCTGTGAGCAGAGCGGAAGTGTCACGCAACAGGCGAAGAAGACTGACTGCCAAGACAGACGCACCACTTTCTGAGTTCGGTACTGGATGGACAGTACAAGCAGCCGCTTATCGGGAGAGTACCCCCGGCAGGAGTCGAACCTGCGCGCACGGTTTAGGAAACCGCTGCTCTATCCACTGAGCTACGGGGGCGCCGGCCAAGGGTAGCGCCGCCTCTCGCGCGGTCGCCGCTCTATTCTCGCGCCGATGGCGTATTCGCCCGCCGACGACCGGTACGACTCGATGCCCTATCGGCGCTGCGGCGCCAGCGGCCTCAAGCTTCCGGCGATCTCGCTCGGGCTCTGGTGGAACTTCGGGCACGACCGGCCGCTCGAGACCAGCCGCGCGATCGTCCGGCGCGCCTTCGACCTCGGGATCGCGCACTTCGACCTCGCGAACAACTACGGGCCGCCGTACGGCTCAGCCGAGGAGAATTTCGGAAGCCTGCTCCGAAGCGATCTGCGGCCGTTCCGGGACGAGCTCGTAATCTCGACGAAAGCCGGCTATGACATGTGGCCGGGCCCCTACGGAGAGTGGGGCTCCCGGAAGTACCTCCTCGCGCGCCTCGATCAGAGCCTCGCGCGCCTGGGCCTCGAGTACGTGGACATCTTCTACTCGCACCGCTTCGATCCGGAGACTCCGCTCGAGGAGACGATGGGTGCGCTCGACACTGCCGTCCGGCAGGGAAAAGCGCTCTATGTCGGGATCTCCTCTTACTCGGCTGAGAAGACACGGGAAGCCGCGGCGATCCTCCGCGAGCTGGGCACGCCGCTCCTGATCCACCAGCCGTCGTACTCGATGCTGAACCGCTGGATCGAGCCGGAGCTCCTCGACGCTGTCGGCGAGCTCGGCGTCGGGTGCACCGTCTTCTCGCCGCTCGCCCAGGGCATGCTCACCGACAAGTACCTGGTTGAGATCCCCGAGGGCTCGCGGGCGAGCTGGACGAGCTCGCTCTCGCCGGATCTCCTGACCGACGATGCGCTCGCCAAGATTGGCGCGCTGAATGCGATCGCCGGGGAGCGAGGGCAGACGCTGGCGCAGATGGCCCTCGCGTGGACACTGCGCGATGCCCGCGTGACCTCCGCTCTGATCGGCGCGTCGAGCGTCGCCCAGCTCGAGGACAACGTGGCGGCGCTGGAGAACCTCGAGCTCGGGGACGACGAGCTCGCGGAGATCGACCGCTACGCGACCGAGAGCGAGATCAACATCTGGGCGGCGTCCAGTCGCGAGTAGCGCCGACGCTCACCGGCGAGCGGACCGCCGCCTATACCCTCGTTCGATGCCCGCTCGTTCCGAGATCCGAAACGTCGCGATCGTCGCGCACGTCGACCACGGCAAGACCACGCTCGTCGATGCCCTGCTCTGGGAGTCGGGCGCATTCCGCGAGAACCAGGACGTCGCCGAGCGCGTGCTCGACACGATGGACCTCGAGCGCGAGAAGGGCATCACGATCCTGGCCAAGAACACGGCCGTCCGCTACGGCGGGACGAAGATCAACATCGTCGACACGCCCGGCCACGCCGACTTCGGCGGTGAGGTCGAGCGCGGGCTGACGATGGTCGACGGCGTGCTCCTGCTCGTCGATGCGAGCGAAGGGCCGCTCCCGCAGACGCGATTCGTCTTGCGCAAGGCGCTCGAAGCGCGTCTGCCGGTCATCCTCGTCGTCAACAAGGTCGACCGCCCCGACGCGCGAATCGCCGCCGTCGTCAACGAGGTCTACGAGCTCTTCCTCGACCTCGACGCGGATGAGAGCCAGATCGAGTTCCCGATCGTCTACTGCAACGCGAAGGCGGGCCGCGCGTCGCTCGATCCCGACCCCGACGCGCTCGAAGAGGATCTTCGCCCGCTGCTCGACCTGATCCTCGAACGCATCCCGGCGCCCACCTACGAGGAGAACCACCCGTTGCAAGCGCTCGTCACCAACCTCGACGCATCGCCGTATGTCGGTCGCCTCGCGCTCTGCCGCGTCCTCCACGGGACGATCCGTCGGGCGCAGCAGGTCGCGTGGTGCCGCTCCGACGGGACGATCGAGCGCGCAAAGGTGACCGAGCTGTACGTGACCGAGGCCCTTGACCGCGTCGACGCCGAGGAGGCCGGCCCGGGAGAGATCATCGCGATCGCCGGGATCCCCGAGGTGACCATCGGGGAGACGCTCGCCGACCTCACCGACCCACGCCCGCTGCCCGTCATCTCGGTGGACGAGCCGTCGCTCTCGGTGACGATCGGGATCAACACCTCGCCGCTCTCGGGCCTCGACGGCAACAAGCTGACGGCGACCCTCGTGGAGAGCCGCCTGCGCGCGGAGCTCGTCGGCAACGTCTCGCTCCGCATCCTTGAGACCGAGTCGCCGGATGCCTGGGAGGTGCAGGGTCGCGGCGAGCTTCAGCTCGCGATCCTCGTCGAGCAGATGCGGCGTGAAGGCTTCGAGCTGACGGTCGGCAAGCCGCAGGTGGTCACGCGTGAGATCGAGGGCGTGCTGCACGAGCCGGTCGAGCGAGTGTCGATCGACGCGCCCGAGGACTA
>Ga0247727_10011926_pt1 | contig 15028 bp, 7 predicted proteins | sample WisWelCaveWW1625_FD_202498 | JGI IMG/M metagenome (GOLD analysis project Ga0247727, IMG submission 202498) | Biofilm microbial communities from Wishing Well Cave, Virginia, United States - WW16-25 | ecosystem: Environmental > Aquatic > Deep subsurface > Groundwater > Cave microbial mat | place... | reverse complement strand
CAGGGCAACCTGGTGCACCTGTTCGAGCGCGAGTGCTCGATCCAGCGCCGGCACCAGAAGCTGCTCGAGGAATGCCCGGCGACCGCGCTCGACGCCAAGCTCCGCGCGCGGATGGCCGAGGCGGCGCTGCGCTCGGCGGGGGCTGTGCGCTACGTCAACGCCGGGACGGTGGAGTTCCTGCTCGACGCGCGGGGCGAGTTCTACTTCATCGAGATGAACACTCGGATCCAGGTCGAGCACCCGGTGACCGAGACCGTGACCGGGATCGACCTGATCAAGGAGCAGATCCGCATCGCCGCGGGCGAGCCCTTGTCCTTCACCCAGGACGAGGTGACGATCACCGGCCACGCGATCGAATGCCGCATCAACGCCGAGGATCCGGATACGTTCACCCCGAGCCCGGGCCGGATCACGACGTTTCACCCGCCCGGCGGTCCCGGCGTGCGCCTCGACACGGCGTGCCACTCGGAGGCGGTGGTTCCCCCGTACTACGACTCGATGATCGCCAAGCTGATCGCCCGCGGGAACACGCGCGGGGAGGCGATCCTGCGCATGCGCCGCGCCCTCGAATCGTTCGTCATCGAGGGGATCCGCACGAACCTCCCGCTCCAGCAGCGGATCGTCAGCGAGGAGGACTTCGTGCGCGGCCGGATCAGCACCTCCTTCATGGAGCGCTTTCTCGCGCCCAAGGCCCCGCGCTAGCCGCTCACGGTCCGCAGGCGCCCGACGCCGGCACCTGGGGCGCGCCCGAGCTTTCCGAGCCGTAGGAGCTGGCCCTGCCATCGTCGTACTCGACGAGGTAGAAGAAGGCCTGACCCGCCGCAGGCAGCTCGGGATCCTCCTGGCCCTCCGTGCTCGTGTCGAGGGAAGCGGAATCGATGCAGGCGACCGATCCCAGGTTGATGAACGCGCCGGCGTGGACGATGTCGGCCAGTCGCCCGCGGATCACGTTGTAATGCCGGGCGCCCGGCACCGGGCCCCACGACACGACGGTTCCGGCGGAGGCGCTCGCGAGCGCGATCCGGATCGGATCGACGGTACCGCCCAGGTCGTGCGGCACGAGCACGTACCGCGCGGCCGGGGTCGCGTTCCCCGCGTCGTCGGTCGCCGTGTAGGTAATTGTGTAGATGCGACCGTCGCCATCGCCCCGGCGCTCGGCGCGCAGGGCCAGCGTCGAGTCGGCCGTGTCGAGCAGAGCATTCTGGATGTCGTCGATCGTGTCGCCGTCGCCCTCGCCGTCGTCCGGCTCGTTGCTCGACACGGCGTCGAGCACGACCGTCGGCGTGCTGCAGGCGTCCGCGGCCGACAGCGAGGCCGTGACGTCGATCATGCGGTGGTTGGGCGGCCAGAGCAGGTCAGACGAGAGTCCCACGGAGATCGCGGGCGCCGTCGTGTCCTGCACCGTGACGACGATCGTGTCCTCGTCGGTCTGGCCGAGCGCATCGGTCACGCGCAGCGTGATCGTGTGCACGCCGAGCGGGAGCGTCAGGGACAGCGTCTCGCCCGTGCCCAGCACGGCCTCGGCGCCAGGACCGGAGCTCTCGAGCCAATCGAAGCGCACAATGCCGTCGTGGGTGCCGGGTGTGGAGCTGGGGTCGGACGATCCCGTGCCGTCGAGCAGTACCGTCGCACCAAGCGGCGATTCGCACTCGACGAAGGACTCCGCTCGAGCGATCGCCACAGGCGGCCGGCAGGCCGCGCCATTGAGCGCCAGGTCGGCTTGACCGGCCTTTTCGAACGACACACAGTCCCGGGCTGCGGTTCCCGGGGCCATCACGCAGACCCTGGACGGCCCGTCGGGCAGGTCCGCGAGGTCGATCGAGGCCGGGAGCAGGCCACCCACGAAGGGCGTGACGCGCACCAGAAACTCCAGGATCGGGAGCTGAGCAGCCGTGGCCCGGGCCTCGTCCAGGGCTAGCGAGCTGAATCCGGCGACACACAGGTCGAGCGCCGCGCAGGTGCCACCGTCGACGTCGAACAGGCAGTCGCTGACGCTCACACCCCCCGCGTCGAAGCGCGCGCGAACCCAGGCCAGCGCGCTGCCCGTGCTGCTCTTGCGCATCCGGATCGTGTTGGTCCCGCCCACCTGCCAGAGCGACGCGAGCAGGGCCCCATCGGTGACGGCGAAGGTCTGGACTCCCGGCGAGCAGGCGCAGCGCACCGCCGGATCGAGGACCGTCGACCCCAGCAGCGTACCGTTGAGCGACAGCTCGAGCGTGTCCGCGGCGAGGCACGAGGTGGCCAGGATCTCGAACGTGATCGACTCCGGCGGCGCACCGCTGAGCGCGAACAGGCGGATCTCGCCCGTGAGGTCCGCTTCGATCGACTCGATGCGGGCCGCGAAGCATTCCCCGCCGTCCGCGTCGACCACGAGACAGGCCAGCGTCTCCTGCTGCAGCGGGTTGGCGATCGACGGGCACCGATCGCAGGCGTCACCGTCGGCATCGCCGTCGCCGTCGGCCTGGCCCGGGTTGACCGTCTGGGAGCAGTTGTCGCAGGCGTCGCCCAGCCCATCGCCGTCGGGGTCGGACTGGCTCGGGTTCGGCGCCTCGACGCAGTTGTCGCAGGTATCACCCACGCCGTCGAAGTCGGCATCGGTTTGGTCCGCGTTCGCCACGAGTGGGCAGTTGTCGACGTCGCCGCACACGACGTCGGCATCCACATCGTTGCCCGGGTCGAGCGGACAGGTGTCGCACGCGTCGCCGAGCCCGTCGCGATCCCGATCGAGCTGGGCAGACGCCACGGCGATCCCGGAGAGGAAGGCCAGGGGACTCGAGCCGACGATGGCCAGTGCGCCCGTCGTCCGATTCAGCCGGCGTAGAGAGAAGCCTCCGCCGGTGCGCAGGCCGGTGTAGAGCACGTCGTCCGGATCGAACTCGAGGACGTTGTGGGTCTGATCGGACGGGATCGCGACCGTCGTCAGGATCCTGCCGGTCAGCGGATCCAGCGTGTGGAGCGTCGCGTAGCTCTTCATGTACAACGTCCCTGCGGAGTCGAAGGCCACGCCGGTCCGGGCCGTCGTGCAGAAGCATTCGCCGACCCGTGTGGCCAGACCCGTCGCGAGGTCGATCGTCACCAGGTCGTCGACGGTCTCGGACCAACCGTACAGCACGCCCGTGGGGGAGAAGGCGATATCCGGGACCTGGTGGCCGGTGTTGCCTAGCACCATTCCCATGCCGGTCGTCGTGTCGAGGACGATCAGTTGATCCGGGTTGTTCTTCACCCCGTACAGGATGCCGGTCGTCGGATCGATGTCGATGCTCGTCACGTGGTTGAAGCCCGTCGGCCCGATCGTGCGCACGAGCGCACCGGTGGCGGTGTCGAGGACGTGCAGGCTCGCCGCGTGGCCCGACGCTCCGTCGACGGCGTACATCACGCCGCCGCCGCTGCTGTTGGGCGTGTCGGGACAGTTGTCGCAGGCGCTGCCCAGGCCGTCGCCGTCCGGGTCCGACTGGTCGGTGTTCAGGACGGACGGACAGTTGTCGCAGGCGTCGCCCAGCCCATCGCCGTCGGGGTCGGACTGGCTCGGGTTCGGCGCCTCGACGCAGTTGTCGCAGGTATCACCCACGCCGTCGAGGTCGGCATCGGCCTGGTCGACGTTGGCCGAGAGCGGGCAGTTGTCGATGTCCCCGCACAGACCGTCGCCGTCGGCGTCGTTGTCCGGATCGTCCGGGCACGGATCGCAGGCGTCTCCCGTGCCGTCACGGTCGCGGTCGGGTTGACCGAGGTAGGTCGGAAACGCGCGCGCGATCGCCGTGATCTGCTCGTTGCTCAGAAAGCCGCCGTTCGAGCGCGCCACCAGAACGTAGTAGATCGACGAGGCGCCGGCGAGCCCGGTGATCGTCTGCAAGTCGTTGTCCGTGCTCGCGGCAAAGCTGTGGGTAACTCCCGCCGAGGCTCCTGGCACGATGACGATGTGGTTGATCGACGGATCGGAGGTGCCGTAGACGCGCTTGACGAATACGCTCGCCCCTGGAACGGTCAAGACCGCGCCATCGACGGTGCCCGCGCCATCGGCGCCGTTGTTGCCGGTGATCGAGAACGACTCGATCGAGATGCCGACCGCGGCCATCACGAACAGACCCGGGTACTTCGCCGTGAAGTAGCGACTCCCGGGACCGAACGCCGTGTCCGCGCCCACGATCGCACCGTTGGTGTACGGGATCGCGCTGGCGCGGTTCGTGTTCAGGATGTTCCCGCCATCGTACATGTCGTTCCCGCCGTCCCCGATCGAGGTGCCCGTCGCACCGTCCGCGAAGAGGAACAGGTTCGGCACGAGCGCGGTGATCGTCGGATGGTCCGCGTCGAGGCTGGCCCGCACGCCCTCGATTCCGGAGGTGTCGCCCGGATTCGGATCGACCGGGCAGTTGTCGCAGACCTGGCCCACGTCGTCGCCGTCCGTGTCGGACTGGTCGACGTTGGCCACCGCCGGGCAGTTGTCGCAGGCGTTACCCAGGCCGTCGCCGTCCGGATCGACCTGGGTCGGGTTCGGGCTCCCGACGCAGTTGTCGCAGAGGTCGCCGACCCCGTCGCCGTCCGTGTCGGTCTGATCGGACGAGGACACACTCGGACAGTTGTCGACGGCACCGCACAGGCCGTCGCCGTCGGCGTCGTTCGCCGGATCGTGCGGGCACGGGTCGCAGCGGTCGCCGATCCCGTCGCGGTCGCGATCGGCTTGACCGCCCGAGATCGCGATTCCCGAGAGGAACGCGAGCGCATTCGAGCCGAGGCTGGTCAGCTCGCCCGTGCCTTGGTCGAGCGTGCGCAGGGAGAACCCGTCCCCGGTGCGCAGCCCGCTGAACAGCACGTCGCGCGGATCGAACTCGAGGGGGTTGCTCGTCTCGAACGGCGGGATCGGGGTCGTCGAGACGATGGTTCCGGTCGAGGGTTCCAGCACGTGGAGCGTTTCGAAGCTCTTCATGTACAGGGTCCCGGCGGAGTCGGCGGCCAGGCCCGTGAGCCCGGTCGGGCAGGAGCACTCACCGACGATCGTCGCCTGTCCTGTGCCGAGATCGATGGTCACCAGGTCGTCGTCGAACGAGCTCCAGCCGTACAGCGTTCCCGCAGGATCGAAGGTGATGTCAGGAATCTGTGCGCCCGTGCTGCCGATGACGGTTCCCGCGCCGGTCGTGACGTCGAGGACGAGCAACCGGCCCGGGCCGTTCGTCACGCCGTACAGGATCCCCGTCGTCGGGTCGAAGTCGATGCCCGTGACGTGATCGTAGCCGGTCGGCCCGATCGTCCGCAGCAGCGAGCCGTCCGCTGGGTCGAGCACGTGCAGGCTGGCCGAGTGGCCCGAGGCGCCGTCGACGGCGTACAGGACGGTCGGTCCGCCGTTGGGCTCGCCCGGACAGGTGTCGCAGGCCTGGCCGACGCCGTCGCCGTCCGGGTCGGCGTTCGCCGCATGCGGGCAGTTGTCGCAGACGCTGCCCACGCCGTCCACGTCCGGATCGGCCTGGTTCGGGTTGGCCGAGACGACACAGTTGTCGCACGCATCGCCGACCCCGTCCACGTCCGCGTCGGCCTGATCGGCGTTGCCGGCGAGCGGGCAGTTGTCGCAGACGTCCCCGTCGCCGTCGCCGTCCCCGTCGCTCTGGCTCGCGTCCGATGTGTCCACGCAGTTGTCGCAGACGTCGCCGTCCCCGTCGCCGTCGCCATCGCTCTGCTCCGCGTTGGCGTCCGCCGGACAGTTGTCGCAGGCATCGCCGACGCCGTCGGGCTCCGCGTCCGCCTGATCCGGGTTCGGGGCGAGGGGACAGGTGTCCTCGGTACAGGTGTTGAGCGGGAAGCCGGGATCTCCGAACCCATCGTGGTCGCGATCCGTGCACGAATCACAAGCGTCGCCGATCGCGTCCCGGTCGAAGTCGAGCTGATCGGGATTCGAGAGGCCGAGGCACGTATCGCACGCATCGCCCGCACCGTCGCCGTCCTCGTCGAGCTGGTCCGCATTCGCGGTCCGCGGGCAGTTGTCCACCGGGTTGAGTACGCCGTCCTGGTCGATATCGGTCACGTTCCCGAAACAGACCCCTGTCGGGCGAACGATCGTGCTGCTCGTGATCGTGGTCAGCAGGTTGCCGGTCGCGAGCTCGTAGACGCGCAGCCCACCCAGGACCGGGACGTAGAGGCGCTCGTCCGCTGGCTCGCGCGCCATCTGCTCGACGCCGAAGTAGCCGATGGCCGTAGTCACCGGAAGCTCGAGCAGCTGGGCTCCGAACTGACCCGTCGTCGGATCGTAGGTGAACGCACGGACAGCGGGGAGGCTGCCCGTCCTGCGCGCGAGAACCCGATCGCCTGAGCTGTCAAGGAACGCCGAGATCGCCTGCCCGGCGAGCGGCTCGGTGTCCAGGGTCACGAGTCCGGGAATCGAGAACGAGCGCATTTCGCCGGCGCTGGTCAGGACGACCCCCGTGGCGTCTCCCGGGGCGCAGTAGACGTTGACCGGATTGACGATCGAAAGCACTTCGCCGGTGTCGGTCAACTGGCCGCTCGCGTCGAGGACGAGTCTCCGGACCCGATCCGCGACGACCGAGGTTACGAGCACCGAGCCGTCCGCACAGACGTCGACCGAGTTGCAGTCATGGCCCAGGGGGAACGACTCGACCTCGGCGCGAGAGGTCACGTCGATCACGGACACGGGCTGAACGGCCGAGCCGTCGCAGACGAGCAAGAAACGCTCGTCCGCGGTGAACTCGGAGTCCTCGCCGAAGTTCGAGATCGGGATCGGGTTGATCCCGGCGGCGAGCGTCGGCGGGGAGGTCGTGAGGTCGATCACCCAGACCCGCCGGGCGAAGTCGGTGACGAAGCCGAGCGTCTGCTCGGCGTTGATCGAGCAGTCGAGGGCGCCCGAAGGACCCGGTCCAACGGCGACGGACCCCAGCACTGTGTTGGTGGCCGCGTCGAATACGGTCACTTGGTTCGTCTCGTCGGCCACCATGCCGAGCTGGATCCCGGCGCGGGTCGAGCCTGCGGAGAGGCAGGCCAGGAGAACAACCGCGGCACGCGAATTGTGGGACATGTTCCCCCCCCGGGAAGCGAAGTACCGCCTACGTACGCTGAAGGACGGAAAGGCGTCAAGCTGTTTTTGGGGCGGCGTGCCTCAGGCGAACCGTTTTTCGAGGAATCGGACGATCTCGGCCGATTCGTAGAGCGGCCGGCCGTCGACGAACAGGCACGGCACCTGGTCCTGGCCGCCGACTTCGACGAGCGTCCTGGCCGCGGCCTCCTCGCGCAGGATGTCGCGGTAGCGCACCGGCAGGCCGAGGCGCTCGATGGCTCGGAAGACGTGCTGGCAGTACGGGCAGGCGTCGAACTTGTACAGCTCGAGATCGACGACCTGTCCCACGCGCGTGCGGCAGCTCCCGTCGCCCCCACCACGGGCTCCGCGGCGACGTATGGCGTCCCAGAAGTCACGCGGGTTCATGGGTCTCATCCTCGCCCGGGTTCAGGCGTCATGTCCAAGGAACGAGTCAAAAAGTGTCAGCCGGTCCTCGCGCTTGACACTTATTTTCACGGAACCTAGATTCGCCCGCGCTCGCGGAAATCACGTTTCGCGGCGTTTTCCTCCGTGCGCCGGGCCGCGGCGCACCCATGGGGTCGAGGAGTCGCATGGCCGTCCGACTGGGGGAGATGCTGGTCAAGGCCGGGCTGATCACCCCGGAGCAGCTCCAGGAGGCGCTCGCCGTCCAGCAGAAGAACGGCGAGAAGGTCGGCTACAACCTGATCCGCCTGGGTCACGTCCGCGAAGACGACATCACGCAGCTCCTGTCCGAGCAGTACGGCGTGCCGTCGATCAACCTGCGGCACTTCGAGATCGACGGGACGGTGATCAGCCTCGTTCCCTCCGAGGTCGCGCAGAAGTACATGGTGCTCCCGGTGAACCGTACCGGGGCCACGCTGACGATCGCCATGGCCGACCCCACGAACGTGTTCGCCATGGACGACATCAAGTTCATGACCGGCTACAACGTCGAGCCGGTGGTGGCCAGCGAGATCGCGATCCGCGAGGCGATCGAGAAGTACTACGGATCGCAGCACGCGCTCGAGCTCAAGAAGGTCATGGACGAGATGGCCGAGGCGGAAGCCGAGGCGCTCGAGGTCCTCGAGGACCAGGAAGAGCTCGACCTGGCCTCGCTCGAGGCGGCGACGGAGGAAGCGCCGGTCGTCAAGCTGGTCAACATCATCCTGACCGACTCGATCAAGAAGACTGCCTCGGACATCCACATCGAGCCGTACGAGCGCGACTTCCGCGTGCGCTTCCGCATCGACGGCGTGCTGTACGAGATCATGCATCCGCCGATGAAGCTGCGCGACGCGATCACGAGTCGCATCAAGATCATGGCCAAGCTCGACATCTCGGAGAAGCGACTGCCGCAGGACGGCCGGATCAAGATCAAGATGAAGCTGCAGGGCAAGCAGAAGGAGATGGACTACCGCGTCTCCGTCCTGCCCACTCTGTTCGGCGAGAAGATCGTGCTGCGCCTGCTCGACAAGGACAACCTGATGCTCGACATGACCCGGCTCGGGTTCGAGCTGGAGTCGTTGGCCAAGTTCGAGCGTCAGATCCTCAAGCCCTACGGCATGGTGCTGGTGACCGGACCTACGGGATCGGGCAAGACGAACACCCTGTACTCGTCGATGCACCGGGTCAACACGCCCGAGACCAACATCATCACCGCCGAGGACCCGGTCGAGTTCAACCTGCACGGGATCAACCAGGTCCAGATGAAGGAGCAGATCGGCCTGAACTTCGCCGCCGCGCTGCGCTCGTTCCTGCGCCAGGACCCCAACATCATCCTGGTCGGCGAGATCCGTGACTTCGAGACGGCCGAGATCGCGGTCAAGGCGGCCTTGACCGGGCACCTGGTGCTGTCCACGCTGCACACCAACGACGCGCCGTCGACGATCAACCGTCTGATGAACATGGGCATCGAGCCGTTCCTGGTCGCCACCTCGGTGAATCTGATTTGCGCGCAGCGCCTGGTGCGCCGCATCTGCGGCGAGTGCAAGGAGACGATCAGCATGCCGACCCAGGCGCTGATCGACATCGGCTACAGCGCCGAGGACGCGGCGCGGATCGAGTTGCGCAAGGGACGCGGCTGCGCGAACTGCAACAACACGGGCTACCGGGGCCGCATCGGGTTGTACGAGGTGCTGGAGCTGTCGGACGAGCTGCGCGAGCTGATCCTGTCGGGCGCCTCGGCGATGGAACTGCGGCGCCAGGCGATCGAGGAGGGGATGTTCAGCCTGCGCCAGTCCGGGCTGTTCAAGATTCGGGACGGGATGACGACGGTCGAAGAGGTCGTGCGGGAGACGGTTCTATGACGCGCGAGCCGGGCCGTGGCCCCGCTCGCCGTGCGAGGCGCTAGCGATGGGCGTGACGATGCATCAGCTGCTGAAGACGCTGGTCGACCAGGGCGGGACCGACCTGCACATCACCACCAACTCGCCGCCGCAGATCCGCGTCGACGGCCGGATGATGCCGCTGCAGACGCCGCCGATGAGCCCGGCCGAGACCAAGAGCCTGGTGTACAGCGTGCTCTCGGACAGCCAGAAGCACCGGCTCGAGGAGAGCCTCGAGCTCGACTTCTCGTTCGGTGTCAAGGGGTTGGCGCGCTTCCGCGCCAACGTGTTCTTCCAGCGCGGCGCGGTGGCCGGCGCGTTCCGCACGATCCCGTGGGAGATCCGCTCGTTCCGGGACCTGAACCTGCCGGAGGTCGTCGCCCGGCTGTGCGACCGGCCGCGCGGGCTGATCCTGGTCACGGGTCCGACGGGCTCGGGCAAGTCGACGACCCTCGCGGCGATGCTGGACAAGGTCAACTCCGAGCGCAGCGAGCACATCGTCACGATCGAGGATCCGATCGAGTACCTGCACGGCCACAAGAAGTGCCTGGTCAACCAGCGTGAGCTGCACGCCGACACGCAGTCCTTCCCCAAGGCGTTGCGTGCCGTGCTGCGCCAGGATCCGGACGTGGTGCTGATCGGCGAGATGCGCGACCTCGAGACGATCGAATCGGCGCTGCGCATCGCCGAGACCGGCCACCTGACGTTCGCCACGCTGCACACGAACTCGGCGGCGCAGACGATCAACCGGATCATCGACGTCTTTCCGCCGCACCAGCAGTCGCAGGTCCGGGCCCAGCTGTCGCTGGTGCTGGAGGGGATCCTGTGCCAGTCGCTGCTGCCGCGGAGCAACGGCAGCGGACGCGTGCTGGCGATGGAGATCCTGATCCCGAACGCCGCGATCCGGAACCTGATCCGCGAGGACAAGGTGCACCAGATCTACTCGGCGATGCAGGTGGGCCAGCTCAAATACGGAATGCAGACGTTCAACCAGTCCCTCGCGACCCTGGTGCTGAAGAAGCAGATCGCGCGGGACCTCGCGCTGTCGATGTCTTCGAACGCGGAGGAGCTCGCCGAGATGATCGACCGGGGCGTGGGCGGGCTCCAGCCGGCGGGGGCAGGGGCGACGCGGAGCACGTCCCGGAGCTAGCAGGACGGAGGAGGTCGATCGATGCCGAGCTACAGTTGGAAGGGGCGGACGCGCGGCGGGAAGGTCCAGGAGGGCGTTCTCGTCGCCGAGAGCAAGGACGCGGCCATCACCGCGCTCCGGAAACAGCAGTTCATCGTCACCGCGGTGACCGAGCGGGGCAAGGAGTTCGCTCTGCCCAGGCCGGGGGGGCGGGTCTCGAGCAAGGAGGTCGCGATCTTCACCCGGCAGTTCTCGGTGATGATCGACGCCGGTCTGCCGCTGGTCCAGTGTCTCGAGATCCTGGGCTCGCAGCAGGAGAACCGCACGTTCCAGAAGATGCTGTTCCAGATCCGGCAGGACGTCGAGTCGGGGGCGACGCTCGCGGACTCCCTGCGCAAGCAGCCCAAGGCGTTCGACGACCTGTACTGCAACATGGTCGCCGCCGGCGAGGCCGGCGGCATCCTGGATACGATCCTGCAGCGCTTGTCGACCTACATCGAGAAGATCGTGAAGCTGCGGGCGGCGATCCGCTCGGCGATGGTCTACCCGACCGCGGTGATCCTGATCGCCGTCGGCGTGGTGTGGGTGATCCTGTGGAAGGTCATCCCGACCTTCGCCACGCTGTTCGAGGGGCTCGGCGCGAGCCTGCCGCTGCCGACGCGCATCACGATCGCACTGTCGCACTTTATCGGTGCGTTCTGGTGGATGATCTTCGGTGCGATCGGCCTCGGGCTGTACCTGATGTTCCGGTACCACAAGACGTACCACGGACGGCGACGCATCGACGCCCTCGTGCTGAAGATCCCGGTGCTCGGCTCGGTCGTGCGCAAGATCGCCGTGGCGCGGTTCTGCCGCACCCTCGGCACGCTCGTCTCCTCCGGCGTTCCGATCCTGGAGGCCCTGGAGATCACGGCGCGAACGTCGGGCAACGCGATCGTCGAAGACGCGATCCTGGCCACGCGCAAGAGCGTCGAGGAGGGCAAGACGATCTCCGAGCCGCTCAAGGCGTCCGACGTCTTCCCGCCGATGGTCGTGCAGATGGTGGCGGTCGGCGAACAGACCGGCGCGCTCGAGACGATGCTGAACAAGATCGCCGATTTCTACGAGGACGAGGTCGACGAGGCGACGGCGAACCTGCTCGCCCTGCTCGAGCCGGTGATGATCTGCTTCCTCGGCGTGGTCATCGGCGGCATCGTGATCTCGATGTACATGCCGATGTTCGACCTCATCAGCAAGATCGCCTGACCGGTCGGGGGCCCGCCACCGGCGGGCCCCCGACTGCGCGATGGGTGGGGCGACGATGGGCGGGGCAGGACACTCCCCACGCGAGGTCGAGTGGCTGACGCGTTGGCTGATGACGCTCCGCGGCGTCACGGTCACGACGCTCTTGATCTGCGCGTTCGGCGTCGAGCTGGTGCTGCGGCCGGGGATGACTCTGCGCCCGCTGTTCGGGCTCACGGCCGGGGCCTACGGCATGGTGCTGGCCTACGCGCTCCTGAACCGCTGGCTCTCGGGGCGGTCCGAGTTCGTGGCGCTCCAGCTCGTCGGGGACGCCTTGCTGGTGACCCTGTTCGTGCGCATCACGGGCGGCGTCGACAGCCCGATGTCGTTCCTCTACTTGCTGCCGATCTCGGTCGCCGCGCTGGCGCTGTACCGGCGCGGCGGGATGGCGATGGCGTTGGGCTGCTGGCTGCTCTACGGCGCGTTCGTGCTGGCGCCGGCGGGGCTCGGCGCGGACGGCGCGGCGCGCGCCGAGCCGGGTCGCGTGGCCTACCTGGCGTTGGCGCACCTGGTGGCCGTCGTGGCCTTCGGCGCCCTGTCGTCGTACCTGTCCGAGCGCCTGCGGATCCAGGGGCGCGAGCTCGACGAACGACGCGGCGCGCTGGCGCGACTCAAGGCGCTGAACGAGAACATCATCGAGTCGATCAACAGCGGCCTGATCACGACGGACCTCGGCGGACGCATCAACTTCCTGAACCGGGGCGGGGCGGAGATCCTGGGGGCGGCTCCACGCGAGGTGGAGAGTCGCTCGATCGCCGAGCTGCTTCGGCTGACCGACGACTTCGTGGACGACATCCGCCGTCGCCTGCTCGCGAACCGGCGCTTTCGCTTCGAGCGCTTTCACGAAACCGCGGACGGGCGACGGATCTTCCTCGGCATCGCCGTGTCGAACCTGCACGACCGGCAGGGCCAGCCGCTGGGCTACATCTTCATCTTCCAGGACCTGACCGAGATCCGCGCGCTCGAGGACGACATGCGCCTGAAGGAGCGGATGGTCGCCCTGGGCGAGATGGCGGCGGGGATGGCCCACGAGCTGCGCAACCCGCTGGCCGCGATCAGCGGGGCGGTGCAGTACCTGAAGGACGGACTGCCGCCCGGGGGGGAAACGCGCGAGCTGATGGACATCATCCTGCGTGAGTCGCAACGGCTCGACCAGACGATCCGCGACTTCCTGACCTTCGCCCGGCCCGGCGGGTACGCGCCGGCGCCGCTCGATCTCGTGCGGCTGATCGAGGATCACGCCAAGCTGCTGCGCAAGAGCCGGGAGTGCACGCCGCACCACCGCGTCGAGGTCCTCGCTCCGAGCGGGGGGCTGACCGTCGATGCGGACGGCAACCGGCTCAAACAGGTGTTCTGGAACCTGGCGACCAACGCGCTCAAGGCGATGCCCGAGGGCGGGTGCCTGTGCATCGTGGTCCGCGCGCGCGGCGCGGACCAGGTCGAGATCCGCTTCGAGGACGAGGGACGGGGGATGGACGAGGCGACGCTGGCCCGCTACTTCCAGCCGTTCAGCGGCACCTTTCCCGCTGGGACGGGGCTCGGGGCGGCGATCGTCTATCGCCTCGTCGCCGAGCACGGAGGGAGCGTTCACGTCGAAAGCGCTCCCGACCGCGGCACTTGCGTGCGCATCGAGCTGCCGCGCCGCGCCCGCGCCGTACCGTCGGCGCCCGCGTCCGAACCGCGGCTCGCGGCCGTGGGAGGTTGATTCGTGAGCCGCATCCTGGTGGTCGAGGACGAGAAGAGCATGCGCGACCTGCTGGCGCTGATCCTGCGCAAAGAGGGCCACGCGGTCGAGACGATCGAAACCGCCGATCGCGGGTGCGAGCGCGTCGGCGGGGAGGAGACGTTTGACCTCGTGATCAGCGACATCTCGATGCCCGGTGCGTCGGGGCTCGACCTGTTGCGGCACGTAAGGCGGACCAGCCCGCGAACCGCGGTGGTCCTGATGACCGCCTACGGCACGAAGCAGACCGCGATCGACGCCCTGAACGAAGGCGCGAGCTACTACGTCGAGAAGCCGTTCGACCTCGACGAGATGAAGGTCGTGGTGCGCAAGACGCTCGAGCAGCGGCGCCTGGCCCGCGAGAACGAGGACCTGCGCGACCAGAACCGCGGCCTGCGCGCCGAGCTGACCGGCCGCTACCGGTTCGACGGCCTCGTCGGCCGGAGCGCGCGGATGCGCGCGATCTGCGAGCTCGTCGAACGCGTCGCCGGCACGAACAGCACGATCATGATCTCGGGCGAGTCGGGAACCGGCAAGGAGCTGATCGCACGCGCCGTGCACTACAACTCGCCGCGCCGCGATCGGCCGTTCGTGTCGATCAATTGCGGCGCGCTTCCCGACGAGCTGCTGGAGAGCGAGCTGTTCGGTCACACGAAGGGCTCGTTCACCGGCGCGACGGCGAGCAAGCAGGGGCTGTTCGAGGCCGCGGACGGCGGGACGATCTTCCTCGACGAGATCGGCGAGACCTCGCCAGCGATGCAGATCAAGCTGCTGCGCGTGCTGCAGGAGCGCCGGATCCGGCGGGTCGGCGACACGCAGGAGCGCGACGTCGACGTGCGCGTGATCACGGCGACGAACCAGGACCTCGAGCGGATGGTGCACGAGAAGGCGTTCCGCGAGGATCTGTTCTACCGCGTCAACGTGATCGCGATCCGCATGCCGCCGTTGCGCGAGAAGCCCGAGGACATCCCGGCTCTGGCCGAGCACTTCCTCGAGAAGTACCGCGTGCTCGTGGGCAAGCCGATCCAGGGTATCTCGAAGGCGGCGATGGAGTGCCTCGAGCAGTACTCCTGGCCGGGCAACGTGCGCCAGCTGGAGAACGTCGTCGAGCGCGCCGTAGCACTCGAGGCGACGGACCAGATCCAGCCGGAGAGCTTGCCCGCCGAGGTCCGGACGGGCCGCGCCGCCCGGCCCGAGCCGGACGTGGTGTTGCCCGACGGCGGGATCGACCTCGAGGAGCACCTCGAGGCGCTGCGACGGCGCTACATGGTCGAGGCGCTGCACCGCTCGGCCTGCGTCCAGACCCGGGCGGCCGAGCTCTTGGGCATGACGTTCCGCTCGTTCCGCTACTTCGCGAAGAAGTACGAGCTCACGCAGCGAGACGGGGCGGCGGAGCCCGAGCGAGAGGTCGAGGAGCCGGCGCTGTCGGCCGAGCCATCGTGACGTAGAATGTCACTCGACCCTCTCCAAACCGACAGCGCGGGGCAGCCGGAGCGCGGGCGGCCTATGAGGCTCGAGCGGAGAAGTCGTTGAAGGCGAGTGGTTTACGGCTATCG
>Ga0247727_10011925_pt1 | contig 15030 bp, 11 predicted proteins | sample WisWelCaveWW1625_FD_202498 | JGI IMG/M metagenome (GOLD analysis project Ga0247727, IMG submission 202498) | Biofilm microbial communities from Wishing Well Cave, Virginia, United States - WW16-25 | ecosystem: Environmental > Aquatic > Deep subsurface > Groundwater > Cave microbial mat | place... | reverse complement strand
ATCACCATCAATCTCCTTCAACAAGAACCTTCCCCTCGAAGCATCAACCGAAAACGTCTCCTCGCTGCCTGTGACAATCACTTCCTCGCTACCGTCCTATTTAAAATTTAGATGCGATTGCCCTGCCACCGGCCGGCGGCTTTATACGGTCTAATATTACTTCTGCGATGGCAAGCGAGGCGGTAGCCGCGGGAGATGGCACGTTGCGCACATGCATCATGCCGCGGTCATACACAAGATTGAAATCATCAACCAGAGCTCCCTTGCGATCCAAAGCCTGTGCCCGAACGCCGCTTGGCGATGCGACAAGATCGGCATCGCGAATCTCAGGAACCAGCCGCCTCAACGCGCTCACGAAAGCAGGCTTGTAAAACGAGCGCCGCAATTCGCCCAAACCATAGCGCCAGTGATGGCCTAACAACTTCCAGAGCCCGGGAAAAGCGAGTATTTCCGCCGCATCCCGCAGGTCGATATCATATTTGCGGTAACCTTCGCGCTTGAGCGCAAGCACAGCGTTGGGTCCGGCATGTAAAGCGCCATGAATATCACGGGTAAAGTGCGCGCCTAAAAATGGAAACAGCGCATCCGGAACGGGATAAATCATCGATCGAACCAGCCCAGCGCGCTCCGGCACAACGGCATAATATTCGCCACGAAAAGGCACGATTTGCAAATCATGATCTGCCCCGCTTTTTCGGCTCAAGCGATCCGCGTAAAGGCCGGCGCAATTGATGATAGTCTCTGCAAGAACTTCCTCGCCGCTAGCAAGCAGAATTCTCAGATTTCCCGCTTCACGGATGATACGCTTTACGCGGGCGCCGGTTCGAACATGACCGCCGGCTGAAGCAACACTCCCAGCAAGGGCTTGGGCAACCTGGGCGTAATCCACAACTCCCGCTCCCGGCACACGAAGCGCACGCAAGCCCGTGGCGCAAGGCTCTATTTCCTTCAGTCGTTCAGGCCCGATCAACTCTAAATTCGGCACGCCGTTTGCCTTTCCCTGTTCATACAATCGCTCAAGGCCTGTCAGCTCTTGCGGGGATGTGGCTACAATCACTTTTCCAGAAATTCGATAAGGGATGCGGTTGAGGCGGCAAAATTCAAGCATCATTGCGGCGCCCCGGACGCACAAAGCGGCTTTCAAGGATCCGGGACGGTAATAAATACCTGAATGGATGACCCCGCTGTTATGCGAAGTCTGATGGCGAGCGGTGCCGTCTTCTTTCTCAAGAAGGATTAAGCGCGTCTGCGGGTATCGCGCAAGCCATGCGCGGGCGCTTGCTAGCCCCACAATACCTCCGCCGATAACGGCGACGGTATAGCGGGCTGTGGGCATGGAGCTGCTTATTTAGAGGCGGGAAGCCGCACCGTTTGTACCCATTGTCCAATGGCCGCAACCACCTGTTGGACAGCCTCTGCAGAAAGTTCGGGGTACATTGGCAGTGCAAGAACCTGGCGCGCAGCGTTCTCTGCGTTCGGAAAGCGCTCTTGAGCGCTCGCAAGCGAGCTCAGCGCAGGCTGCGATGGAATAGTGCCCGGGTACGCGATCTGTGTGGCGATACCCGCCTGCGTTAGCGCCTTCTGCAAACGGTCGCGCTGCTCGGTCCGCACGCAATATAAGTGGTACACGTGCCGGTAGCCGGCATGCTCAAAGGGCAAAATAATATCCGTAAGGCGCGCGGCGGCAAATGCCTCGTTATAAGTATGGGCGTTGCGGCGTCGCGCTTGGTTCCAGGAATCGATGTGGCGCAGCTTTACCCGAAGAATAGCGGCTTGTATTTCGTCTAAGCGGCTGTTCGTGCCGATCTGAACATGCTGGTATTTTTCCGGGCTGCCGTGCGCGCGTAAGAGCCGAATTTGAGCCGCCGCCCTATCGTCATTAGTCACGACAATACCGCCGTCTCCATAGCCGCCCAGATTCTTGGTGGGGAAAAAACTAAATGCACCGGCATCCCCTAAACCACCGACACGCTTTCCCTGAACCTCGGCGCCAATTGCTTGCGCGGCATCTTCAATGACCCGCAAATCGTGCGCTTTAGCCAATCGCATCAGGTCTTCCATAGGAGCAGGGTACCCATACAAGTGAACGGGAATAATCGCTTTTGTTTTGGGAGTGATCGCCTTCTTGATTTGGCTCACAGATAGATTGTACGTATCGGGCTCGATATCCACAAAAACAGGAAGCGCGCCCGTCGCAAGGATCGCTCCAGCTGTGGCAAAAAAGCTAAAGGCGGTCGTGATCACTTCATCGCCCTGCTTGACGCCGTATGCGCGAAGGGCCAATTCCAAGGCGTCGGTGCCTGAAGCAACCGCGACCGCGTGCTTGCAGTCGCAAAAAGCTGCAATTTCTTGCTCAAACTGCCTTACTTCAGGACCTAAAATAAATTGACCGCTATCCAGCACGCACTGGATAGCGGCATTGATCTCGGAGCGGATGCTTTGGTATTGCGCCCGCAAGTCGATAAGCGGAACTTGCGTCGGCATTACTTGCCGGGAGGATTCGCCTTGAACCAATCAACCGTTTTGCGCAAACCTTCAGCGAAATTAACAGATCCCTTCCACTTGAGAAGTTTCATAGCTTTGCTGGGATCAGCCAACGTGCGGCGCACATCGCCAGGCCGTGGCGGGATAAGCTTAGGCTTAATGTTCAAACCCATGATCTTGTTAAGCTGCTCGAGCAAATCTAGCACCGTATGCTCTTCGCCTAGCGCAATGTTGAACGACTCGCCGCCAACACCGGGCGTTTGGGAGGCCAAAATCGTACCTTCAACGACATTATCGACGTAGGTAAAGTCGCGCGATTGCTTGCCGTCGCCATAGATCGGCGGCTGCTCGCCCTTCATCAAGCAAACGATAAATTTGGGCACAACCACCGCGTACTCATTTTCCAAGCTCTGCCTAGGCCCAAACACATTGAAATAGCGCACGGAAACGGCTTCCAGCTTAAAACCGCGCCAAAAAAGACCGCAAAAGAGCTCATCCGCGAGCTTCGATGCGGCATAGGGCGAAATCGGCCGCGTCGGCATATCCTCATTAAGCGGCATCTTATCCGTATCGCCGTATACCGAGCTTGAGGACACGCACACAAAACGCTTCACTTTTTCTTTCACAGCTTCCTCAAGCAAGCTCACTGTCGCCAGCACGTTGACGTCGGTATAACCGTACGGATCGGCCATCGATTTAGGAACGCTCCGCCAAGCCGCGGCGTGAATCACGTACTCGATCTCCTTCATCGCCTTCTTGACCAGCGCGCGGTCGCGGATATCGCCCTTCAAAAATTCAACCTTATCCTTGATGTGCGAAAGATTCTCCAGGCGTCCGGATGACAGATCGTCGATCACTCGGACTTGATGGCCTTTGCGCAGCAGCGCTTCCGTGATATGGGAAGCGATAAAACCCGCGCCACCCGTGACGAGATATCGTGACATCATTCCTCCCTATAAGATGCTTGTACGTTTACAAACTGACAATCTTCGGCGAGCTGACGCCGGAAGAGCCGTATTGATTGCGCGTATCCAAAACTACCGGCGCATGCCGCAAAACTAAATCATAATCGACATTCGAGTGGTTCGTCAGTACCACTACCGCCTCAACAGCCTTCAGATTCTGCACAGTCAACGCAGTGGAGGCAACGCGCCGGCCGTTGAGCTCGCAAGAAGGCACATACGGATCATGGTAGAGCACCACAGCCCCCTGCTCATCCAGCAAACGGGCAACATCAAAAGCCGGAGAATCCCGCAAATCGTTTACATCCTTCTTATAAGCCAGGCCTAAAAGCAGGATCTTCGAGCCATTGAGCGCCTTGCGCCTGCCGTTAAGCGCGCGCACAACTTGCTCAACGACATGCTCAGGCATCGCGCCATTAATCTGTGTAGCCAGCTCGATGAAGCGCGCCTCAAAACCGTGAACGCGTGTCTTCCAAGCTAGATACACAGGGTCTGATGGAATGCAGTGTCCGCCGATTCCAGGGCCAGGATAGAATGCCATAAATCCAAAGGGCTTGCTCTTTGCGGCGTCAATCACTTCCCAGACATTGATCCCCAACCGGGAGCAAATGAGCGCCATCTCGTTCACCAGCCCGATGTTGACAGCCCGAAATGTGTTCTCGAGCAGTTTGGCCATTTCCGCAGCCTGGGTTGATGAAACCGAAATCGTTTTATGAATGATCGCCCCGTACAGAGCCGTGGCAAGCTTGGTGCACACCGCCGTCGTTCCGCCGATTACTTTGGGAATCGTTCGCGTCGTGTAGGTGGGGTTGCCTGGATCAATGCGTTCAGGCGAGAACGCCAAACAGAAATCTTTGCCGACCTTTAAGCCTTTAGCCTCAAGCGCGGGCCGGATCACCTCATCGGTCGTTCCAGGATAGGTCGTGCTTTCAAGCACGATAAGCTGGCCGCGGCGCACATTCTCCGCCACCTCACGTGTAGCCGAAACAATGTACGACATGTCCGGCTCGCGCGTTTTACGCAGCGGAGTCGGCACGCAGATGATAACGGCGTCCTGATCGCGGAGAACGTCGAACTTGTCGGTCGCGGACAGGCGCTTGGTTTTGCCCATAGCCTTTAAATCTTCACTCGATACATCGAGGATGTAGGATTTGCCCGTATTGACGCCGTCGACGCGTTTTCTATCTAGATCGATGCCGGTCACCGTGAACCCTTCGCGGGCAAACTCGACGGCCAGTGGTAATCCCACGTAACCCAAACCAATCACGCTTATACGCGCCTTGCGCTGTTCGATGCGCTCGGCCAAAATCTTAAGCGGTCCTGAGATATTTTCTTGCCGTCGTGCCATTTCTTTTTGCTCCTCGCCTAGGTGCGTTTTGCCCCGATGGAATGTTAGCCGCGCCGCTGTGCGCCTCGGCCGACGCCGCTATAGCGGAACCCAAGCTGGCGCATCTGTTGCGGGTCGTATAGATTCCGCCCATCCACCAGAACCGGCTGCCGCATGAGTTTCTTGATCTTCTTGAAATCGAGCCCTTTAAACTCCGGCCAATCCGTGACCAGCGCCAAACAATCGGCGTCTCGCGCCACCTCGTACGCATTCTTGCAGAAAGTGACGTTCTTCAAAAGCGGCTTGGCTTCAGGCATCGCCTGCGGATCGAAAGCGCGAATCTTGGCGCCTTCTTCCTGCAGCAAGCGGATGATCTCGATGGAGGGAGCAAAACGCATGTCATCGGTGTCCGGCTTGAAGGAAAGCCCAAGAATACCGATCGTTTTTCCCGGCAGATTCCAAATGCTCTCACCGATGCGCTTCACGAAATACGACTGCTGATCCGTGTTCACTTGAACAACTGAACGCAACAATTGAAAGTCATAGCCCAGTTTCTCAGCGATGCGGATAAAAGCTTCCAAGTCTTTTGGAAAGCAAAAACCGCCGTATCCCACACCCGCGTTCAAGAAAGAGCGCTGGATACGCCCATCCATCCCCATACCATCGGCCACTCTTATGACATCCGCGCCTACAAGATCGCAAATGCGGGCGACGGCGTTCATAAATGAGATCTTCATGGCTAGGAAAGAGTTGGAGGCGTGCTTAATCAATTCGGAACTTTTTACATCGGTAACGATAATAGGCACCTTAAGCGGCTGGTAAAGCTTCATCAAAAGATCCCGCGCACGGTCGCTCTCAACACCCAGCACCACGCGGTCCGGCTGCATAAAATCCTTAACCCCTGAGCCTTCCCTGAGAAATTCCGGATTCGAAGCGACATCAAATGTGACTTTCTTGCGGACAAAATTCTGAAGCGTTTGCTTGACCCATTCGCCTGTCTGCACCGGAACGGTGCTCTTTTCAACCACAAGGCGGTAACCTGTCATGGCGCGTGCCATTTGCCGGCAGACATGCTCGACCGTGCTCAGATCGGCTTCGCCGTTGGGCCTAGGCGGCGTCCCAACGCAAATGAACAAAATTTGGGCTTTCTTAACCGCCACGGCAATGGAATCGGTGCAAATCAGGCGCTTTTCCTTAATGCCGCGCTTGAGCAGCTCATCAAGCCCAGGCTCGTAGAACCACGACTTGCCTCGCCTGATTCCGGCGAGTTTATTCTCGTCATTATCCACCATGATGACCTGATGGCCAAGTTCGGCAAAACAGGCACCGGTCACCAAACCGACATGCCCTGCGCCGATAATGGCAATGTCCATGCGTTATCCCCCTGACACTGGTTACAACATAAACTCTCTAAGGTAAATAATCAAAGTAGTATACGCAAATTTAGCGGATTCTTCAAGGTGAGCCTAGAGAATTGTCTAGAATAACCTGCCCGAGATTGCATGCAGCTAAGCTACTGCACCGGTGAAAACGGGCTGCTTTGCGAGCCGATCTTGGGCTGGTGGTAACCCGTTTCCATTTCCACAGGGATGTCTGGAAAAGCTTTTAACGTAAAAGTAAGGAAAAGTTCCTCGCCATACTCTCGATCGACACGGTACACCAGATGCCCTACCCAATCATGAAGATCGCGTTTAAAGCCGTATTGGAACTCACGCAGGTTGTGAAGGCGCTTAGAGCTTGCCTTCACCTCTTTCCACGTGAACCGATGGAAAGTCGTCAGTTGCCATTTTTCGCTCAAACGAAGGTCATATTGAAGAACATCCTCGGTTTTATCATTAGCGGAATACCGGTGCCCTAACCCCAGGTACCATTGGCCGAGCGGCATAAATGAGAGATCCGACTGTCCGCCTGTTTCATAACCATGCGGCATTGGCGCCACCAGGCTGGGAGCATGCGCAGCATCGTTATATTCGTGGCCTCCCAACATCACGAGATCCACATTCCAAGTTGGAATGCGGCTGTCGCGCAAACCTTTTGGAAAGTGGCTGAGGTACGTGAGGTTAGACTCCATGCGCATCCAAGACCACGGAAAAGCTTCCAACTTGAACGCCCAGTCCCCGTATCTGCCGCCTGCGGAGTTGCCGCTGCTCTTAAAGCTGTAGGGCAATTCGGTCAGAAACCGAACGAGGTCGACGCTTGAGAGCTTACCGTTCTGGCCTTTCCTTCTGGTTTGCAGTTTGTTCTCAAGGCCCAAGGTCACCGAATTGCCTGCGCCGCTGGCAGCTGGGAACTCAAAATCTGCGTTGGGAGCCGTCGGCTCATGCACATAGCTATAAGATGCCGTAGGTGTCAGCACATGACGCAACCCATTTAGGTCAAGCCCAGCAAAATCGCTGGTCGTTGGAAACATGCGAAAGAACTTAAGGCTGGCGTTAGCACCCGCGATAAATTGGCCGACCACCTCGTCTCGTTTGCTGCCCGAGCGATCGCGCGTGTAATAAGACTGGCGCATGCCCACGCGAGGCGTCAGTTCGATTGGCTGAAGCTGGCTTACGGCGTAGCTGAACTCTTGAAGCCAATCGGTGCGCACCATGTGTTGATTGACATCCGAGTGCCTGGTTTTACTCTGCAGATTGGCCGCTTGAAATGCGCTTTTAGAGAAAAACCACGTATCCCCGATACGTTTCTGGCGCACGTCTAAAATAACCTGCGGCAGTATTTCATTGACTGATTCGAACCGGTGCAAGCGCTTCTGTAGCAAACCCGCCAAACTGAAATCGGGCGTATTTTTCACAATCGATACGAAGCTCCGGTTGTTGTCATCCAAGACATATTCGTCCCTAAACAAAAACTCCTTGCGAAAATTTTCATCGCTTTGTTTTTGGAAATCGGTAACGACGAGAGTGTCTTCTAGCGGCTTCCATTGGTGCCTCCATAAAACCCGATACCGGTTATGATCCGCTCCCTTTGGTAAGGTCCGTTTCGGATCAATCTCGGTACGGTTAGGCTCTTCGTTAAAGTACAATTTCATAAGCCCACGGCCATCCAGGGGATGCTCGATTTGATAATCAAGCCCGGTTCCCCATCCGAAATTCCTCCGCCAATCCAGCTTAACCGTTCCCTCTTGGCTGTATCCTTGCCAAGAGGGCAATTCATAGCGATAACCACCCAACACGAATGCGCCCCATGGCTTCTTTTTACCTGGAATGATGAAAAACGGCATATTGCGGTCCGCCACTGAAAGGTAAGGCAAATAAAACAACGGCACTTTCTCCACAAAAAAAGCGGCGTTGCGGATTTTGGCCGCCCTATCCTCGCTGAAGACAGTAGAACGCCTTCCGGCAAAACGAAAGTGCGGCGGCTCCAAGTCACAAGAAGTGAGGTAGCCCGGCGTCACTTGATAGACACCTTCGGCGATGGTTTCTATAGAACGGCCGTGCTGAAACCAAGGGGGCGTGGAAATGGTGCCTTGGAGAAACCTTCCCTTTTTAGTCTTGAAATTGTAATGGATGAAATCACTGCGGAAGAATTGTTTTCCTTGCTGAAGGCGCACTTGGCCTTGCGCATACACATCGCCTGTATCCGTAAAGAGCGTCATGTGGTCGCACCACAGCACAGCCCCTTCAAATAAAACCTCAACATCGCCTTCAGCCAAAGCCATATTGCGGTCGGGCGCGACGCTCATCCGGCGCGCATTGATCTGAACCCCGCCGCCCGGCGGCTTGCCCACATCACCGCTGAGTTGTGGGATAACAGCTTCCTCAATCAGATCCGATTCGCCCGCAATCGGCGCGATTTCTGAAACATCCGCTGTCGATAGAGTTTCGCTGGGAGTTGGCGAAGACTCAGGAGGCTGCAGCTGTGCGTCAATCGGCTCCACAAGCTCAGGCGGTCTTGGGCTTGATTCACTTTCCGAGGGTTTTATCGCTTCGACCGGCTTTGATTTTTTGGGTTCCTTGGTGAGTTTGCGTTTGGCAACTTTGCGCTCGCGCGGCCGGTCTTGATTTAAAGCCTTTTCTTTTGAGCGAGTGACTTGCTCGTCCCAGTGACGCGCTTCTTGATCCCAGTCGCGTTCTTGCTGTTTGCGCGAACGCTTTCCACGGCCGCGATCGGTCTCTTCGTTTTTAATCTGCCGTTTGAGCTTCTCCTGTTCCTCATCCGATAAGCGAGGAATCAGCTTGCTTGGCGCAAGGCGGGATTCACACATTTCGCGATAGGCCAGCGCCCAAGGGTCATTCGGCGTGATTGCTAAAACTTGATCCAGCAAGTCCGCGGCTTCATCATAGGCGCCTTGCTTAAGCTTAGTTTTAGCCGAATTCCAAAGCTCGCTCACATCGATGTTGTTAGGTTGGATGCTGGCGGCAGGCTGCGAATCGGATGGAGCATCGCTCGCCAAAGAGCTACTGGCGGTCAGGCAAATGACGCATGCCAAGGGCACGGATAAAAATAAGAATTTGATGCAGGTACCGCTTGTTTTCAACAGGAGGCCGCTCCTTTATACCAGCTCACGCACGCGGCCTGCGCGAAGAAGGTCTCGAATCGCGGTTCTGCAGCATGGTTTTTGCATGAGCAGGCAACTGTTCCCAATCGCTAAGAAACCGGGCGAGCCCTTTATCCGTCAGCGGGTGCTTCACAAGCGATTCTAATACGCCAAACGGCATAGTGCCGATGTCGGCACCGATTTTTGCCGCTTCAACTACATGCAGCGGATGGCGGATGCTCGCAACAAGAATCTGCGTAGAAAAAGCATAGTTAGTGTAGATCGTTTTAATGTCGCGGATCAAAGCCATCCCATCCGCGCTTATATCATCCAAGCGGCCTACAAAAGGTGAAATAAAATAAGCGCCGGCTTTAGCGGCAAGCAAAGCTTGCGTGGCCGAGAAACAAAGCGTCACGTTGACATGGATGCCGGACTGCGTCAGCTCGCGCGTGGCTTTGAGCCCTTCCTTCGTGAGCGGGCATTTGACCACGATATGCTTGTGGAGCTTGGCGAAAGTTTTTCCTTCCTTAACCATGCCCGCCGCATCTTGCGATATGGTTTCCATACTCACAGGACCACTGACTACCTCGCAAATTTCTTTGAGCAACGAGAAGAACTCGCGCCCTTCCTTAGCGACTAAGCTTGGATTGGTGGTCACGCCATCGATCGCGCCCCAACTTGCCGCTTCACGAATCTCTTTTATATTCGCCGAATCGAGAAAAATTTTCATCGGTGCCGCCTTCCTGCTTTACGTTGCTTTTGATCGCTCTATTGCGTTTTTACGCCTTCTCGCGCGACATGCAGCGTAACATGCGATGCGCAACAATTCTAGTCCCCAATCAAGACAGCCCGCCATGCGCTAACGCTCAGCGAGCATCACTTTGTTTCGGCCCGATCGTTTGGCGGCAAGCAGCGCCCGATCAGCCTGTTCGATAAGCTCATGAAGCGTGGACGCGTGCTCAGGATACGCCGCCATGCCGGCGCTGATCGTTTGCGTCAAGAGCTCATCGTAAGCCTGAATCGGATGCACCTCTACCAGTTGGCGCAGCCGCTGGGCGATCGGCATTCCCTGATCGGCGTTGGTTTCGATCAAGAGCAGCACGAACTCTTCGCCGCCGTATCGCGCCATCAAGTCAACATCCCGCAAATGCTGCTGCAGTAATTGAGAAACAGAGCGCAAGACAACATCCCCAACAAGATGGCCGTAGGTGTCGTTTTTTTCTTTAAAATGATCCAGATCCATCATGATTAGGGCGCAGGAAAGTCCATGTCGGCGCGAGCGCTCCAGCTCTTCTTCAGCGCGTTCGAGAAAATGCCTGCGAACAAAAAGCCCGGTAAGCGCGTCCGTCACCGCAAGCGCTTCTACCTGCTGGTAAAGCCTTACTCGCGATAGCTGCAAGCTCAGCTGATTGCAAATGACCATAAAAGTACGTTCTTGAGGCGCCTGCAAATCTTCGGCAATCAAGGCGCCGATCGGGCGCTGCTCCTGCCAGAGAACCGCCCATGCCAGCCCTTGCACCGCCTGGTCGCGAAAGACACCCTGACCGTGCGGTGCCTGGGCAGACAACCCCCTCACCTGCTCGGCCAAAATCGCCTCCGTAGCCTCTGGTGCGCCGTGATTCACGAAAACGAGTCTTCCCTGCTCACCCAAAGAGGCTCGAAAAAAATGCGGCGACGCGCCCGAAAGATCCAGAAGCCTAAGCCCTTTTACCCGCAGCATGCGGGGGGCTAAATCCAATAGGGCCACGAACAATTCTTGCGCGTGTAAAGCGCGCGACGTTTCCTTTGTTACATGATAAAGCTCGGTGAGTTCTGCTATCTGCCGATCAAGCTGCTGCGTTGAGGCTTCCAGCGATAGAAGAGATCTCGCGGATTCGGACAAGCGCATCATGCGCTCGGCCTGCTGGTGTTGGCGATGTTTCAGATGTTGCATACTGCGGTGTTGTTCTCTGTCAAGAAACCAAGGGCCAAGAACCAACACAGCTAATTGCAGCCACCCTATCCAACTTACGAGTAACGGCGCGTAATAGGCGGCAAACAGCAGCGTCGTCATACCCGTCAGCAGAATAGTCCAAATCCGGGCCCACCGAAGTCCCGAAACCATAGACACTGCCCAGCCCGCGAGGATTAAGAGGAACATACGCGATTGCGCCCCGCTCTTTTAGCCTCGTAAAGCCGCTGATCGGCCGTACGTATGAGCTCCAGGTCAGAAGTGCCGTCATCCGGGTAGCTGGCGACGCCGATTGAAATGGTTACGGGTCCATACGTTCCGCCTGGCGCATGCCGAAGCTCTTGTTCGACCGATTTGCGGACCTTCTCGGCGACTTGTTCGGCCTGATTGATTCCTGTGCGCGGCAACAATACGGCGAATTCTTCGCCGCCGAAGCGCGCGGCGAGGCAATCCCCGGGCACCAGATCACGCAGCACGTGCGCAACGCCCTTAAGGATCAAATCGCCGGCGGTATGTCCGAAAGTATCGTTGAAACGTTTAAAGTGATCCACATCGATCATGCATAAAGACAGCGCTTCACCGCCACGGTAGGTTCGGCTCAATTCGCGAGCAACTTGCTCAAGAAACGGCCGACGCAAAGCAAGGCCCGTCAGGCCATCGGTAAGCGCCAATTGCTGCGTACGCGCGAACAGTTTGGCATTGGTGACGGCGGTTGCGACCAAATCCAGCAAAATATCCAAAAACCTCAGGTCATCTTGGGTATAAGCGCCGGGCCTTGCCGAATCCAAACGCAAAACACCTTCGGCGCTCTGGCCCAACAACAATGGACAGGCCACGACCGAGGCGATCGGCCGATCCGAATCGAAGTTCATCGTAAATCGGAAATCACGCCTTACGTCATTCACTAAAAGCGGACGATGCGTCCGCAGCACGTAGCGGTCGAATTGATCCCCATGCTTAGCGCGCACGCTGGCTAATCCTGTTTGGCGCTTCGAGGCAAACAATGAAAGCTCCTGATGATCGCGGTCCAATAAAAATAAAAGACAAACATCCGACTTTCCAATCAACTCAAAAGCGCTCTCGACGGCGAGTGTAGCGATGGTTTCTAAACTGGTGTGGCCGGTCAATTGCTCGGCGATAGACTGCAAGTGCAGGTACCGTGCGTATTTACGCTGCAGCGCATCATCGGTCCGGGCCACAACGGTTATGGCTTGCTCTTTGGTCGTACGTTGCTCTTCTAAGTCTCCAAGTGTCTGCGCCAAATGCCGCAAACGCTCATGGGTGGATCGGGCATGCCAGGCGACCAGCACCACTAAAGCTAAGAGCACGGATAACTGGGCCAGAATCGCAGGATTTGGAAAACGAGCACCGAAAAAACCAAGACTTAAAACAGTGAATGCGGTAAGGGTTGCAGCCGCCCAGGATGGGCATACCAGCCATGCGATTACCGTACAGGCGCAGCTGGTGAGAAAAAGCGTATAAAACGCGGCGCCTACGGGGGCTTTGCCGGTTATTGTCAGCCATCCCACGGTCGCGCACGCGTAAAACGCGATCAGCGGGGAGAGCCAACGAAGCACCTGACGGAAGGCCGCTTCTCCAGCAGAGTCCATTAAAAACCTTTACGGTGCGAGGACCATCCGGCAGGAACCGGGCCGACTTTAGACAATCGTGATCTCGGTGTCTTTGTCGAAAAAGTGCGCCTTGCCCATATCAAAGACAAGGTCTAGATCCTGATTCACTTCCGGCCGATCATGCGGCCCGACTCGAGCCGTCAAATCATGGCCTTCAACACGCAGATGCAAGTAAACTTCAGCGCCCAACAACTCCACCACCTCGACCGTGGCGGTCGACACGCTGTTCTCCGGCGCTTCAGCGATAAAAAGCTTGTCGTAAAGATCCTCAGGACGCATGCCGAAAATCACTTCCTTATCCTCATAGAGGGCAAGTTTAGCCGCCATTTCATCCACCACGCGCAAGCGAAGCGTGCTACTGGTAAAAAACAAGCTCTTCGCGGATCGCGCAATGCGGCCATTTAAGAAATTCATAGGTGGCGAGCCGATGAAGCTGGCTACGAATTTATTAGCAGGATGCTCATAAATGGTAAGGGGATCGGCGACTTGTTGGATCTCGGTCTTGTTCATCACTACGATCCGATCACTCATCGTCATCGCTTCTGTCTGGTCATGCGTCACGTAAATCATGGTGCTTTGAAGCCGCAAATGAAGCTTGCGAATCTCGGTGCGCATCAAAACGCGCATCTTGGCATCCAAATTTGAGAGGGGCTCGTCAAAAAGAAACACAAGCGGCTTGCGCACAATGGCGCGCCCGACCGCCACGCGCTGGCGTTCGCCGCCTGAAAGCGCCTTAGGCTTTCGATCGAGGTATTGCTGCATGCCCAGAATTCCAGCGGCATCGCGGACGCGCTGGTCGATTTCGCGCTTGTTGTAGCCCCGCAAACGCAAACCAAAAGCCATATTGTCGTAAACGGTCATGTGCGGGTACAAGGCGTAGTTCTGAAAAACCATGGCGATATCGCGGTCCTTTGGAGCCACGCCATTAACCAACTTATCGCCGATGTGGATCTGCCCGCTGGTGGCGTCTTCAAGACCTGCGATCATACGCAGCATCGTAGATTTGCCGCAGCCGGAAGGGCCTACGATGACCAAGAATTCGCGGCTTTCAACGCTTAGGTTCGCGTCTTTAACCGCGGTGACGCCGCTCTCGTACGTCTTCCAAACATTCGTCAGCCTAACCTGAGACATCTCACCCTTTCAGATCGGTCCGCCGCAAGCTATTTGATGAAAGCATCGAGCAATTTGGCGAGCGTTGTCTTCATATCTCGCCGATGCACGATCAGATCGATCAGCCCATGCTCCAAGAGAAACTCCGAGCGCTGAAAGCCTTCCGGTAATTTTTGACGAATGGTCGATTCAATGACCCGAGGCCCGGTAAACCCAATGAGCGCCCTAGGCTCGGCGATGATAAGGTCGCCTAGCGTGGCGAAGCTTGCCAAAACCCCAGCCATGGTGGGGTGAGTTAAAATCGAGATAAAGAGCCCCCCTTTTTGATCCAAACGCATGAGCGCACTCGAGGTTTTGGCCATCTGCATGAGGCTGAACATGCCTTCCTGCATACGAGCGCCGCCTCCAGAGCCTGAGATGATGATCACCGGAAGCCGCATTTCGGTAGCCCGCTCAATGGCGCGTGTGAGCCGTTCCCCAACCACCGATCCCATCGAGCCCATCATAAACCGTGAATCAGTCACACCCAGAACCGTAGGCTTACCCGATAAAAGACCCGTTCCCGTAATACAGGCATCCGGCATCTCAAGCCGTTCCTGCTCTTCTTTAACTTTCTCGATATAAGGGCGCGGCACTAAAAATTCCAAGGGATCCTTGGGAACCAAATTAGCGTCCCATTCTTCAAAAGTTCCGGCGTCTACAGTAAGGTCAAGCCGTTGGCGAGCGGTAAGGGAAAAATGAAAGTCGCATTTAGAGCAAACGCGCAGGGTCTCGTCCAACGCCTTGTTATAGATCAACTGCCCGCAGGATTCGCATTTGGTCCACAAATCCGTGGGAATATCGCGCTTCGATTTCTTGCTAAAAGGCGTTTGCTGGCGTTTAAAGAGTTTCATTGGCTATTGGGTGTAAGCACTTATGCTAACACAGTATAGGAAGGAGCGTCAATGACGGGTGCCAGGCGCATTGACTCACATTAAACCTTACCCAAGGGTATCGAAAAAGGGATCATTGACTCACAATTCCCCTTACCGAGAACAGAGGGGGGAAGCAGATGAGTCCAGTATCGAGAAAAGAGTATCTCCAAG